>Ga0074044_10000202_pt1 | contig 58753 bp, 55 predicted proteins | sample BogForMeECP23OM1_FD_94443 | JGI IMG/M metagenome (GOLD analysis project Ga0074044, IMG submission 94443) | Bog forest soil microbial communities from Calvert Island, British Columbia, Canada - Bog Forest MetaG ECP23OM1 | ecosystem: Environmental > Terrestrial > Soil > Wetlands ...
CGCAGTGTCCGAGCGCTTCGCGCCAAACTCGACCATCCGGTAATCGATGGCGACGGCCACCTGATCGAGTCGGCACCGCTGTTCAACGAGTATCTCCAGAAAACCGGCGGCACCGAGATGGTCCAGCGGTACCATCGCGAACTGAGCGAACATCCAACCGGTTCGCGTGGCAACCGCGACACCGGGGATATGCGCGGCGCATGGTGGGGCATCGGCAACGATGCCTACGATATCGCCACCGTGATGGCGCCGCGGCTGCTGCATGAGCGCCTCGAGGAAATCGGGATTGACTTCGCGATTCTCTATCCGTCGCTCGGCCTTGCGCTTCCAACGATTCTCGGCACGGATGTGCGCCGTGCAGCATGCCGTGCGCTCAATACGATGAATGCCGAAATCTGCGGCCAATTTAGCGATCGCATCGCGCCGGCCGCCGTCATCCCGATGCATACGCCCCAGGAAGCGATCGAAGAGCTGGAGGCCGCGGCGCGGCTCGGGCTGAAAGTGACCATGATTCCGCCCGGCGTCGCGCGGCCGATTCCTGCCCTTGAGCAAGATGCGCCGAAGGCGTTTCCGTACGCGGCGTACTTCGACAGCTTCGGTCTCGACAGCGCTCACGATTACGACCCGGTGTGGCGCAAGTTTGCCGAGTTGAAGTTCGCGATCACGTCGCACGGCGCGGTCGGGCTCCGCTACCTGCCGCTTGGCCGCCGCTCGCCGTCGAACTACATGTTCAATCACATCGGCGGTCACGCTTTTCAGCAGGGCGAGCTGTGCCGCTCGCTCGTCTTCGGCGGCGTGCCAGTGCGCTTTCCGGAACTCGCGTTCGGATTTCTCGAATGCGGCGCGGGATGGGCCGTCGACCTGCTTCATTCGCTCGAAGAGCATTGGGAAAAGCGCAACCTCGAGGGACTCCGGAACTACGACCCCACGCTGCTCGACCGCAAGCGGCTCCATCAATTGATCACCGAATACGGCGGCCCCGCTTTCGCGAACGCGCAGCGCGCGGGCGGGATGAGCCGCGCTTACGATGAAGGCATCGGGCGGCATGACCGCTCGGCCGATCGCGACGAATGGGCGCAATCGGGAGTTCGCGACGAAGCCGGCTTCGCGCGGGTGTTCGACAGTTTTTTCTTCGGATGCGAAGCCGACGACCCCAGCGTGTTTCGCGCGCTCGATGCGCACGCGAACCCCAAGCGCACACGGCTGAAGCCCGTGTTCAGCTCCGATATCGGCCATTGGGACGTCCCGGATATTAAGGTTGTGATGCTCGAAAGCCATAAACTAGTCGACAAGGGCCTTCTCAGCGACACTGACTATCGCGATTTTGTTTTTACCTATCCGGCCCGGCTGCATCTGAAGGCGAATCCGGATTTCTTTGCGCGGACCGTGGTCGAAGCCGCGACCTCCCGGCTCGCGGCGTGAGGAGAGTTGCGGTGCTTGTTCCCCGGAACGAAAGACCTGAGGAAAGAACGGTTCGGTTACCCGAATCCAACCTACGATTTCATGACGGTCAACCAGCGCGAAAGATGACCCCGGCAGGGAGTTGGAGCTTGTCTCATGAATGGAGCTGAAAGCCTGATCCGCACCGCTATCGCGGCCGGCGTCGAAGTATGCTTCGCCAATCCCGGCACCACCGAGATGCCGCTGGTGGCGGCGCTCGATGCGTCCGACGGGCTTCGCCCCGTGCTCGGACTCTTTGAGGGCGTATGTACGGGGGCCGCCGATGGGTACGCGCGGATGACCGGGTTGCCCGCGCTCACGCTGCTTCACCTGGGCCCCGGCTTCGCCAACGGAATCGCAAATCTGCACAACGCGCGCCGTGCGCGATCGCCGATCGTGAACGTGATCGGAGATCATGCGACCTGGCATGCGGCCGCCGATGCTCCCCTGGCATCGGATATTCGATCGCTTGCGCGGCCGGTGTCGGGATGGGTTCGCAGTGTGCGGTCCGCGACGGCGGTAGGCGACGACACGGCGGAGGCGGTCGCCGCGGCGGGAGCATTCCCCGGACAAATCGCGACGTTGATCGTTCCCGCGGATTGCCAATGGGATCCGGCGGAAGGCCCTGCCAAGCCAATCGAGCGCGCCAAATTGCCTGCCGTCTCCGAGGCGGCCATCAAACGCGCCGCGGAAGTGTTCAGCCGCGGAGGTCGCATCGCACTGCTGCTCGGCAGCTCCGCGCTCGGCGAGCGCGGACTGGCCGCGGTCGCGCGCATCGCGGCGAAATCGCAGTGCCGCCTGATATGCGAGACGTTCCCCGCGCGCATCGAACGCGGCACCGGGCTGCCGTCGCTGGAGCGCCTTCCTTACTTTCCCGAGCAGGCGCTCGAAGCTCTTTCGACGGTCGATTCCATCGTCCTTGCGGGCGCGAAAAGTCCGGTCGCGTTCTTCGGCTATCCGAACATGCCATCGAGCCTGGTGCCCGAGGGCCGCGAAGTAGCCGCGTTGGCCGAGCCGACCGATGACGTGGTCTCCGCTCTGGAAGCGCTGGCTGAGGCGATCGGCGCGCCACGCGCGGTATCTCCGGCCGCCAAAGTGGCCAGGCCCGGTCGCCCCTCGGGCAAGCTCAATGCGGCGACGGTAGGAGCGGCGCTCGCCTCGCTGATGCCCGAAAACGCGATTATCATGGATGAAGCGGCGACCACTGGACTGCCGTTCTTCGGCGCATCGGCGGGCGCGCCGCGCCATAGCTATCTGGCGCTGACCGGAGGCGCGATCGGACAGGGATTGCCGTGCGCAACGGGCGCGGCGGTCGCATGCCCGGACCGAAAGGTAATCGCGTTCCAGGCGGACGGCAGCGGGATGTACACCCAGCAATCGTTCTGGACACAGGCGCGCGAGCAACTGAACGTGACGACTCTGCTGTGCAACAATCGCAGCTACCGGATCCTTCAGGTCGAACTGGCGCGCGCGGGAGTAACCGAGCCGGGCCGCAAGGCGAAATCGCTGACCGATTTGTCGAATCCCGATATCGATTGGACGCGCCTCGCGCGCGCGATGGGCGTGCCCGGCGTACGCGTCGAGGACGCGGAGTCGCTCTGCACGGAGCTGGAACGCGCGCTGGCGACGCCGGGACCGAACATCGTAGAGATGATGTTGTAAACCGGGCATAAGACTTGACCACCAAGGCACCAAGGTCAGGAAAGGCCGCCGATTATCCCGATTCCACAGATTGGATTTTCCGAACCTCATAGTGGTGTAATCCCGTGTGAACCGGCGCAATCCGCGGCTTGGTCACTTTTCACCGCCGCATCCTGGTGTCATTTCGAATTTAAATTCTTCGGAGTAGCCGCCCTCTACTTCGAGGAGCGGCACGACGGCTACTAGGAAAGCGGACGAATATGCCGGGGCGTTATGGGCCATGGGCGAGAGCGTACGCGCCCCCGCGAATCACATCAAAGTCTAAAAAAGTTTAGCGCGTGCTCAGGGGGCAGGCTCCGAATCTCGTTCCCGACCGAAGTGGAGGGGTGGACCTAGAGACGGTGCATCGACAGCGGAGGTTATGTCGCGCCATACGCGGGAAAGACGGAGCCGCGGTGCTGCCTGAGAGAGCTGTGGTCGCGGCGCGAGGACGCGCCGCGATCCCTCCACTCCGGCAGCCTCCGGTCGGGATGACACAAAGTCCCCGTCCGTCCTTCTGTCATGCCGACAGAAGTGGATGGATCGTGCGCCATGGGGGTTGATTCACAGGTCTGCGACCAGCCGTTCCAGGGTTGCCGGCAAGTCCGCGATAGTTGCGACCTGGCGATCGTGCTCAACGCGCTTGCCGACCGCGACGAAGTGCGTTCCCGCTTCGATGGCCGCCATACGATCGATCGGACTGTCACCCACGTAGACACTCTGCTCGGGCAGAGTTCCCGCGCGTTCCATGCATAGTTGCAGGATATCCGGCGCGGGCTTGGGCGCTACGCGATCGTTGACACTCGCGATCGCGTCGAACACGCCACCCAAATTCAGATGCTCCACCAATGCCGGTACGGTCGCCGATCGATTCGTCGCCAGGCCGAGCCGGTAGCGGCGGCGCAATTCCAGCAGGAAAGGGCGCAGTTCGAGCGGCGGCTTGAGCATCTGGAAGAACGCGGTGCCGTCGAGCGTTCGCGCGACTGCCTTCATGCGGTCGAGCTTCGCGCGATCGTCGCGCGCGCGGGCGATGAACATTTCCTCGGCGGCGTACGAAATCGAGCTGATTTCCTCGCGCGGGTCGAGCGGGGGCTCGCCGACTTCGCGAAAAATCGCGTTGTAGTAGGCGATATTCGACTCGGTCGAATCGAACAGCACTCCATCCGCATCGAACATCACCAGCGCGATCATGATGAGCCGCTATTGTGTGTGCGAGGAATGCGCGATGCTACCGCGTGCCGTGCTTACGCTCGGCGCGATCCGTGCGGCGCGTCGGATGCGATGCACGGCGCGGAATCGCGATCATGTCGCGGGCGCCGACGGTGTCGCCGCAACTAGGGCACACGAACGCGGGAGTCGCTTTCGCGCCGCAGCCGCGATGCACCAGCGCCAGGGGCGGGCCCTTTTCTCCGCACAGCCACGTGTCGCCCCATCGCAGCATCGAGACCATCACCGGGTAAAGGTCCATCCCCTTCTTGGTAAGCCGGTACTGGACGCGCGTATGCTCGTCTTCGCCTTCGGTGCGTTCGAGAATTTGATGGCCGACGAGCGCGCGCAGGCGCGCCGCCAGGATATTGCGAGCGATCCCGGTATTGCGCTGGAACTCATCGAAGCGCCGCTGTCCCATGAACGCCTCGCGCAGGATGAGCATGGTCCATCGCTCGCCGATTACGGCGAGCGTACGCGCCACCGAGCAATTTGTCTCACCGACCGAACGCCACCGCATCGATCTAACAAGCTCCCCCGAGCCGATTGCCGCAAACGCGCACTGTCCCCACAGTCACGTCGCATCGCCCGTATCGTCTCATTTTGAAACTTCCGACGCCAGCCGGCGCCGTTTATGGAAACCGTCCGGTCTCGGTTGGAAAAACGTTCGGGTTCGTCGTGGTGCTAACGAATCGGCCTTCTTAGTGTGCAGGACACGGCGCCCTGGGTACTGGTCGAAATGGTGACCAACTGTGCGTCGTCTTCGATTACACCAGCGTCGGTGAACGTTTCGCTGAGACCCGATCTATAGCGCTTCGCGCCATCGAACATCGCGTAGTGTCCTGATTTCTGCATCATAGGCGAATTTTCAAATCGAGAAACCATATGCTTCATCCGGAGACAAGTTGCAAAATGCAACTGAGCGTGCGATCTTCAAGCCGAGCGAGGTGATGGCGATGGGCAAGCGGATCGAGTTCTTCTTCGACTATGGAAGTCCGTTCAGCTATCTGGCGGATACGCAATTGCCGGCGATCGCGGCGCGGCACGGCGCAGAGATCGTCTATAGGCCGATGCTGCTGGGAGGCGTCTTCAAGGCGACCGGCAACAGCTCGCCCATCACCATTCCCGCCAAGGCCAAGTTCATGATGGCCGAGTTGCAGCGATGGCCGCGGAAGTACGGCGTCCCGATGAAGATGAATCCGCATTTTCCCATCAACACGATCAAGCTGATGCGCGGGGCGGTCGCGGCCCAGTTACAGGGCAAGTTCGCGGCATACCATCCGGCGGTATTCCGCGGGGTGTGGGTGGAAGAACTCGACCTTGGCCACAGCGCGGTGCTCGCCGAGCTTCTGAAAAAGGTCGGAATGGATCCCGAATCGATCGAAGGCGACGAAATCAAAAACCGGCTGCGCGCGAATACGGACGAAGCGGTCGAGCGCGGCGCGTTCGGCGCGCCGACATTCTTCGTGGGCGGCGAGATGTTCTGGGGCAACGACCGCCTGGAGTTCGTGGAAGAAGCGCTGCGCTAAGGCCGCGAAAACAGACTCAACCACAAAGGCACGTGTTCCTCGCGTTGCTCCACAGCGCGGGCGTACGCACAAAATCCCAGACGCTGTTCTCGGCGATCGAGTTCAAAGGTTCTCCCACCGACGGGATTCCTCGGAAAGAACCTCGGAATGACACCAGCGTGCGAGGGTGATTTATGAGACAAGACGCTATGGCAGTTGCATTTTGAAACTGAAAACAGGACGATACCCAGGTCTGCGGAAATACGGAATATTCGACTCCGCTCGCGAGGTATAAAGCGATGCCCAACTACTCGACGATTCTCTTTGAAGTGCGCGACAACGTTGCGCGGATCGCTCTCAACCGGCCCGAAGCGGCCAACTCGCTCAACTCGACGCTCTCATCCGAACTGATGGATGCGGTGATCCGTTCCGAGGAAGATCCCGAGGTGCGTGCCCTGGTGATCACGGGGAGCGGCCGGTTTTTCTGCGCGGGCGCGGACTTGAAGGGCTTCTATTCGCAATCGAGCGAGCTGAAGAGCAAGGTCTCGCTGTTTCATGTGACGATCGGGCGAATCATGCGCGCCGACCTGCCGGTGATTGCCGCCGTGAATGGCGCTGCGGCGGGGGCAGGAATGGGGCTCGCCTGCGCATGCGACCTGGTGGTAGCCGCGGAGTCAGCGAAGTTTACCATGGCATACACGAAGATCGGGCTCAGTCCCGACGGCGGCACGACCTATTTTCTGCCGCGGCTGATTGGCGTCCGCCGCGCCATCGAGCTTGCATATCTCAATCGCGCGCTCACGGCGCGCGAGGCCGTGGAATGGGGAATTGCGACGCGGGTGGTGCCCGATGACCGGCTGGCGGAGGAAGCGCACGCGCTCGCCGCGCAGCTTGCGGCCGGGCCGACGCGCGCATATGCCGCGGCCAAGCGCTTGATGCATTCCGGCTGGCTGACGCCTCTCGAAACGCAGGTGGACTTTGAGCTCAGGAGCATCGGCGAGATGGCGCGCACCGAAGACGCGCGCGAAGCGATCGCCGCATTCGGCGCCAAGCGAACGCCGGTTTTTCGCGGGCGGTAGGGTTAGTGATGGGAAACGCGCAGTCCTTCTCGCGGCGCGGCCCTTTGCATGCCTCAGCGGCATCGCGAACGAACGTTGATCCCGTCGCTTCGCTCATCAGCGCGGGCGCGCGCCCGCAACCCAAAGACGTTGTCTCGACGATCGAGTTCAAAGGTTCTCCCACCCACGGGATTCCTCGGAAAAGAACCTCGGAATGACACCACTTTTGCGATGGTGGTTGAACGATCTTTTCTTCGCTTCGCTCAGCGTGACGGAAAAAAATAGGAGCACTTATGGCCAACACAAAGAAAGTCGCGGTTGTAGTCGGCGTTGGGGCGGGACTTGGCAATGCGCTCGCGCGCCGGTTCGCGAAGGAATATGCCGTCGCGCTGGTGGCGCGCGGCGGAGACAAACTGGCCGGATTCGCGAAAGAGATCGAAGCTGAGGGAGGGCGAGCGATCGCCGTGCCCGCCGACATGAGCAAGGCCGCCGATATCGAATCTGCCTTCGCGCGGATCCGCGGCGAACTCGGCGAAATCGACGTGCTCCTTTACAACGCCGCGATGCGCCCGTTCGGCAAGCTGATGGACACCAAGCCCAGCACCTTCGAAAACACCTGGCGGGTAACCACTTTCGGCGCATTTTTGTGCGCCCAGCAGGTCATCCCCGCGATGCTAAAGAAGGGCGCCGGCGCGATAATCATCACCGGGGCGACGGCGGGCATAAAGCCGTTCGCGACCTCGGCGGCGTTCGGGCCGGCGAAGTTTGCGGTGCGCGGACTCGCGCAGGTTATGGCGCGCGACCTGCAGCCGCAGGGAATCCACGTCGCTTACGTGAACGTCGACGGTGCCATCGACATGCCGGCCATCCGCGAGCGTTTCCCGCAAATCAAGGATGAAGACATGCTGAAGCCGTCGGCGATTGCGGAGACGTACTGGCACATCGCCCATCAGGACCGCAGCGCATGGAGTCACGACGTCGATGTGCGGCCGTTCAAGGAGAAGTGGTAGGGGCGTGTGCGGTGACGGCCGGCAGCGCGATCGATTGCGCCAGCTCGTCGACCTGAAATTTGCCGAGCGTGTCGCGGAGCTGCTGCGTCGTCGATGACGGCTGCGAGCAGGCCGAGCCGGCGCACACGAACGCGAGCGGCGTCTTGCGGTCGGCGGCAGCCTCATACATCGCGCGCGCCATCGCGGGCATTGCCGGTGCTCGCGACGGATCGATCCGAATCACGACTTTTCCCGGCCGATATGCGCTCAGCGCCGTCTCGGCCAGTGATTCCGTGCGCGGGTCCGTCCGCTTGCCGACGATCGCGACCGTCGCGCCGCCATCGGCGCGTTCTTCGAGTTCGAGCCCAAGGGTTCCCAGCGTGTAATCCGCCGCCGACCCGACCATCCTGGGAGCCGGCGACAGGAGCGCGTTGGCAAGCTTCAGGTAGTGTTCTTCGGAGGTAATCTCGCCAAGCGTACGCATCGCGTGAGCCGCCTCCGCCTGCACCGACGGCATCGGTTGGTCGTACATGACTTCGGCGCCGGCGATTGCCGCCGCGATCGGGCTTTTGGCCGCGCCCGCCGCGCGATTGACGAGCAACCCCGCGCGGTCGCGGTACTTGTCCGCGATCATCGCCGCGAGCGAGCGCGCTCCCTTCAGATATTTTTCCTCGCCCGAGGCCTGGTAGGCGTCGAGCAGAGCGTTCGTCAGGTAGACCTGGTCGGCGACCATTCCCGAAACCGAGGCCTGACCGTTCGACCACACGTGATAGAAGCCGCCGCGCGGGTCGCGGAGATTGGCCAAAATGAAATCGAGCGCGCCGATCGCGATTTGCCGCGAGGTTCGGTCTCCGGTCGCATCGGATTCGGCCAGGTAGCCGGAGATCATCAGCGCATTGCGGTCAGTCATAATCGCCTGATCGACCGGCGGAGCAGGGCGCTTATCGCGCACCACCAGCATCGGCCGCTTCGCGCGCACCTGCAGAGCTTTCTCGGACGCCGGCCACATCCCCAGTTGCCTGGCGATCTCCGTATCCGTGAATGGCCGCCGCAGGACGATCCGCCCGTCCGGCGCGAGTGCCGGCGAATCCGTCATCCCGTAGAAAATGATCGCCGGCTGCGCCACCTCCGGCGGCAGGGTCTTTTTCACCTCATCGACCGTCCACGTGTAGTAGCTGCCGTCATCGCCTTTGAACGAATCGGCATCCTGATCGGCAAAGAACGCGTGCGTCGCGGGATCGAGCAACGTTTCATTCGCATATGATCTGATCGCCGCGATGACGGTGAGCAGATGCGAGTTGCGGCTGAGCTGATACGCCTCGGAGTAGACGGTCAGCGCCATGGCCTGGTCGTACGCCATTTTCTCGAAGTGTGGCACCCGCCACGCCTGGTCGGTCGAATAGCGATGGAACCCGCCGCCGAGCTGATCGAACACGCCGCCGCGCGCGATCTTGTCGAGACTCTCCAGCGCCATCTGGCGGAACGAATCGTGCTGAAAAAACCCGTACGCGATCGCGAGGCGAAGCGACGGAAAATCGTAGAAGCGCGGACCGCTGCCGCGGCCGAATCCTCCCGTCTCGCTATCATAGGAGGCCGCCAGCGATGCGATTATTTCCCGGCGCAACGTTGCCTCGTCGCCGCCATTTCGCGTGGCCGGGGGCGGCGACTCGCTTGCGATTCGCTTCGCGATAGCATTGGCCTGGCGCTCGACTTCGGTCGGGTTTGTCTCATATGCGGTCGCGATTCGCTCCAGAATCGGGGCCATCGCGGAGGTGGGTGAACCGCCCGCGCGCGGCGCCGGCGGCAGATATCCGGCGGCGTACAGCAGCGTGCCTGCCGGCGTCGCGAAACACGTCAGCGGCCATCCGCCTGCGCCGGTCAGATGCGCGGCCGCGTTCTGATAGAACGCATCGACGTCCGGCCGCTGGTCCATGTCGACTTTGATCGGCACGAACCGGTCGTTGAGAAGCGCCGCGACCTGCGGATTCGAATACGTCGTGTCGTCCATCACGTGGCACCAATGGCACCACACCGCGCCGATATCGATCAGCACCGGGCGCTTGAGCTGGTGCGCCAGGGCAAAGGTCGCGTCGCTCCACGGCTGCCATCGGACGAGGCTTTGCGATGCTTCCTGGAGATAGCGGCTCGGGGAGTCTTTGAGCGCATAGGCGGGCAGGGCATCGGCGGAACTTGCCGGTTTTGCCCCGGGGTCGGCATAGATGGGTCGGCCTCCGGCAAAAAACGCGATGAAACCAAAGGCGATTGCCGATGCAAACCAGATTCGCGTTGACAGACCCATTATCCCGCGATACCAAAACCCTTAGAGAAGCGCCCATTCGTCGGAAGGTCGAGTCCGGGAGCGGCGCATTCCGGGAATTCAGACCCCCTTCGCCGGGTTCCATATGAACGGAAGATCGGCTACTCGCCGCGGCACATCAGGAATCAATCGGGGTCCGGCCAAGATAATCCGGATGCCCACCCCCAGAGTGGTACGCCGCCGCCGTGCGATCAAGGCGGGGATGGGGTTGCTGGTCGTTCTGCTGATGGGCGTTGCGGTCGTCAGGGTGTACCTGACCCGGAACGGTTCGAAATCGCCGGAGCAGGTGGCGGGTCTCACCGACCAGGAATTGGAAATACTGGGACTGGTCAATTCCGAGCGCAGCCGCGCGGGCCTGAAACCGCTGAAGTTCTCCGCGCGTCTGGCGGTCGTGGCGCGCGCGCACAGCTACGACATGGCATTGCGCCGCTACCTCTCGCATCAGAGCCCCGAGGGTATCGGCCTGGAGCAGCGGCTCAGCGGCGAGGGAATTCACTTCCAGGCGGCGGGCGAAAATATTTACGCCGACGATTATCGGGATTTCGCGCACCTCGCGGCGCGCGCCCTCGAAGGATGGCTCAAGAGCGCCGAACATCGCGCGACGCTGCTGTCGGACAAGTTTACCGAGACCGGCGTCGGCGTGGCGCATTCGGACGACGGCAACACCTACGTTACCCAGGATTTCGTGCGCTAGAGCGCCGCACGCGCGATGGAGTTCGCAGAGCTTGCCGCGATGGCAGGCGGGCACGCCGAAGCGCGTACGATTCAGGTCGCGCTTAAGCTCGGCATTTTCGAGTCGCTTGCTGACGGCCCGCACGATGCGGCCGCAATCGCGCATAGCCTCCAGCTCGAGCCGCGCGCAACCGCGCTGCTAGCCAACGCGGTTTCAGCCCTCGGTCTGCTGGGAGTAGCAAACGGCCGCTACGACCTCACCGATTCGGCGCGCCGCTTTCTACTGAAGTCGTCAGCCGAATACCTGGGTGGCATGATTCTGTTCGACGAGGCCATTTTCCAGTATTGGGCGCGGCTGGAAGATTCGATTCGCACCGGCCGTCCGGCGCGCACGCCGGATATGTTTCAATCGAGTGCCGCCGATACCGAACGATTTATCCTCGCGATGGACAGCCTCACCCGCGCGCGTGGAGACGCGGCCTGGGTCGCGGATAATGTTGATTTCGGCGATATCGCGACCGTTGCCGATCTCGGCGGCGGTCCCGGCACTTACCTGGCGGCAATACTCCGGCAGCGGCCGGCGATGCGCGGTGCGCTTTGGGACCTGCCCGCCACGCTGGAAGTCGCGCGGCGCGTTCTTGCGGAACGCGAGCGCGAACTGGCGGCGCGAATCGAACTGGTGGAAGTCGACTATTTGAAGTCGCGGCTTCCCGGCACGGCCGGCGCGATCTTCATGTCGAACATAATCCATAGCGAGGACGAATCGGCCAACGCCGTCCTGATGGCCAAGTGCTTTGCAGCGCTACCGCCGGGCGGCATGATTGTGATCAAGGATCACGTCATGAATCGGGACCTGACCGAGCCGCGCGCCGGCGCGGTGTTCTCGCTATACTTGCTGTTGATGACCCGGGGCCGCGACTATTCCTTCGATGAGATTGGGCGATGGTTGACGGCGGCGGGATTTACCGGAGTAACATTACAGACGCTGCCGAGCCCGCAATTTACCTCCTCGCTCGTGACCGCGCGCAAACCGTGAATCAAACAGATCTGCCCAAAATAACCGCCGCGCCACTTGCCTGCGCGCTGATGGCCCTGGCGCTCGCCGCGTTGCCGATCGCGCTGGGTGCGTGCGCGGCCCTGGCGCTCCCGGCGGCCAGCCTGGTGCAAGGTGGCGTTGCGGCGGCGGGTTATACGGGTATCCAGCTGGGGGCGAAGTCGGCGGACAAACATACTCCCGGTTCGGTCGATGACCAGCCCGAGCGCTGCGACGCGCTGGCGCAATCGCCGCCGGGCGTAGAGGAAGTGCGCAAGGACAAGGACGATACCATCGAGACCCGCCAGTGGCGGCTTATAAATGCGACAAAACCTAGCTGGATGGTGGTGCGGACCAAGACCGGGCCCGGAGACGCCTGGGAACCAAAGCCGTCAATCGGCAGGCTGCAGTTCTCGCCGCCGCTGGCCGATCAGCTTGATTACAAAAAAACGCAGTACCTCGCCTACGCGCCCAACGACCTCGAGAACATCGACGACAATCGCCTGATGATCGTGGTTACCGAAGCATTCGGCCCCTCGATGGGCACCTTTCAGTGGCGCGGACAGACCTACGGCTATGCACTCGTCGAGCAGTTGCCATGCTTTCCCGTCAAGAAGTGACGCGGCGGCGCGAACGCGCGCGATGAACCCGCGCGGCAGCATCGGCTTGCGCGTGAAGACCGGCAAAGCGATCGCGATCGTCCTGCGCGGGCCTGCCGAGGCGCCTGTCGTGATTGGGCGGCGGGAGCTAACGCTGGCGAATCCGAATAGTCCGGCCACGCTTCAGCCTTATCATCAGGTCCTCGATCTCCCGTGGGAGAAAGCGGTCGCGGACGTGCGCCCGATCATTTCAGAAATTCAGGCGATCGCGTCGCAGGCTCTGGAAGCGGTGATCCGAGAGACCGGCGCGGCGAACGTGGATGTAATCGGCGTGGCGGTCGTTGGCGGCAGCGGTGGTGACCCGGCCAAAATCGCCAATCCTCACGTCCGCGCGCATGCGGCCGAAGGGCGCCTTTTCTGCGAGGTAGTGGAGACAGCCGCGGAGCAATCGCACCTGGCGCATCGCTTCTTCGTGGAGCGGGGCGTCGAAAAGAGGGCTGCTTCGGAGCTCGGGAAATCACCATCGTCGCTCAAGACACGTCTAGCAGAATTCGGGCGTGCTGCCGGCCGGCCCTGGCGTGCGGAGGAAAAGTCGGCGGCCCTCGCCGCGTGGATGGTTCTCGCGGGGCAAGCGGGCAAATGATCGCGGTTCGATTTGCCGTGGCGGCGGCAATTTTCATTTCCGCTCTGGCACCGGCCATCGCCACGCCGTACGCTTTGGCGATGGATCCCGAGCAGATTCCCGTCGCAAGTACTCCGAATCCGGCGTCGTGGCCCGACGATGATCTGACGATCGCGAATCTCGGCCATGCGACGTTGCTGATGAATTATTTCGGCGTGCGCGTGATCAGCGATCCGTCGTTTTTCGATCGCGTGGGGCTCTCGTTCGATTCGATCTTCACCATTGGTCCACGCCGCGTCACCGCTCCTCCGCTCGCGCCCGCGGCGATCGGGCGCATCGACGTGCTGCTGATCACGCATGCACACATGGATCATCTCGATCTTCCGTCGATCAGGAAGATCCCGAAGAGCGCCGTGGTCATCGCGTGCGGCAAATGTTCCAAGCTGATCGCGCCGCTCGGCTTCACCGACGTGCGCGAACTGCAGTGGGGACAGGAGACTGCCGTGGGCGGTCTCAAGGTGCGCGCGATTGCGGCGAAGCACTGGGGCAAACGCTGGCCTCCGTATGGCGCCGACTACGGATTTAACAGCTACGTGCTCGAAAAGGACGGGCATCGGATGCTGCTGGCGTGCGACAGCGCCGCTACGGACACCTTTGGCGATCTGGCGAATGATCCGCCGGAGGTTGCGGCATTTTCGATCGGTGCGTACGACCCGTGGATTTGGAACCACGCCAATCCCGAACAGGTATGGAAGATGTTTCTTGAGAGCGGCGCCAGATATCTGGTGCCGATTCATTGGGGAACCTTCAAGCTGTCGCGGGAACCGATGATGGAGCCGCTGACCCGCCTGATTGCGGCGGCCGGCAATCAGTCGGATCGGATTGTGCTGCGCGCGATCGGTGGCACCTGGGCGCTGCCCGAAGCCGCCCCCCTCCGCGCCGCCGCGCCGTAGTGGGGCGTATCCAAGTCCTTCTCACTTTCGGGACCTTTGCATAACAGGGAAGCGTGGACGATGTTACTCGCCTGCGCTCGCGACCTGGTCGCGAGCGCGAGCCGAGTGAGGGCGGCCTCGCGATTGGTCCACCAATCGCGAAGCGGTGAGGGTGCTGAATACTCGCAACCTGGAGATGGCTGGAGTTGCGAGTGACGCAGCACCCTCACCCTAGCGTCACGTCCCTTGCAAGAAACCGCAAGGGACGCGCCACTTGACCTCTCCCGCAACGAAGCGGGCGAGGTGCAATCAAGTCGCGTCCCCGGAATTATGGCCGACCCTTCGGTGGAATGAGATTCTTCCCCGTTCGTCGCTACGCTCCTCAGGGCTTCGGCTCGGAGCAGACTCCGCTCGGAATGACGAAATGGGAGACTTGGCGCGTGGTCTTTAGGCGCGCTTGCGCTTCTTGGACAGGTAGTCGACCAGCATGTATTCGCCCAGATGGTCCGGGCGGGTGTAGAGCGCGCGGCCGTGGTTTATCTGCGTCATCTTTTCCACGAATGCCCGCAGGCTGGGCGAGTCGTCCAGCATGAAGGTGTTGATGGTAATGCCCTTGCGCGTGATGCGCTCGACTTCCTTCAGCGTTTCCTGCGCGGCGCGCATGCTGATGCCGCCGAACGAGAGCGGCCATTCGCAGTACAGCCGCTTGTTCAGAAAGTATGCGGTCGGCTGGCCGTCGGTGATGACGATGATGTGCTGGTTGCGTGCGGGATGGCGCGACAGCAGATCCGAGGCGAGCCGCAGCCCGTCCTGCAGGTTCGTGAACGGGTCGCCCATGTTCCACGACGCTTCGGGCAGATCCTTCAGCTTCAGTTCCACGGCGCGCGTGAAAAAGCCGACGATCGAAAAAAAGTCGCGCGGGAACTTGGAGCGGATCAGCGTCTCCATCGCCATCGCGACTTTCTTGGCCGCGGCAAACCGCCCCTCCCAGCTCATCGACCACGACATGTCCAAACACAGCACCGTCGATGAGGTGCTGGCGTGGTCGTTTTCGTAGATCTCGAAATCGTCGGGATTAAGCTGGAGCGGAACGCCCGCCTTGCGCGCCAGGGCCTTCTTCAGGGTCGCGACCAGGTTCAGGTTGAGCGGGTCGCCGAACGCGTAGGGCTTGGTCTCCTCGGGGCGCATCTCGCTGATTCCGCGATGGTCGGTCGGATGGGGGCCCGAGCGGTCCCTCAGCAGATTCTGGTAGATGTCACGGAGCGCCAGTTGCCCGATTCGCCGCACTCCCTTGGGCGAAAGCTGAAAGTGCTCGCCCTTGGGCATCACGTAGCCCGAGTTCGTAAGCAGCACCATCACCTGCTTGAGGTTCTGAAAGTCGCGCAGCGCCTGCTGGCCCAGGATCTGCTGCAAGTCTTCCATCGAGATAGTGTCGAAGTTTCCCGTCATCAGGTCCTGCTCGAGCTGGCGCATCCGCTCCATCTCGCGCATCAGGTCGAGCGCCTCCTGGTAGCCGAGACTCTTTGGCCCGTGGAACATGTGCTGATTGCGATCGCGGAAATTCTCGAGGTCGCGGATATTTTCGTATTCGGAAAGCAGCTCGTCGAAGTCCGCCTTCGCCTGTTCGTCTTCGAACGGATAGCTCTCCAGCTTGCGGATAGCCTCCGAGAGCCGGCGCGGTACGTGCGAAAGCTCGCGCTGCTTGTCTTCGACTCCGGGCTTCTGCCCCTTGAGCCCATCGAGGGTATTGCGCTCGCGGTTCAGGACGTCCTCGAGCTTCTGCTCCATTTCCGAGAGGGCGTTCTTCAAATTGAAGTCGCGGTAGCGCTGGCGCATCTCCTGGCGAAGCTGCTCGATGAACTCCTCCAGCCCCATCACCTGCATGCCGTCAAAGTCCATCCCCTGGCGCATCATCCAGTCCATCGCCTGGCGGACGTCGTCGGTGTAGGACATGTACTCCGCGAGCTTCTCGAACACCTTATCGGCGTCGAGCTTGAGCTTCTGCGTGCCGTCCCACTGCGTGTAGCGTGTATTGACCATCGTGCGCCGGTGCCGCTCAGGCGTGATATGCGAACCGTCCGCCCTGGCGATCCTTGTTGAGCTTCTGGTGCAGGTGCAGGCCTTCGAAAACGAACTCGCTCGCGGCCGCCATCAGGCCGGGCGTTTCGAACGGCCCCAGCAGCGCGATCGCCTCGCGCAGCCCGGCGACCTCGCGCAGCGGTTCGGTGTATTCCGACGAGGGCGCGCGGTCCGAAACCTCGACTCCCCAGCCCTGCTCGAAGTAGCCGATTATCTTCTTCAGATCGTCGAGCTTCAGATAGCGATCGAAGACCTTCAGCACCGCGCGATTGACCAGCCGTTCGATCAGGTCGTCGTCTTTCTTGTCCTCGCCGACGTATTCCAGCTCGATCTTGCCGGCGGTCGATGCGTACACCGAGTGCAGATCGGACAGCCGCGGAACGATCTCGTTCTCGTTGTTTATGACCGCGCGCTTTTCGGCGTTGGACAGTAACGATTCGAAGTTATTGATGGTGACGCGGACTGAGACGCCCGAACTCTGGTTGATCTCGTTGGAGGCGCGCGCCTCAAAGGTGAGCTGCGCGATGATGTCCTTCAGGAACTGCGGCACGCGCACTTCGATGCCTTCGCGCGGCGGATAGGCGGCTTCCTGCTCCATGATCGTGATCTCGTCTTCGAGCGTCTTCGGATAATGGGTGCGAATCTGGATGTCGAAGCGATCCTTGAGCGGGGTGATGATACGGCCGCGCGAGGTATAGTCCTCGGGGTTCGCGCTCGCGAAGAACACCAGGTCGACGGGCAGCCGGATCTTGTAGCCTTTTATCTGCACGTCTTTCTCTTCCATCAGGTTGAACAGGCCGACCTGCACCTTTTCGGTGAGATCGGGAAGTTCGTTGATCGCAAAGATGCCGCGGTTGGTACGCGGGATGAGGCCGTAGTGGATGGTCTCTTCGTCGGCGAGGTAGCGGCCTTCGGCGACCTTGATCGGATCGATCTCGCCAATCAGGTCCGCGACCGAAACGTCGGGCGTCGCCAGCTTCTCGGCGTAGCGATGATCGCGGTCGATCCAAACGATTTCCAGGTCGTCGCCTTTTTCCTCGAGCAGGCGGCGGCATTGGCGGCAGATGGGCGCGTAGGGATCGTCGTTGATTTCGCAGCCCTTGATCCCGGGCACGTACTCGTCGAGCAGGCCGGCCATCGCGCGGATGATCCGCGACTTCGCCTGGCCGCGCTCGCCCAGAAAGATCATGTGATGGCCCGCCAGCACCCCGTTTTCGATCTCCGGCACGACGCTTTCGTCGTAGCCGACGATGCCGGACAGAATCTTCTGTTTCGCGCGCAGGCGCGCGAGCAGGTTCTTGCGCATTTCCGCGCGGACCGGGAGCGTCCGGTAGCCGGCAGCCTTGAGTTCAGCGAGGGTGCGGATATTTGTCAGCGTTTGGTCCATTGCGAAGTTCCTGAAGCGGTCCTTATTTTCAGGATAAACCAGCCTTGATCGCTTTGAAAACCGGATGCAACTGGTCGTAGCTGTCCAGCAGATGCTGCGACAGCACGCGGGTCGAGGCAAGTACCGGCATAAAGTTGTTGTCGCCTTCCCAACGGGGCACCACGTGCCAGTGCATGTGGTCGGCGAACCCTGCTCCCGCGACGCGCCCGAGATTGGCGCCGACGTTGAACCCGGCGGGGTTCAGCACCTTGCGCAGCAATGCGAGAGACCGGGTGACCAGTTCGTTGATCTCGGTCCGCTCTTTGCGTTCGAGCAGGTCCGGGGCCGCGACGTGGCGGCGCGGCGCGACCATAAGATGCCCATTGGTATAGGGGTAAGCGTTCAGCATCACCATCGCGCCCGGTCCCGCATACAGTATCAGCCGTTCGCGGCGCCCTGCGTTATCGAGAGCGCCGAAGCAGAAGATACAACCTTGCTGCTCGTCCGCCCTGCGGAGATAGGTGTAGCGCCACGGCGCCAACAGCCGCAGCCCCGCGGCAGCGGGTCTGGAGCGCGCCTTCCTACCGCTCCGGATTGGCCGCGCCATTAAGCTCGATTCTTAGTTCCTTGCCCGCGCGGAAGAATGGAATCCGTTTCGCGTCAACTTTCACCACTGCGCCGGTCTTGGGGTTGCGGCCCTGGCGGGCGCGGCGATTCTTGACGCCGAAGCTGCCGAAGCCGCGAATTTCGATCCGTTTGCCGCCCGCCAGCACGCTGGACATCGCGTCGAACATCGCGTTGACGATCGTCTCGGACTGGCGATGGGAAAAATTCTGATGGCGCGCGAGAAGCTCCTCGATGATTCCCCGCTTGGTCATCTCGGGAAGCCTCAGGCGCGCGCGGCCTTAGCGATCGCCGCCGCGGCCTCGCGATGCGCGGCGCTCTCCGTCTTCGCGGTCGAGGCGGAGTTCTTCGTTCAGGATGTCTTCCATCGAGAACCGCGCCTTCTCGTGCTCGCGGCGTAGATATTCCTGCATCTCCTCGCGTTCCTCGTGCGCCTTGAGCGCCTTGACCGAGAGTCCGATGCGCCGCTCCTTGGGATCGAGCTGTACCACGAGCGCATCGAGCTCATCGCCGACTTTGAACAGCGAAGAAGGTTTGTCGACGCGCTCCGAGGATAGCTGGGAAATGTGGATCAGCCCCTCGATGCCTTCCTCGATCTCGACGAACACGCCGAAGTCCGCGACCGAGCTGACCTTGCCGTGTATGCGCGTGTTGAGCGGGTAGCGCTCCGAAATCGTGTTCCACGGGTCGCTGCTGAGCTGCTTCACGCCAAGGCTCACGCGCTCGTTCTCCGCGTCGATTCCGAGCACGATCGCTTCGACGTCGTCGCCCTTCTTCACGAGTTCGGAGGGATGGCGGATCTTCTTGGTCCATGAAAGATCGGAGATGTGCACCAGGCCGTCGATTCCCGGCTCGATCTCGATGAACGCGCCGAAATCGGTAATCGACTTGACCTTGCCCTGCACGTGGGCGCCGACCGGATGCTTCTCTGCCAACGCTACCCATGGGTTCGGCTCGGTCTGCTTGAGGCCCAGCGAGATGCGCCGGTTGGCTTCATCGACGCCGAGCACCTGCACCTCGACCGTGTCGTTCGCGTTCACGACCTTCGACGGATGCACGGCGCGCTTGGACCAGCTCATCTCGGAGACGTGGATCAATCCCTCGACGCCTTTTTCCAGTTCCACGAAAGCGCCGTAGTCGGTCACGCTCACGACCTTGCCTTGCACGCGAGTGCCGGGCGGATAGGTCTCGTTGACCTTGCTCCACGGGTCGGGCTTGATCTGCTTTATGCCGAGCGACACGCGCTCGCGCGACGGGTCGTACTTGAGTACGACGACCTTCACCTTTTCGCCGACCTTCAGCACTTCGGACGGATGCGACAGGCGGCCCCATGACATGTCGGTGATATGGAGCAGGCCGTCGATTCCGCCGAGGTCGATGAATGCGCCGTAGTCGGTGATGTTCTTGACGGTGCCTTCGAGGATTACGCCTTCTTCCAGCACCTTGAGGGTCTGCTCTTTGAGCGAGGCGCGCTCGCGCTCGAGGACGCTGCGGCGCGACACCACGACGTTGCCGCGGGCGCGGTTGAACTTGAGGATCTGAAAGCGGCCGCGCTGCCCGACGTAGCGGTCGAGGTTGCGCGCGGGCCGAATGTCCACGTGCGAGCCGGGCAGGAACGCCGGGACGCCGATATCGACTTTGAGTCCGCCTTTGACTTTGCCCAACACGACCCCTTCGACCGGGGTCTCGGTCTGGAACGCGCGATCCAGCTCTCGCCAGACTTTGAACTTCTCGGCCTTGGCGTGCGAAAGCATCACCGTACCGTTCTCGGTCTCGGTGCCTTCGAAATACACGTCCACTTCATCGCCTTCCTTGACGCTGACGTTGCCGTTCGCGTCATGGAACTCGGTGACGGGGACCTGTCCTTCGCACTTGTAGTTGATGTCGACAATGACGTGGTCGCGCGTCACAAGCAGGACCCGGCCAATCAGAACATCACCTGGGCGCGGGGCCTTCAGGCTCTCTTCCATCAGCGACTCAAAATCATTTTCTCCTCCGAGCGTGTCGGACACCAGTTTCTCCATTTAGTGGAACCTTCCGGGGAACTTCGAGGCTGGTGCGAAACTTACAACCGGGTTACTTGCGTTTCAACCCCTTACCGGCGTTGCTTCCCGCGCTAATTCGGGATTTCATCGCGGCTACGACTTGGGCGGCATCGAGTTTGGTCGCATCGACCAGCGTCGCATCGTCCGCGCGCCGCAGCGGCGCGAGCGCTCGGCCACGGTCGCGCTCATCGCGTTCCTTCAACTGATCGAGCACTTCGGCGAGCGTTGTCTTCACGCCTTTGGCTGCCAGTTCGGCATAACGGCGTTGGGCCCGGACTTTGACGTCCGCGTCCAGAAAGAACTTGAACTCAGCGTCGGGAAACACCGCCGTGCCTATGTCGCGTCCTTCCATCACTACGCCGCCATGGCTGCCTGCAGCCCGCTGGAGGTCGCGCATTTTGGCGCGCACCACGCCCAGCGTCGAGAGCCTGGAGGCGAGATCGCCAATCGCAGGCTCGGTAATTTCGCGCGAGATATCCTTTCCGTCGAGCACGACGCGCGGGCCGTCGAATTCGATTCTGATCGAATCGAGCATTGGTTGCAGCTGTGACTCCAAATCGGTTCCGGCGGGGTCGATTCCCGCTGTGCGCGCCTTTACCGCGACCGCGCGATACATCGCGCCGGTGCTCAGGTAGACAAACCCGAGCGCGTCGGCGAGGCCGCGCGCGGCGGTGGACTTGCCCGAACTCACCGGGCCATCGATTGCGATAACCGGGTTCGCGCGGGTCATTTGATCTTCTCGCGCATCGCTCGTCCGCGCTCGAACAGGTTTTCGAGCGCGTTGAGGTCTCCCGTTTCGATGGCCCGCTCGAATTGCGCGAACGTCGCGCCGAACAGTTTGAGTGCCGCGCCGAGCGCTTCGCGGTTCGTGACAAGAATGTCACGCCACATCTCCCACGACGAAGCCGCCAGGCGCGTCGTGTCGCGCAGCCCGCTGGCGCCGAACTGCGCCGCGAGCAGACCGCCGACGCGTTCATCCGAGAGCGCGGCGGCCAGCGTGCTGGCAACGATCTGCGGCAAATGGCTGGCGCGCGCCAGGATCGCATCGTGGAGATCGGGGTCCATCCGCTCGACGCGGGCGCCCGTCGCCGCCCACAGGGTTTCAATTTTGCCGATGGCCGCTTCGGTGCTCGTCGCGGATGGCGTGATTATCACGCGCCGGCCCGCAAACAGTTCCGCGTCTCCCGCTGCGGCGCCGGTGGTTTCCCTGCCGGCGACCGGATGCGCCGCCACCAGCGTCATGGGTGGCTTGATGAGTGGTTCAAGTTCGCGCACCACCCATCCCTTCACGCTGCCGGCATCGGTCACGATCGCGTCGGGCGCGAGATGCGAGATCATTTTCTCGAGCGTCGCGCGCATCGCGACGATCGGCACCGCGAGCATCAGCAGGTCGGCGCCGCGCGCGGCTTCGATCGGATCGCGCGTGGCGGCATCGAGCATCCCGCGCTCAATGGCGACATCCAGGTTGGCTTGAGTTCGGCCGAAGCCGACAATTCGCCCCACCAGCGCATCGCGTTTGGCAACCAGCGCGAGCGATCCGCCGATGAGGCCAACCCCCGCGATCGTCATTGTTTTGAAGAGCGGCACGTCTTCATTCACTCCGGTGGGACCAGGAGGCTGTCGATTTTCCGGTGGTAGTGAAGCTTTGACACGCCTGGCGCGAATGCGAACCGGTCGATCCGGAATTCCTCAAAAAGAATTCGGAATTGCACAAAAAAGCCGAGGCATTCAGGTCATTCATCCCGTTGTCGCATCTCGCCGGTTTTTCTGAACGGCGCGCAGCACCAAATTCCCGAGCGCCGCATACATCAGCAGCAACGACGGCCACAGGATGTAGTTCATGTTCAAAACGACGCCATTGATCCAGAGCACAATAGTGCTGAACGCGTCGATGAATATGAGGAGCACGGCGTAACTGAAGAAACCGAACGCGCACCTCAGAGACAGGTCGAACTTCCCGGGTTGAAAAAACGGAACAGCGCGAATGAACGCCCACGCGCCCGCCGCGATGATCGGAGTCAGGAGCAATCCTTCGAACTTACCGCCGTACCGATCGATAGAACCGGCTCCGTTCCAGTGAGTCGGAATGCTCGCAGGCGCCGACGGCCATTGCCGAATCGCAACGGCGAACATCGCCACTATTATCACCCACCCAAGCCAGCTACTTTTCCAATAGCCCTGCATCTGATTCCCACCCCCTATCGAGGGGGAGGGGACAAAACTGCCTCAAGGGCCGCTACCAGCTTTCGATTCTCCTCGGGCAGTCCCACGCTAATGCGCACGTGGCGCGGATAGCCGTAGCCAGGCATCGCGCGCACGATTACGCCCTTGTGCAGCAGCTTGTCGTACACGGCGCGGCCGTCACCAACGTCGGCGAGAATGAAATTCGCGTGGCTCGGGATGAATGGAATATGAAGCCGGCGAAACTCGTTCTCCAGGTAGTCCATCCCCTCGGTGTTGACCCGCAGCGTCTCAGCGATATGCGCCGTGTCATCCATCGCAGCGACCACCGCCACCTGCGCGAGCGAAGTCACATTGAAGGGCTGGCGCACGTTGTTGAGCAACCGGATTATCTCCGGACGCGCGACCGCGTAGCCTGCGCGCAGGCCCGCCAGGCCGAAAATCTTGGAGAAGGTACGCAGCGTCACGATCAGGCGCTCCCCATCGTGGTCTTCGAGCGAGTCGGGATATTGGCCGTCGCGGACGAACTCGAAGTACGCCTCGTCGGCGACGATCACGACGTTGTCAGGCACACGTGCGACGAACTGCTTCCATTCGGTGCGCCGGTAGATCGTGCCGGTCGGGTTGTTCGGATTACCGAGAAACACGATCCGGGTGTTCGCGTCGATTTGCGCCGCGATCGCTTCGAGGTCGTGTGAATAACCATCGCTGGTCGGTGCGACCCTGGTGCTGCCGCCGGCGGCCGCGGTCGCCAATGGATAGATCGCGAATGAATGGTCGGAAAAGACCGAATTCAGGCCCGGCCGGATGAACAGGAACGCGAGCAGGTTGATTACCTCGACCGAGCCCGAGGCCGGGAAGATGTGTTCGGGGGGAAGCTGGTGGCGCTGTGCGATCTTGCGGCGCAGTTCGTAACTGGCGCCGTCCGGGTAGCGGTTCAGTTCGGCGAGCGCCGCCTTGATAGCCTCGACCGCGCGCGGCGAAGGGCCGAGCGGGTTCTCATTGGAGGCGAGCTTGATCGATTCACTGATGCCCAGCTCGCGCTGCAACTCCTCCGGAGGTTTCCCGGGCTCGTACGGCGCGATCGCGGCTACGGCGGGCAGGACCAGGTCTTCGACTTTTGCCAAGGGAGTGCGGGCGTCTCCGTCACGCGAAGGCCGACCTTCCTTCAGGATATGATCCAAGCACCTTCAAAAAAAGGGCTTTGCGTTCGAGCGCCTTCAGCGCGCGCTTCACCTTGGGGTCATCGCGATGCCCGCCGAGGTCGACGAAGAAAATATATTCCCAGGGACGCGATCGGAGCGGGCGCGATTCGATCTTGGAAATGTTGATCGCGTTGCGCGCGAACAGGCTTATCGCCTCGTGCAGCGCGCCGACCTTGTCGGCGACTGCGAAGAGCACGGTGGTCTTGTCGGCGCCGGAGCGTTCCACCGCCCGCTTGCCCATTACCAGGAAGCGGGTGGTGTTGGTGGCGAGATCCTGGATGTTCTCCGCGATCACGCGCAGGCCGCTTGCTTCCAGCGCGGCGACCGATGCGATCGCGCCGCACTCCGGATCTTCCGCGGCCCGCCGCGCGGCAAACGCGTTTGATGCCATCGCTTCCAGTTCGCGCCCCGGGAAGTTCGCGGAAAGATAAGCGCGGCACTGCGCAAGCGATTGTTGATGCGATACGATTTTCCTGATGCCGGCCGGATCGCCGTCGCGCGAGGCGATCGCATGCCGGACCGGCAGCAGGATCTCGCCGATTATCACCAGGGCGGTGTCGATAAGCAGATCGAGCGTGAGGGTAATCGTGCCGTCGGTGGAATTTTCGACCGGCACCACGCCGAAGTCGGCGCGGCCATTGTCGAGCGCCTGAAAAACTCCGGCGATCGAGCTCTCCGCGACGAATTCCACGCTCGAGCCGAAACGCAACCGCGCGGCGTCGTGCGAGTAAGTAAGCTCGGGTCCCAGGAATGCCACGCGCGGCATGTGTTCCAGCGCGCGGCAGGCGGAGATGATCTCGGTGAAGATGCGCTTGACCTGCTCGGCGGAGAGCGGTCCCGAGTTCTCCGCGATCATCCGCTCATAGATCGCGCGCTCGCGTGACGGAATGTACACGACCTCGCCGGTCGAATGCTTGAGCTGGCCGACTTGCTCCGCGATCCCGGCGCGCATCGAGACCAAATCGAGAATCTTGCGGTCGAGTTCGTCTATTCGCTCGCGCAGGCTTTCGAGCGAAGGCTTTTCCGCCTCGGTCTTTCTGGCAGGGCGTGACATAAGGGGAAAATGGCTAACCGATCGAACCCGTGTTTTCAACGGCCGGCCGCGACAGGAACGCATTGCCCATCGCGGCGAACTTGCGCTCGCGCGCGCGGCGCAATTCCAGGGGCCCAAGCTTGCGCAGGCGTTCCAGGTGCCGTTCTATCGCGAGGCCGAGATTGTGCGCGGCTTCGGCGGGCGCGGTGTGCGCACCGCCCGCGGGTTCCGGGATAATCTCGTCGATGACCCCGAGTTCCAGCAGGTCCGGGGCCGAGACTTTCATCGCCGAGGCGGCCCTGGCGACATTCTCCTCAGTCGCCTCGCGCCACAGAATCGCCGCGCAGCCCTCCGGCGTGATCACCGAGTAGCACGCGTTCTCCTGCATCAGCATCACGTTACCGACTCCGATCGCGAGCGCGCCACCGGAGCCGCCTTCGCCGATAACGCAACTGACGATCGGCACTTCCAGCCGCGCCATCAATTCGAGGTTGTGCGCGATCGCTTCGTTCTGTCCGCGTTCTTCGGCGCCCAGTCCGGGGTCGGCGCCCTGGGTATCGACGAAAGTGATGATTGGCAGCCGGAAACGATCGGCCAGTTCGAACACGCGACCGGCCTTGCGATAGCCTTCCGGCCGCGGACAGCCGAAGTTGCGCTTGATACGATCCGCGGTGCTCTTGCCGCGCTGATGCCCCACGATGGCGACCTGATGCTTGCCGAAGTAGCCGAGCCCCGCCACGATCGCGCCGTCATCGGCGAAGCGCCGATCGCCGTGAAGCTCGATGAAGTCGCTGATCAGCGCATCAACGTAATCGAGCGTTTGCGGGCGGAGCGCATTGCGCGCCAGCCGCACGCGCTCGATCGCGCTGAGGCCCTGGCTGGTGGCGGCAGCGCTCACCGCGGTGGTCGGGGTTCCGTTCGAGCGCGATTTCAAACGATTCTTCAAGCCTGCTCCAGTCACGGCCGCGCGAAAAATTCCGCCAGCAATCTCTCAGCCTGCTCGGCGGGGCCAGGCGGGTCAAGCCAGACGATTTCCGGATCGGCGCGAAACCACGTCATCTGGCGTTTCGCGAGACGCCGTGAGTCGCGCTTGGCGAGTTCGATCGCATCTTCGAGCGGCATTTCACCGCGCAGGTGCGCCGCGATCTGCTTATAGCCGATGGTCGAGAGGGGAGAGTGATCGGGGCGGTAGCCCGCCGCGACCAGCCCGCGGACTTCCTCGACCAGTCCCTGGGCCACCATCTCGTCGAAGCGGCGATTGATCGCGGCATACAAATCCGCGCGGTCGATCGCTACTCCGACGGTCAAGCTTTCGTAGTTGGGATTCGAAAACGCGTGGCGCGCTTGATGAGTGCTGATCGGCTCGCCGGTCAGCTCCAGCACTTCAAGCGCGCGCGTGATGCGATAGAGATCGTTGCATCCGATTCGCCTGGCCGCGGCGGGATCGACTTCGCGCAGCCGATCGTGAAGATGAGTAAGGCCGCGTTCAGCCGCGATGCGCTGGAGCCGGACGCGGATCTCGGGCGATGCGGCCGGGCCGCGGAAAATTCCGCCGCGCAGCGCGCGCAGGTAGAGCCCGCTTCCACCCACCACGATCGGGCGCCGCCCGCGCGCCGCAATGTCCGCGATAGCGGCGTGCGCCAGCCGCGTGAATTCGGCCACATCCAGCGGTTCGCGGGGCGTGCGCACTCCTATCAGATGATGTGGCACGCGGCGGCGATCTGCCGCGGACGGCATCGCCGTGCCGATGTCCATTCCGCGGTACACCTGGCGCGAATCGGCATTGACGATTTCGGCATCGAGCCGCTGCGCGATAGCGAGCGCGAGCGCGGTCTTGCCCGCCCCGGTCGGACCGACGATAAACCCGACGCGCACCGGTGACGTCATCGAGCCAGGTGCGTGCGCCGGGACCGTACTTGCGATCGCGCTCATCGCCGGAACATCCGTTCGATGTGTCCGCGCGGGAAACGGATATGCACGGGGCGGCCATGCGGGCAGTTGGCCTTGAATTCGGTGCGGTCCAGTTCCGCGAGCAGCGCGTGAATTTCCGCCATCTCCAGCACGCGGCCTACGCGCACCGAACCGTGACAGGCGAGTTGCTTCAAATGATCCTCAAACGCCGATGCGCCGTTGGCGCGCCATCCGGCCTCGCCCATGCTGTCGATCATGTCGGACAGCAGCCGGGCGCCTCCTTCGGGACCGAACACTGCCGGAGTGCCTTTGAGCAACAGAGAGGCCGGGCCGAAGGGTTCGAGGTCGAAACCCATCGCGCGCAACCCGGAGACCGCTGCCTGAATTTGCGCGGCGCGCGCCGGATTCAGTTCGATCGTTATCGGCGCGAGCATCGCCTGGATGCGGATACCACCGTCGCGGAGTTGCGCGCGGAGCTTTTCGAAGGTCACCCGCTCGTGCGCGGCATGCTGATCGACCAACAGCATCCCGTCGTCGCTTTCCAGCGCGATATATCCGGCAAATAGCTGCCCGATCACGCGAAGCTGCGAATATGACGGCACTGCGGCCTGCGGCATCTGCGCCGCTTCGGCACGGACGAAACCCAAACCGAGCGGACGCTGGGTGACAGGTGGGGCCGTCGCCGCGTCTGCCACCAGCCGCAGCGGCCGCGGCTGCCCTTCCGGCGCGCGATATGCGGCCGGCGCGATGGAGGATTCGCCGCGCGCAGGTTCAGTGGTGGGAGCCGCCGCCGCGATGGGACCGGCGGCGGATTCCGGTGCGGGTGACGTTGCGACCGCACGCGCGGCTTCCGCGGTCTGATCGGACAATCGCTCGCGCAGCGCGCGATAAACAGTTTCGAACACCGCTCCCGAGTTTCTAAACCGAACTTCGGTCTTCATCGGATGGACGTTGACGTCCACTTCCTCATGCTTGAGTTCGACGACGATGACGATCGCGGGATGGCGCCCGCGTGGCAGCAGGGTCTGGTACGCCTGCGCGACCGCGCGCGCGAGCAGCTTGTCGCGCACCGCGCGTCCGTTGACAAAGGTGAAGATCATCCGGGGCGTCGCGAACGACTCCTGGCTCATCGTGGCGAGCCCGTGCACGCGGATGCCGTCGCGGCCGGCCTCGAACGCGAGCATCTGCGCCGCGAGCTTGGGTCCGAAGAGCTGGCGCACGCGTTCCAGCGGCGATGCGGCCCGCGGGAGATCGAATATCGTGCGGCCGTCGGCGGAAAGCGTAAACGCGATCCGATGGTTGATCAGGGCGAGGCGCTGAATCGCTTCCGCCACCGCGCCTTGCTCGGTGGGGACGGTCTTCAGGAACTTGAGCCGGGCAGGGGTGTTAAAAAACAGGTCGCGAATCTCGATTTGCGTGCCCGCTGCGAGCGCGCATTCGCGGCTGGTTTCGATATCGCCGCCGGTGGCCGCGATCTCCACGCCCGCGGCGTCGTCGGGCCGCCGCGTGCGCAGCACCATCCGCGATACGCTGGCGATAGATGCGAGCGCCTCGCCGCGAAAGCCCAGCGTGCGAATGGCAGTCAAATCGGCGGCATCGCGAATCTTGGAGGTTGCGTGGCGGCGCAGCGACAGGATCGCATCTTCGCGGCTCATGCCGCATCCATCATCGGCCACGGCGATCCGTGCGCTTCCGCCGCGCTCGATCGCGACATCGATGCGACGCGCGGCCGCATCGAGGGAGTTTTCCACCAGCTCCTTGACCGCGGAGGCCGGCCGCTCCACCACCTCGCCCGCCGCAATCTGGCTCGCAACCTGCTCTGGCAGGATGTGAATCAGCCGCTCAGCCATAGCCGTTAATTTAACCTGGAACTAGACAATGCGGCTTTTACTTCCGATACTCAAGCGACCCGCCGCGCCGCGGTCACGGCGCCCCCTATCAAGTTGAACCAAACCCGCGATTCTGGAAAGCTCTGCGACTTGCGCGAAGGTGCGGAACGTCGGTGATGATCAAAAAGATAGCGATTTGCCTGGCGATGGCGCTGCTAGCGATGGGCGCGGGCGCCGCGGGTGCCGAGGTCAGAATCGGCGTCGGAGTGGTCGGCCCGATCTCGCCGCAGACCGAGGCCGATATCGAAAACCTGGTCGGCGCGTTGCCCAACGTCAAGGCGGTGCCTATCCAGCCGCCGGGCGACGCCGATGCTTGCGTGAAGCGGTTCGTCGCCGGAGAAGCCGACGACCATCTGGACGCCGTGATGGTGGTGAGATTGCCGACCGACTCGTTCCACGTGCAGCAGGACGACAAGGAAGCCAAATTCACCGGCACCTACGAAATCTGGACGCTCAATCTTTCGACCCTGGCCGAAGATCGCCACGCTTTCACCTTCACTGACAGCGAGACCGTCGTGAGCGGCCCGGCCGCGATTCTGTCGATCCCCGCGCAGCTCTTCGTCGAGCGCGCGACCGGCAAGAAATTGCTGTCGAGCAGCTCCTGGCAAGCTTACGAAGCCGTGCAGACGCGAGTCGAAGCCAAGCTTATTGCGGCGACCAAGCTTTATCTCTCGACCTCGACGATTCGCGACACTCAGCCGCTCAATATGCTGACCTGCGCGCAGGCGCTGGTCGATCGCGGCGATGCGGACACTGCGCTGCTGGTGTTCAAGGCGGCCGGCGTGGACAACCCGCAGGTGCGGCAGTTGATGGTCACTGCGCAGGCCAAGCTCAAGCGCGCAAAGGCCGAGGGTCTGCTGGGGGAGACGCTCGGCGCGATAGCCGGCGGAGATTCCCACGAGGCGTCGACGACGCTGGCGCAGTACCAAGCGGCGCCCGAGGCGGAGCCCGCGCGAGCCGACGCAATCAGTCGTGCGCTCGCAGTAGAATCGGACCATCGCGCGGACTACGCCTATCGGCAGATCCTGACCAGCGACGTGCCCGGACTGGACCATGCGGCATTCGTCGCGATGATGACCCAGATGTTTGCCGACGTGACCGGGACCGCGCCCGATGAGGTGATGGTCAGCGATAAAGACGTGACGATTGAGGCCAAGAAGGCGAACGACAGCCTGAAGACGGCGCTCGACGCGTACGCGGATGCGCTCGGCAAGGCGGCGTGGCTGATGAGCATGAAGTGCGGATGCGATGCGGCGGCGCGGCTGACCGCGGATCCGTCGGGATTGGTGCTGCTCCGCGCACGCTTCGCGCCCTCTTTCACGCGGGCCGAGGTCGGGCTACCCTAGGACGGTTATATTTCACGAGACGAAGACATCCATATGAAACACTGCGTAATCTGCGGCAAACAGCCTTCGGTCGGTAACAACGTGAGCCACGCCAACAACAAGACCAAGCGGCGATGGGAGCCGAACCTGCAAGAAGTTCGCGCGCGCATCGGCGAGGGCGTCAAGCGGATTCGCGTCTGCACGCGATGCATCCGCAGCGGCAAAGTCCAGAAGGTGGCCTGAGATCCGATATGCAATAAGCACAAAGGCACCAAGACACTAAGGGTCTGATCCTGAACTTGGTGTCTTTGCACGCCGTCGGTGCTACGAGACTTTCACCCGCCGCAATGATATTTTCGGGCTGAATCGTTCATCAACGCGATTCAAACGCGATGTCTCCCGGGATGCCCAGAGCCAGCTTGGCGTGCGCGGTGCTACTCGCCGTCTTGATACTGCCGCAGCTTGCATCAGCCCAAGCTTCTGGTCCAGAACCGCTTTCATTCTCGGACCCGCAAAACTGCGAGAACAAAGATCTCGAACTGCTCGATCGGCTCGGCATCGACTTCTGGCAATTGTCCGAAGCAGGCAAGGCGCGCGGAGACTCCATGGCTGAGGTGCGGAATGCGGAATTCACAGCTACCGCGTTAGGATGCTTCTACGTTCTTGTAGCTGAAGGCAAATTGGAACCGCAGAAGGTGGCAGGTACCTTGGCCATTCTCGGAAAAGCGTATTTGACCCTTGGAAATGAAAACCGTGCCTACCAGATATATGAGTGGTTGGTTGGCTCGGGCCACAGGGCGCACAGAGTACCCCGGCCTGCACCCGATCCCGGAGGCCCGGACTATCCGAACGTCGGCTCGCTAACGTCGCCTCAGACCGCCACGAAGTGATGCCGCCTCTGATCCGGAAGCTGGTCCGTTTGTGTCTTGGTGGTGAAAAGGTTTCTAAAATAATGCGTCGAGCTTCTCGGGCGGCCGTGCGATTAACGCGCGCTTGCCCCGGACGACGATCGGCCGCTGCATCAGTTCCGGATGCTTGAGCAGCAGCGCGATTACCTTATCCCTGGTCGTGTAGTCTTCGGCCTTCAGCTTCAGTTCCGCAAACCGCTTGTCCTTGCGCACCAGGTCGGCGGGCGGGCCTTCCAGGATCGCGAAAATTTTCTCGAACGCGGCGCGATCGAGCGGAGTCTTCAGATATTCGATCAGGTCGAACTTGACCTCGCGATCGCGAAGCCGCTGCAAGGCCCCGCGCGAATTTCCGCACGCGGGATTATGGTACAAAGCGACTCGTTCCATGCTTTCCTCGCCGGTGGTTTCTGATAAGCATAGACGGCGTGCCCCGGCGCTATCAAACGGGCGCGTTCGCCGATTGAAATTTGGCCGCGAAAGATCGAGAAAGGCACAATGAAGATGCGCACAACTGGGAAGATTCGGGCTTTCGTCATCGGTGGTGCGATAGTACTAGCGCTCGCGGTTCCGATTGCGATCCGCGCGGGGGTATCGGCCAGGATTAGCGGCAGTTTTGCTTATCAGAACGGCACGCTCGCCAACGACCGGCAGCTCCACTTCCAGAATCGAGCCTCCAACGACATGTTCGTCGCGGCGACTCTGAATGACGGCACCTTCTCGGCCTACCTGCCTCCGGGCATCTACGACCTTCGGGCCGAGCGCGGCATAATCCTCAAGTCGAAGATCGTCGTAGGCAGCAATGATTTCAATATTGGCCGGGTCCTCGAGCCCGCGCCACTCGACGTGCGCCGTCCGTTCGAACAGCAGGGCGTAGCCGAAGCGATTGTTCAGAGCCCCGCGCCGGCGACCGCGAATATGAAGGGCCGCGCAATTGCGTCGCTGACGATGGGGCATACGCTCGTGCAGTTGCTATATGGTCCGGCAAAGCCGCTTGCGCCGATTGCCAACCCGACGCCAGCAATCGCTCCTGTCCCCGAAGCTTCACCGGCGGCCGCCGCATCACCAGCCCCCGGCCTCCCGATGTAGCTCCGAGGAATCATCTTCGTTCCGAGTTTTGAGTCCTGAGTACTAAGTGGCGCGGGCGTCCCGCCCGCGGACGCATAGCGTCTGTCCGTGAACGCTCCACAATTAATCGATCGCCAGCGCCGAAGCGCGTGGTCTCGACCGCCGGCTCGATTTCAGTGTTTGCTGGAGCCGCGCGCGGACAGTGGCCGCGGCTCATCGTTGCTCAGGTAGTCTTCCAGCTTGCGCGCGAGGTCGGGTGACAGCGTTTTCAGCACGCCGTACTCCCGCGATGCGAGGTCGCGCCGCCCTTCATCGGCGTAGACCATACCGAGGTCGTAATGCGCATTCGCAAAGTCGGGACGCAGCTTCACCGCGCGATCGAAAGCAACAAGCGCATCGTTCCGCTTGCCGTCATCGAGGAAGCACAGCCCGCGGCCCCACCACGCCTCCGCGAAGCGCGGATTTTTGTCGAGCGCCTTTTTGAAGAGGTCCAGGCCCGTATCGCAATCGGCCAGCCGCCACGAGGCGATTCCGTCGACGTAGTAGTCGTTCGCATCGACAGGGCGCCGCGGATGGCGCCATTCGGCAAAGGTGCGCGGGCGGCCGTGATCGAGCGTGAGGATTCGCTCGAGCGGCACCGCGAAGTTGAGATTTTCGCCTTCGCGCATGAACGCCGTCGCTACGCCAACCACCTCGCCGCGCGCGTTCAAAACAGGTCCGCCGCTCGATCCTTCTGAAATAGCGGCGGTTATCTGCAGCGTCGCGGGCTCCAGATCGCTCTGCCCGGCGCGCTGTTCGGGCACCGCGGAGACGATTCCCTCGGTGACCGTCTCATCCAGTCCCATCGGACTGCCGACCACAACGACTTGGTCGCCGACCTGCGGGCGATCCGCGGCAACCGGCAGATATGGAGTGTCCTGATCGGAGAACACGAGCAGCCGCGCAAGATCGGACTTGGGATCATCGGCGAGGATCACCTGCACCGGATGCATCGCGCCGTCCGAGGTGCGCGCCTTCGCTGACGACGCTCCTTCGATCACATGATGGTTGGTCAGAATCTCGCCCGTCCGGCTGATGAAAAACCCGCTGCCGAAACCGAGTTCTCGTCCGCGGCCATCGTAGACGATGATCGTCACGACGGCCGGACGCGCCTGCTTGATGAGCCCGCCCAAATCGGGATTCGGCTGAACGGTCGCGGTCGGCGTTAGCGGCTTTGCGGAGGTAGATGGAGCGCGATACTGGCGGACGAGCAGGGCCATCGCCGCGATTCCGAACGCAACCGCCGCGAGGCGCCATCCGCGATCGCGAATTCGGGAGGACGAAACAGTTCGTCTACTTGCCTGCGGCGCATCGAAGGCCGCGCCGCATGTGCGACAATAAAGATCCTCGCGCGATGCTCTCGCGCCACCGCATCGTCCGCAGAAATTCGTGTCCAAAGGGATGCCCTGTCACATATTCGACGCGCTTCGCTTCGCTCAGGCAAGTACGTGCTTCCTGACTGCCCTTCCCGCCGACAAGTCTTGAATCATGATTGACGGGGGCGCGGATGCTGGTGCCCGCACGCGTTCTCGTCGACGGGCTCCTGAGCACGATCCGGCTGCTTAATTTGAAGGCGAACCCAAAAAAATCCAGTGTTTCCAAGCCTTATTTGGGTTCGTTTTGTAAAAAACAATCACGTGAGCCTCTGCTGATTCGGTCAGCTCCGATAGTCCTGATGGTCGCTCGGTAGAAGCGGCCGCCCTCAACTGCGAGGAGCGGCGCGACGGCGGCAAGAAAAGCGGACGTATATGACGTGGGGACCATGCCCGAGATCGTACGCGCCTCGGAAGTACATATCAAAGTCTAATAAAGTTTAGCGGGCGCCCCACAGGGTTGAAAAAGGACTTCACCGTTAAGCCAAGGCACTTGGTTGTCATTCTCGCGCGTGGCTGCCGCAAGAAAGCCCGTCCAGAGGAGGCCACGGCTACGGACGGAAATGCCGGTACGTTGGCCTGCCCCGGGATCGGATTCGGGATTCCTCGCGCGCGCCAGACACGCGCGCGGGAATGACAAATGCGATCCCGCGCTGGAACAAAATCGGGGTGATGATATTTTCGGGTTCGGTCGCCTGGCTCTTCCGCAGAGTCAAGCCACGACGCTATAGGTAAGGGGCAATGCCAACCGGCCTTTTACCTCGATCGGTACGGCAGGCCTGCAGGTTGAATGCACGTTCGGAGTCCAGGAATTCCGCTCGGATGACAGCGCAGGCCGGTCGCCTTCTGTGCGCGCGGGTTCGGGCTCGCGGCCTTGCGATGGCGGCCGCAATGTTAGTTTTGTGCGTATGGCTTACTCCTGCCGGCGCTCAGATTATCGCCGGAAACGTGACTTCAAGCAGCGGCAGTGCGACTCTTCAACGAGCCGGCACCGGGATGGCGGTCACAGTCGGGATGTCCGTCATGGTGGCGGACGAGTTAATCGTAAGCGAGAGCGGCAAGGTCACGATAACGTTGACCGATGGTAGCCTCCTCGAAGCGGGAGCTTCGACCACCATCGTAATCGATCAACAGTTGCTCGAATCTGGCGGCGTGCGCAGCTCTACCAGGGTTCGCATGTTGGCGGGAATCTTACGTTCCGTGGCAAAGCATTCGTCGCACGGTAATCTGCCGAACTTCGAGGTTCATACTCCAAACGCCATCCTCGCCGCCCGCGGCACCACATTCGACACCGCATACACGCAAGGTCAGTCTCGCTTCGGTTTTGGCGGATGCACCCAGTTCACGGACGAACGAACTCACAGAGGCGTGGTGGGCGTGAGAAACGCGGCCAGCCCGGACGCCGCGGAAGTTTCGGTCCCGGCGGGTTACGAAACCACAGTCGCGTGCGGCGCGGCCCCCTTATCACCCGGACCGCTCGGTATGACCGGCATTCCGATGAGCGGCGCCGCCGCGCTCACCACCAGCGAGCCCGGCCCGGGAATCGCCATGCCTCCGCCGCCTCCTGAGGAGCCGGGGGTGATGGCCCCACCACCACCGCCGCCTTCAGGGCATTTCTAGCGCGCAGCCCAGCCATCGCCGCGGCTACTTCAATTCTGACCAATTCCGGATGTGAACACGCGAACGCTCTTAGGGATTGCCGGCCGGACCGTAATTTTGGGCATCGCCACGGTCGCGGTAATTTTCGCGATCAACTCCCGACATCCCGCGCTGATGGAAGTGGCGGAGTTCGAGGCCGGCGATCTGCGAATGAATTCGCGGCGCGCGCCGGGGCCGACGGGCTCGGTCGCGATCGTCGAAATCGACGACGATAGCATCGCGAGCATCGGACGATGGCCGTGGTCCCGAGGCGTGTTTGCCAAGTTGGTCTCGAAGCTCCAGGACTACAAGGTCGCGGTGATCGGGATGGACATCCTGTTCATCGAACCCGACGACCTCGATCGCGATCATCAGGCGCTCGCGGCCAAACTCGGCGCCGCAGGCGTCAGCGCGGCGGCGATCGCCACCACGCTGGGACCCCAAAACGACGCGGCACTGGCCGCTGCGCTGACACGCCAGGGGTCGAGCTATCTGGCCTATCCGTTCGGGGGGCACTATTTCGGCGCCGCGGGAATGCCGACGGTCCGCCCGGAATTCGCGCGGACGATTCGGAATCCTCCCCCGGTAACATTCATCGTGCGTGCGGCCGGCCCGCAGCCGGAATTGATCAGCGCCAATTCCTACCAGCCGCCTCTCCCCGTGATCGCCGCTGGTGCGCGAGGCAGCGCTTTCGTCGATGTGGATACGGACGTGGACGGGGTGGTACGCGCGATTCCCGCGGTCATCAGATTTGATCAATCATTCTGCGTCCCGCTGTTTCTCGCGCTGGTTAGCGCCTATCAGGATCACGCGCCGCTGGTTGCGTCGCTCACCAATTCAGCCATTCGGATAATGGTCAGCCGGACGCGCGTGCCGGTGGACGAGATGGGCCGGATGTTCGTCGACTTCCCTGGCCGCGCCGGTAAGATTCCCTCTTTCTCGGCCGCCGACATCCTGGCCAGGCGCGTGCCCGAACAGTCGCTCAAAGGCAAGATCGTACTGGTCGGCTTGACCGCGCCTGGTCTGGGAGACCGCCGCGTGACGCCGGTCGGGCGCGATGTTCCCGGCGTCGAGATTCAAGCCATCGCGGTCGACAACGTCCTGTCAGGCAGGTTCGTGCGGCGCTCGGAAGTGACTGAGGGTGAAACGCGGCTTGCGGCTTTGCTCCTCGGGCTCGCGATTACGATTGCGGTGAGCCAGCTGGGCGCCATTCGCTCGGCGGTCGCAGGTGTCGTGCTGGCCGCTGGGTACATTTTGTACGCGCAGTATCGCTTACAGGTCGGGGGCGCGATGCTCGGGGTCGTCCTGCCGCTGATGACTTTGGTCGTCACCTATACGGTACTGGCCGGCTACCGATACACGGCGGAGGGCCTGGAAAAACGCCGATTGCGGCGCGCATTCGTCCACTACCTGCCGCCGACGCTGGTGGACCGGCTGGCGGAAGATGAAGCCGAACTGAAGCTCGGCGGCGAAGAGAGGACCATCACCGTGATGTTCGCGGATCTGACCGGGTTCACAGCGGCATCAACCAAAATGACTCCCGAAGCGCTGACCGGCAAGGTCAACCGCTATTTCGATTTTATCGTGGGGCCGATCGACGAGTCCGGCGGGTATGTCGAGCGCTTCCTCGGCGACGCTGCGCTCGCCTTCTGGGGCGCACCGGTGTCCGATTCCAGACATGCGATCCGCGCCGTGAAGGCGGCGTTCGAAATAATCGATGGAGTCAGACGTGCGCGCGAGGAGGACGAGGCGCGCGGGGAGCAGGGCTTCACTATCAAGGTCGGCATCAATACCGGGCCCGCGGTGGTGGGCAACGTGGGCAGCAGGAATCGCTATTCGTACACGGCGATGGGCGAAGACGTAAACCTGGCATCGCGCCTGGAAGGTATCCCGCCGCTGTATGGATGCTTGATCGTCGCCGGAGAGCGCACGGCGCGGCTTGCTCAAGAAGAGTTCCTGATGCGGGAGCTGGATTGGGTATTGGTGAAGGGCGCAACCGAGCCGATGACCGTTTATCAACCGATCGCCGCACTCGATGCGGCAAGCGACGCGCAGCGGAACGCTTTAGTCGGATTCGCCGTCGCGCTTGAGCATTACCGCGCGGGGCGCTTTGCCGAGGCTTGTGCGATCTGGGACGATCTTGTCGCGTCGTTTGAGCCGGCGCCCAGTCCGTCGTCGATCATGGCGGATCGGGCGCGCCGATTCATTGCCATGCCGCCGGCCAAGCCGTGGGACGCGGTGTTCGTGCTAACCAGCAAGTGATCGATTCGCAGGCGCCGGGCTTTTGGCCCAATGGTTGAGAAACCCCGGTGAAATCCTCAAGGGTTCCAACCCTAGCCGCCAATTTGATACATCGAGCGGTCGCGCGTTGAGCGGCCTTCGAGTAGATGGTGGCCCGTCGGCTTCATCTCGACCGCGCGGCGCAGAATCTGGCCGACTTCCGCCAGTTCGCGGCCGGAGCCCGATCGCAGCGCGCGGCGCACATCGAGTTCGTCGTCGTTGAGCAGGCACAGATGGAACTTGCCGTCGGCCGTCAGGCGCATCCGATTGCAGGTGCCGCAATACGGTTCGCTGACCGGGCTGATAAAGCCGATGACCCCGCGCGCGCCCTTGAGCCGATAATTACGCGCCTCGTCGGAGAGGTTCTCCGTGGGCAGCTCGTCTATCGGGCCGAGTTGCGCCTCGATTCGCCGCCGCGTCTCGATATTCGACACATAGCGCTTTACCGAAAGCGTCGCGCATTCGCCGCCGCCAAGCGGCATCAACTCGATGAAGCGGACGTGCCAGTCGCGTTCGATCGTCAGCCGCGCCAGGTCGACCACGTCCGATTCGTTGTAGCCCGCCGTGACGACGGCGTTGAGCTTGATCGGCGTGAGCCCGGCTTCTTCCGCGGCCATGATTCCGCGCCACACGCGATCGAAGTTGCCCCATCGCATCTGCCGCTCGACAGTGTCGGGATTGAGGCTGTCCAGATGTACGTTGATGCGCGCGAGCCCCGCTTGCTGCAGCGGCTGCGCGAGATTTTCCAGCAGCATCGCATTGGTGGTCATCGCGACGCCCGCGACCCCATCGACCCGCGTGATCCTCTCCACGATATCGATCAGGTCGGCGCGCAGCGTCGGTTCACCTCCGGTCAGGCGGAACTTGCGGAAGCCGACCTCAACGCCCGCGCGCACCACGAGTTCGATTTCCGCAGGCGTCAGCAGCTCAGGATTGGGCAGGAACCGCAACCCTTCGAGCGGCATGCAGTAGACGCAGCGCATGTTGCATCGATCGATTACCGAGATGCGCAGATAGTCGATCTCGCGGTTGAACGAATCGCGGGGCACACGACCATATAATCGGAGGGCTTTGTCCGAAACAACCGAACGCCTTTACAGTATTTAGGTCTACGCTGGCTTTATGATGTCGTAACGTGGAATCTTGACCCCTTTGGGCGATTCGTGGATAACGTCGTCATGCGCCGAGCCTTGATACTGACTGCGATGATCGTAATCGTGGGTGCTTGCGCCACTCCCGCTCCGCCGCCGGTATGGTATTTGGTTTCGCCGGTCCCGAACGACAATTACCCGCACGGAAATTTGAATTCGCCGATGACGGGTTGGGAGAAGGTCAGGAACTATCCGACCGCGGTTGATTGTGAGAATGCGACACAGGACACACACAACCAGCTCCACCGCCCGGTAGATTGCGTCGCGAGCAACGACCCCCGTCTGCAATAACCATAAGCTGACCTCTAATCGGGCGGGCCTTTTGCGGGCTGCTTCGCACGCCTTGCCAAACCTGTTAGCCTTTGCGTTGAAGTTGAGTAGCGGATGCACGCGGCACGGCGCTGCGCATCGCGAAAGGCACGGGAGTAAATATGCTGGCGAAGGTCGTTATCGTGCTCGCACTTGCGTCTCTGACCGCGCTCGCGCTCGAGTACTTGAGTGAGTCTGAGAACGGCGCCGTACTCGAGCAGGAGGTTGCGGGGCAACTGGACGCGCTGCGCAAGCATCTTTTCCGGCGTTGATCGGATACCTCGGTACATGCAAATTTCCCCAACGGTGCTCGCTTCCGAGCAGCGCTTCAGCGCTGACCTCTACCCGAATTCCGCGCACGGCCTCGGACGTGGTTCCCGTAGAATTGCACGGAGCGCGCGTTGAGCCGGCACTATCGTTTTTTCCGCCGGCTCGCGCGGCTCGATTTCGAGTATCCGTGGATCGTTCTGTTTGCGTGCGTGGCGCTCGCGATTGGATCCATCTTTTATACAAAGGCACGGCTGGAGTTTCAGACCGGCCAGGAAGATCTGATTTCGGGTAACGGCCGCGACACCCGGAACTATCGTAGCTACGAGAACGAATTTCCCGATCTCGACAGCTTGATCGTCGTGGTACGCGCGGATCGCGATCCCGATCAGGCGGAGCGCTTTGCCGACGCGCTCGCCGCCCGCCTCTCGGCCGACAAGGACAACGTACGGAGCGTCCTGTACCGAATCGATCCCGGGACGCTCGCGGATCGCGCGCTGCTTTACCTCAGCACCGCCGAATTGAACGAGCTTACCGCCCACGTCCGCGACTATCACGACTTTTTGGCCGGCTACGCCACGAATCCGAGCTTGCAGAATTTCTTTGCGCTGACCAATGCGGAAGCCAACCGCACGATGATGTCCACGATGGTCGGGTCGTTGTTCGGAACCAGCGGCAAGCAGCCTGCGCCGCAAGCGCAGGGCAAGCTCGACTTGAAGCTGGTCGATGCGATGTTGCAGGGGATGCTTGCCGGCAATCGCAGCGCATCGCCATGGGACAACCTGACCAGCGTGGGTCCCAGCGGCGTCCTGCGCGACGGCTATCTCGCATCGGACAACGGCAAGTATCTCCTGATGAACGTGGCACATGCCGACGGGCGCGACGGCGCGCCCGATCCGGTCGAGGTGATCCAGAAGGAACTCGCGGAAGTGCGCGCGCAGTTCCCGGGAATCGACGCGGGCATTACCGGCGGCCCGGCGCTCTCGCGCGCCGAGGCCAGTTCGACCGCGCACGATATCGCGCTCGCATCGATCCTCGCGATCGGGAGCAACGTCCTGCTGGTGGTCATACCATTCGGCGGAATCGTCGAGCCCGCTTTCGCATTGGCCGCTTTGCTCATCGGGGTCGCGTGGTCGTTCGGCTTCACTACCCTGGCGATCGGGCATCTGAATCTGCTGTCAGCGGTCTTCACCAGCGTGCTCGCCGGAATCGGAATCAATTTCCCGATTCACCTGATGGCGCGTTACGACGAAGCGCGCCGCACCGGGCGTATCACGCGTGAGGCTATCGAGCTCGGAGTCGTCAACACCGGAGCCGGCGTGGTCGCGTCGGCCTGTATCATGGCGCTGGCCTTCCTAATGCCGATATTCAGCGACTTCAAGGGCATCGCCGAGCTGGGAATCGTCTCGGCGGGAGGCCTGTTCCTGTGCCTCATCTCGGCGCTGATGGTGTTCCCCGCGCTGATCGCGATTCGCGATCGCGGCCGTCCGCCGCGATTGACGCCCTCGCTGCGCCTGGTTGGACCCGAGCCCCGCCTCCAACGGCTCTTCGCGCGCCCGTGGCTGATAGTCGGCGGCGTCTGCGCCGTCACGGTGCTTGCGCTGGTCGCGGTACGAAAGGTGCGCTTCGATCAGAACCTGCTCAAGCTCCAGGCGGAATCGACCGAGGCGGTGCGCTTCGAGGAGATGCTGCTCAAGGACTCGGGCCGCTCTTCGTGGTTCGCGGTGTCGCTGAGCAAGACCGAAGACGAAGCCGAGCGGCGGGCGGGGGTGTTCCGGAAATTGCCTGAGGTTGCCGACGCCGAAACGCTTTCCACTTACGTTCCCGACGACCAGGCCGCCAAACGAGCGATGCTTCAGTCGCTGAAACCGATCGTCGACTCGGTGGCAATCTCGCCTTTAAGCAAGCCATCGGACCCCGCCGGACTCGAGCGCGAACTTGAGTCGCTGAACTTCAAGCTGGCGGGCGCGCGCGGCGCCGATCCTTCCGGCGCGGTGGCGCGCACTGCTGACCTGACCGCCCGGGCGATTGCCGGCCTCAAATCAAATCCGCAGGCGTTTGCCGGTTTTGAAACCGGCGCGGCTGCTTCATTTGCCGCTGAGCTTGGCGCCTTCAGGCGGATGCTGGATCCCGGGGACATTACGCTGGCCAACCTTCCGCCGGTTCTGCGCAACCATTTTATCGGCCTCTCCGGCGTTTACCTGGTGCAGATCTATCCCCACGGCGACGTGTGGGAAGACGCGCCGCTGGCGCGCTTTATCGGCGCACTGCGCGCAGTCGATCCCGACGTAACCGGACCTCCGGTGCAGGCCTATTCGATCGCCTCGGTGATGCGCCGCGGCTATGAGCGCGCCGCCGTGCTCGCGCTGATTGCGGTGTTCGTTTTTGTCTTCGCCGATTTTCGAAACCTGCGCGACACCGCGCTGGCGACGGTGCCGCTGGTGTTCGGCGGCGCGTGGCTGCTCGAAACGATGGGTTTGCTCGGATGGCAGTTCAATCTTGCCAATCTGTTCGCAGTTCCCATTATCATCGGCACCGGAGTAGATAACGGCGTGAACATGCTCTATCGCTGGCGGGAGGAATCCGACAAATCACGCCTCATTCTGACGACCGCTGTCGGCAAGTCGGTCACGATCGCATCGCTGACCACGATCGCGGGTTTCGCCGCGCTCATTCCGGCGACGCATCGCGGCATTTCGAGCCTGGGCTGGGTCTTGAGCCTCGGCGTCGGGTTTATACTGCTGGCGACGCTTGTCGTTCTGCCCGCGATCCTGGAATTGATCGGCAGTCGCACGAATCGGGGTGAAGAAACCGAACCTGGAGCATCAGCGGTGCCCGAACCGAGACGCGCGGCCGCAGCGAGACGGAGCGGGATGCTCGCGATGCTGGCCCTCTGTATGGTCGCTGCCCTTCCGGCGCGGCTGGCCGCGCAGGCGCCCGCCGCCGATGCCCAGGCCGACCAGCGCGTCGTGCAGGCCGAGCAGTTGATCCGCGCGGCGGGACAATCCGATCCCGTCGACAGCGTCAAGGTCCGCGCAGCGATCGACAAGCTACATGAAGCCGTCCAGGTCAACCCGCGTGACGATGCGGCCTTCATCGATTTGGGCTTTTGCTACGGGCTGCTGCACGACGGTCCCACGGCGGTGGACATGTACCTTAAGGCCGTGCACATCAATTCTTCCGCTGCCAACTTCAAGGAGCTGGCTGACATCTACTTGCGTATCGGCGACCCCGAGCACGCGCTGATGGCGGCCAACGCCGGTTTGCAAAAGGATACGCGCAGCGCCGCCTTGTACAACGCCAAGGGCATGGCGCTCAACGACCTGACTCGCTACGACGAAGCGGCGACATGCTTTCAGAAGGCGCTCGACATCGATCCGAACTTCACGGTGGCGCGCCAGAACCTGCGCGAGCTGAATGGCGGCAACACCGGACGCGGCAGCATCACCAAGAAAGATCAGCCCTGAACCGCAGCATCCGCAGGCTGCCGAGACAGGAATGTCGGTGGCTGCTCCGTCGATGATGCGCCTCGCCCGCGCGTCACGAGGGCTGCAAAAAACCTCGCAGCCCTCGCGCCGCGCGACCTCTCTCGCAAAATAGCGGGCGAGGTGCAATCGAGTCGCGCTCCCGGAGATTCTGCCAAGATTTCGGGGACGGCAGAAAGGCCATCGGTTTGACGTAGCCGGCGTTTTTTCCTCGACGCCTGCGAAGAGCCTACAGCGGTTTTACGGACTTGACGACCAAGTAGGGGCTGCTGCGATGGAAGACGTATCCTTCTACTTCGATCGGCTTCGATTGTGCCGCGGCCTCTGTGATCTCGTCGCGTAGCGACTGCTCTCCGACCACCTCGATGCGCTTGGTCAAGATCGACCGGTAAAGGTCCTGCGCGTAGCTCGCGTTGGGATCGAACTGCAGCTCTGCGCTCTGCTCTTCCGTATTCAGGCGCATCGGGATGTCACGGCCGTCGAGCCTGAGGCGTACCACGGCAGCGTTGGCTGGCAACTTGGATTGAACCACGCCGACCTGACCGACGACATCGAGATTCCTGAACCGTTGCGGCGCCATTGCTCCAGCCCCGATGGGCATTCCAGCCGATATCCCAGGGGAGATGTTCGACCCGGAGATTGGGCCACCGCTAAATCCGCCGGCGTGCATTCCGCCGCCGCCGATTCCGCCGCCGCTGAATCCCGCGCCACCGATTCCGCCGCCAACTCCGCCGCCCATGAAGGCGTGGGCCGCACTCGAAATGCCCGCCAGCGCGAAGACCGCAATCGCAAATCCGGCAACTCTCAACGTTCGCTTACCCATCGCAGTGCCTCCTGTTTGAGCTTTATGCCTAACTGCCCGTGATCGGCCGCTCGGGCTCGGCCACGCAGTACGCGCAGTGGCAGATGTCGCGTAACTGGCGCGTCGTATAGATGGTTTCGTGTCCGTCGGCCCATCCGACAAAAACCGCTTGCTCGCCCAGCCGTGTAAACTGGCGCATCCGCTGTTGCGCAGCCGGTACCTCGCCTTCCCCACCGCCGTTGCATTCCTCGCACGGACAGAAGCGGCGCAAGTTCTCGATCGGGTAGATGCTGTCGTGTCCGTCGGTCCATTGCACGCCTACCGCGTAACGGCCGACCTCGTTCAGCCCCTTGATCTTTGGGTTCTTTGGCTTGATAAGAGCCATGGGTGTAAACCGGCTTGGATTATATCACCCGCAGCCTGTACGCGGGGAAGATACATTCTTGGCGATCGTATCGCTACCTGTCCGTAAAGTCTGGAGGCTTTGAGTCATGGACGAGAAAGCAAAGAAACAAACACTGCTGATGATTCCGTATGGCTTGCAGGTGCTGGGCGCCGCGCACGGCGGCAAGGCGACCGTTGCGACCGTCAATTGGGTTACGCAGGCCAGCTTCAATCCGCCGTTGGTAGTGGTCGGAATAAAGAAAGACTCCGGCTCGCACGCGATGGTGAAAGATTCCAAGGCCTTTGCGCTTTCGATGCTCGGCGCCGGGCAGAAGGCGATCGCGGGCGCGTTCTTCCGCCACGTCGAGCCCAAGGACGGCAAGTTCGGCGACTATGCGTACGAGACCGGCAGGAATGGTGCGCCGATCGTCAGCGATGCTCCGGCGGCCGTCGAATGCGAGGTGGTCGGCTTCTACGAACTCGGCGACCACAGCGTAATCGTGGGCAAGGTCACCGAAGCTCACCTCAAGCGCGAATCGGAACCGCTGACGATGAAAGAAACCGGCTGGAACTACGGCGGATGAGCCAGTACCTGCGCTCCGCATGGTCGCTATGAACGCGCGCGAGGTCAGGCCAGTGCTGGAACGCCTGGCAAAGCATGCCAGCGCGGATCTGTTGGTCAAGGAACCGCACTGGGGCGATGCGATCCTGTGCGATGGCCTCGCGCGTGCCTCCGCCGACCTTGATCAGGATGCGCCGCTGCAGGCTGCTCTGCATTGGTTCGAGCCCAAGCTCCGCAGCGGGCCGAAGCTGTCGGGATGGTTCTGGTTCTGGTCGGCTGAAGCCCTCGCCGCAATCGATCTGAACCTGGCGACCCGGCGCCCGGAGTTTCTGGACTACGCGCGCACGATCGTCTCGGCAATCGAAACCACCGCGACGCGCACACCCGACGGCGCTGTCGTTCCCCATCCCCCGGCGATGGAGGTGTGGGTGGACGTGGCGTATTTCACCGCGCCCGCGATGGCGGCGTTGGGCCGGATTACGCGGGACGAGGCGCTGATCGAGCGCGCGCTTGATCAGCTCCTCGTACATCATCGCAACCTGGTCGATGCGGACACCTGTCTGTGCTGGCACGTCTCCTACGTTGACAAAGGATCGCATTCGCAATGCCTGTGGGCGCGCGGCAACAGCTGGTTTTCGATCGCCGCGACGCAGGTAATCGGCTCGATAAGCGCGAGCGCCGAACAGGCGCGCTGCAAAGACAAGGCCGCCGCGGTGCGCGAAGCGCTGGTGCGCCAATTGAACGCCGTCGTGCCGCTTCAGGACGAGTCGGGACTGTGGCACACGGTGATCGATCGGCCGGATTCGTACCTGGAAGCATCCGCAACCGCCGGATTCGCGCTTGCGCTCGGCCGCGCTGTCGCGCGCAAGCTGGACGGACTCGATGTTCCGCGGGCGAGCGAGGCATACCAGCGCGCGATCGCGGCCATCTGCTCGAAAGTGAACGAGGCAGGCGAGTTCACCGGCGTCTCGCAACAAACCCCGCCGGGGGATTTCGCTTTCTACAATTCCGTCAAGGTGGGAACGGCGCCGTTCGGTACGGGAATCTGCATGATGGCGCTTTCGGAGATGCTCCGCCGCAGCCGTTAGCAAGGCACGGAAAGGGAAGTTAAATCGTGGCGAACAAGAAAGTGGTGGTACTGCCGGGCGACGACGCGGCGCCGGAGGCGATGGCGGCTACGATGGACGTGCTGCGCGCGCTGGAGCTGCCCATCGATTACATTGAGTTCCCGCCCGGCGAAAAATGGATGCGCGGGCAGACCGACGCCGAGGCGCGCAAGGCCATCGACGCTTCGGATACGACGCTGTTCGGATCGACGTCGGGAAAAACCACGTCGATAACCTACTTGCGCTGGGGCAAGGAGACCTACGCGAACGTACGGCCCGCGAAGTGGTCGCCGGGATATCGAAGCCCGATGGCGCATCCCGAGGGAATCGACTTCGTGATCGTGCGGGAAAACCTGGAAGACCTTTACCTGGGACTCGAAGGCCCCCTGCACGACCTCGCGCCGCTCAAGCTGAACAGCAGGATTCTGCGCCGGCAGCTCGACACGTCGGCGCACGGCGTCTACGCGATCAAGGTGATCACGGAGCGCAATACGCGGCGCGTCGCTGAGTTCGCCTGCAAGCTGACGCTCAGGCGCAAACGGGCCGGCGGCAAGGGCAAGCTCACCTGCACGTCCAAGTACAATATGCTGCGTGAGGCGGACGGATTCTTCCGGCAGATAGTCGAGGAGACCGCCGCGAAGTATCCCGAAATCAAGTACGAGCAGTTCATCGTCGACGACTTTGCGCGACGCCTGGTCGCGACTCCAAACGAACTCGACGTGGTCGTGATGCCGAACCTGTACGGGGACATTCTGTCTGATGCCGCCGCCGGAACTCTCGGCGGGCTTGGGCTGGCGCCCAGCGGATGCTACGGCGACGACTACGCCTATTTCGAGTCGGTGCACGGCACCGCGCCGGACATCATGGGCATGAGTATCATCAATCCGACCGCGACGATGCTGTCGGCGGCGCTGATGCTCGACTACCTGGGATTCGCGGACGCCGCGATGCGCTTCGAGTCGGCGGTGCGCAAGGTCTATGCGGACGGGCGTGTGCTGACGGTCGATCAGGGCGGCAACGCGAAGACGACCGAGTTCACGGGTGCGGTAATAGCTAATCTTTGAGGCTGTGACGAGAAGAATCTTCTCGCGCTTGAGAATCGGGCCTGCGCCGCGCCCACCAGAAAATATCGCACGCCGCTCCGCACGCCGGCCAAATCACACGCGGTGGTTCGGCCGGAGGAGGATCGGAAAGGTGGTCCTTCTTTGAGGCCTTTTCCATTCGATTCCATCTTACATTACTGCCGGTGCGATGAGGAATGGCTGGCGGAAAACAAGGTGGCGCGGAAAAAGCGTCCGCGCATCGATCCACGCGCAGGACGCCCGCCCCACCTATTTTTCTTTGTCTACTCATTGAGCCTTCTAACAAGAAAAAACGCCGCACCAGGAGCGTTCAATATCTGAATCAACTTCGTTTCGTGCCCGCCGGGTTCCAGAGTACTAACCGAGTACGAGGAGGCATCGAGGTCCGGTGGAAAGACCACCGAAAAGTCGGAGCGACAGAATGTGAACCCCTGCGTCAGGGACTCAATTGACTTCCCCCTGCACGATCATCAGGCGGGGTGCGGCACGCCAATTGCGCATACCGTGACGCTATGACCCGCAATACAAACATCCTTCGAAAATCATCGACGCCTCCGACATCTTTGGGCAAGCCGCATACTGCACGCAGCCGTTCACATGCATCGACTACGACTGCGGCACTGTCAATGATGATGCTGATGGTGCTCTCGAAGCCGGGGCGTGTCCTCGCGACGTGGTCGATTGTCGCAGTCGATCCCGAGACGCACGAAGTAGGCGTCGCGGTCGCATCGTGCGTCAGTGGGGTATCGAATACGCCGATTCTGGTGCCCGGCAAGGGCGCGTTTATCGCACAAGCGCTGTCCAATCTTAAATCGAAGGATGTCGCCGCACAGCTCATGGCGGATGGCGCCACCGCCGATGAAGTTCTCTCTCACGTTGTCGATCCCGCCTTTGATCCCGAAGGGCGAATAATCAACTTCGGCGAAGGCGGGCCGAGCGGGTTTATCAGATTCTTCGGTTCGAATTGGCGTCAGTACGGGGTCGCAACTCTGAGCGGCGATCGGCGGACCGCGAGCTTCACCGGCAGATCGGTGCCGTCCTGGTGCGGCAGCGCGCACGACGCTGCGGTTTCGGTGCAGGAGAACACGCTGCGCAGCGGCGACGTAGTGGCGGGGGCATTGAAGGCATTCGAGACGCGGCCGCCCGGGTGTGTTCCAACCTTGGCGGATAGACTGATGTCCGCGCTGCTCGCAGGTGCAGCGGCGGGCGGCGATCGGAGATGCACCAAAGAGTGGGTAGCCCATTCAGGCTATCTGGCGGTGGCAAAACCGGGCGACAGCCCTGGAAAGCCGTGGCTCTCGCTTGGCGACGATCGGCAAAACCGGCCCGGCTCGACGACTTCCTTTCTCAAACAGATGGCCATTCCGGATCGCGGAGATGGTGGACCAAGCCCGGTTCTGATGCTGCGCGACAAGTACATCGCATGGGCGGCGCAGCATCGAGACGGCGCTCCCGCATGCCTCACGGAACCCAACGCGCCATGGCTGAGGGGGGCGCGCTAGCCCGCGTATCGCGTCCTTAACTTCCGCCATCGTCGACATCGAGTCGCATTCGGAAGGCTTGCAGCGCCGCCTTCGGGGTTTAATAGCGGGGTGGCGTCCCGCCTCGTCGATCGAGGCTGTCGATTTTCTACGGACGTGAGGTCAAGGGAAGATGATAGCGGCGAAACCTCCATCGGCTTGCGAGCGGACGAGATCGATGGGCACGCGTCTTCGCGTGCGCTTACATTTTCCGGGTCCGTAGCGTAACGATGCGCTCAGCCGGGGATGCTGCTTCCTAGGAAGGCTTTCTGACGCTCCAGATGCCGGTGCACCCAGGCGCGGACCCGCTTGGCGGCGATATCATCGAGGCGCCCCAGTGCCAGCGCGGTCACAAACGCCGAGACGGTTGCTTCCATTTCGCGCTGGTCGTGCCTGGCTGCGGCCTTCGCGCCGCTTACCAGCATTTTCTTCAGATCGCCGCAGCCGCGCTTGAGATGGCTTTTTTCGAGCCGCCGCAGCATCGCGATGGTTGTGCGCAGGTCTTTAATCTCTGCTGCATCGTAAGCCGGCTCCTTTTCAATCGAATCGACCGCGTGCACCATCATCAAGGCCAGCGACATCGCCTGTCCCTGCGCATAGGGCGAGGTCAGCTCGGGCAGCAGCGTTTGCACCACGGTACCCTGCAATCCCGTCATCAGCTCCTTGAGCGTGGGCCGCGGCATGTTAGGCAAGCTCCAATTGCAGCGCTATATCGCCGTACAGGGCGGGCAGCAGTACTTTCAAAAATGGCATGACCGAGTCTGAAGTCCGCCCTTCGACGAAATCGCGGATTCCGGTCAGGCAAATCACCGCCATCTTCGCGTCGCCGAGCACTTGGTAGAAACGGAGCCTTTTGCGATCGACAGGATGGCCCGATTTCTCCTCGTATAAGCGATAGAACGCCTCGCGCTCCATCAGGCCCGCGGCAATATCCTCGCGGCTCCAGAATCTCATCGCGGCCCACCCGAGGTCTTCCATTGGATCGCCAAGGTGGGCCATTTCCCAATCCAGCATCGCCATCATTCCGTTGTCGTCGTATAGATAATTTCCGGAACGGAAGTCGCCATGGACGAGCGTGATGCGATCGGCTTCGACAGGATTGGCCTCAAGCCACGCGAAGGCCGCATCGAGCAGCGCGTAATGCTCGCCCATCCGGTCGCGATGGTAAATTTCGGTCCAATGCGCGGCCTGCACGCGCGCCGGCTCACCCAAATTTTGAGGCTCGCCGAGAAAGCCCAGGCCAAGAGCCTTGTAGTCGAGCGCCTGGAGATGGACCAGCTCATCGAGGAACTGATGCGCGATTTTTTCACGCAGATGGTCCGGTTCGGTCGCCGGGAATGCGCCGTTTGAGGTGCGGCCGCCTACCACGCGATGCATCACGAAGAACGGCCGGTCCATCACGGCTGGATCGATTTCCAGGAAGATCGCCTCGGGCACGCGCAGTCCCGCCCGGTTCATCGCGTCGATTACACGGAACTCGCGCTGTCGTTCGGACTTGAGCAGGCCTCCGGTGGGATCGCGCCGTCCGATCATCGGGCGCGTACGCCGTTCGCCGTTCTCGTTCCATTCCACGTCGAAAGCGTAGCTTTCGCGCGACGAGCCTCCCGAAATGCGCTTCAATCCGATCACGCGCAGGTCGTCCGCCTGCGGCATTTTGCGACGTAGGTATTCGGTGAGTCGTGCCTGATCCATTGCTGATTGTTAGGGTAGCGGAGACTACGGAGTTGGAACGGCGCGAGGCACGGTGAGAGTGTTCGGTGCGGCCCCTGCCGCAGCATTCATCTGCTGGACTTCGTCGCGCAGCCGCGCCGCGTCGGCAGGGCGGCCGTGCGATTGGAGCTGCCGCTCGACCGCATCGGCATCCTCACGAAACTCGTCCATCTGCGCCTGTCCGGTTGGCGTCGCGTTCGTCGCCGCGCTGGCCGCGGCGAGCGTCTGCCGCATGATGTCCATGAGCTGATTCTGCAGGACCGTTGACCCTGGCGACGGCGAGGGTTGTGGCGGCTGCATTTTGTTGAAGAGCCGTGTGTACTGGCTCACGAAGGTGGGCGGCCCGAGGCTGGAGAGAAAAAGCTGCGCCTGGCTCTCATTCGATGCGCCATAGAGTTCCGAGCCTTCCGCCGCCTTTGGGCTCGACGGATCGGGGCTCATCAACTCGAGTGATGGGGTCGCGCCGGCGCCCTGAAGGATGAGAATCGAATCGTTCCGCACCGTGCTTGCATACTCGTGATCGAGTTGCACCGACACCAGCGAATCGCCGCCAGGGGTGGGCGAGATCGCGGTCACGGAGCCGATCGTTGCGCCGCTGCGGGTGACCGCATCGCCGGGCCCCAGCCCATCGGCCTGGTTGAATGCGGCGCCGTAGCGCACCGGATCGGCGGCGCATCCAACCAGCGCCGCCGCCAGCACGATGGAGCGGATGGCCCGTACGGGCGCCGCGCCGCGAAAAAAGGCCATCCTATGCAAACGCCGGCATAACTTCGCGCGCGAACAACTCGAGGGTCGGCGGCGGTGCAAAGTCGCTGAAGAAGATCGTAAACGTGGTGATGCCCTGCGCGATTCGTTTCTTCAGTGCGTCGACGATCTGCGGCGGCGTGCCCTTGATCCCGGTGATGGAGAACGGCTTCAGTCCCTGCGCCATCTTCCACTTCTGCGCGACTTCGTCTTCGGTCTTGCCGATACAGACCAGCAATTGCTCGGAGATGTCGATGCTGTTGAGGTCGCGGCCGACGTCCTTGCAGTGCTGCTTCAGTACGTTGAACTTGTGATCGAAGCTTTCGTAGCCGGCGGGGCAATTCCAGCGGTCGGCGAACCGCGCGACCAGCTTCAACATCACTTTTTCGCCGCTGCCGCCGATCGTGATCGGAGGATGCGGCTTTTGTACCGACTTGGGATTGTTGATGGCATCGGTAATCGTGTAGTGGCGGCCTTTGAAGGTGGCGCGCTTCTCGGTGAGCATCAGTTTCAGGATGTGCAGGCCTTCCTCGAACTGCTTGAGCCGCACGCCCATCGAGGGGAACTCGTAGCCGTAGGCGCGATATTCCTCGGCCATCCATCCCGCGCCGATTCCGATTTCAAGCCGCCCGTTGGAAATCTGGTCGATCGTACACAGCGATTTCGCGAGCAAAGCCGGGTTGCGGTACGAATTGCAGATGACGAGCGTGCCGATACGGATTTTCTCCGTGCTCGCCGCCAGCGCGCTCATCGCGGTCAGGCATTCGACGTGGTCGAGATCGGGCAACTGGCCCGTCCACATGTGATCGACCAGCCAAATCGAGTGGTAGCCCAGCTTTTCGCAGAGCGTTGCGCGGTCATGCAGCGCCTTCCAGTTAAGGCCGGCCTGTGGAGAAAACAAAGCAAATTGCGCTTTCCTGCTCATTGGACAACTCCCGTTGGGTGATGTGATCGACGCGTAGCAGATTGTTTGGCATGCCCGGCGGCGGGGGGTCAACCGCTCATGCCAAGAGCGGGGCGGGATGCTATAAAGACGCCGCGCGATGTTTCAAGCATCTGACCGACCGCGCGAAGGGGCCGAATGAAAACCCGATTGAAAACGCGCAGAGCAGCCGTTGCAGGGCTCTGGATTACCTTGTCGATCCTCGCGCTGCTGCTGGCGGCGTTCGGGCCGGCGCTCGCGGCTGACACAGATCAATCCGAAGGCTTCCAGTTCGTCGGCGGACCGGTCGAACTGGCGGGAGCGCCGGGAATCTACGAATGGCGGTTTCTCGACAAGGTCGGCGAGACTTTCTACGACAAGATCGCGCTTCATCGCATCGCGCACGGCCCCCGCGAACAGGAGCATCGCGACGTCACCGTTCTCTATCTGCCGGGCACCAACATGAACGGCGAGATCTCGATCGACAATCCGCGCTACTCGCTGCCGGTCTACCTCGCCGTGCACGGCGCCGATGTGTGGACGCTAGACTACCGCACCCATTTCGTTTCGCCGTCGGATACGCCAGTGGCTATCAGCTACGTCTTCAAGCGATGGACCGACGATGCCTTCGCTTCGGATATCGCGGCAGCCGCCGCCTTCATCCTGAGCCAGACGCAATCGCAGAAGCTGTTCGTTGTGGGTTTCAGCCGCGGCGTCGAGTTCGCATACCTGTTCGCCGCGATGCATCCGGACGAAGTGCGCGGAATCGTCGCGCTCGACGGGTTCATGCCGCGCCATCCGAGCGAACCGGTGCCCGAAGACCGCGTTGTCGACGATATCGGCGGCAAGAATCTGACGTATGAAAAGCGGCACTTCCTGATGCAATCGGTGATCGACGATCCGAACGGCCCCGCGCCGATTCCCAAGTATCGGACTGCGCGCGAAAACCTGCTGCATGTGCTTTATGACGCCAGGGAGTTCGGCGGCCAGGGCGGACTTTCCAACGCACTCAATGGCTACGCGGATCCGACGATCGTCGCACGGCTGCTGATCGGATACGATCGCTATTGGCCCGCCGTGCAGGACTACGAAAATCCGTTTACGCCCCAGCTGCTTGCCGCGCTGAAAGCCTCCAAGATTCCGGTGATCGCGTTCGCCAGCACCAATATCGCGCCCGATTGGCCCGCGTGGGTCGTTCAGTCCGCGCACTCAACCGACAGCGGCGATGTCACCTTCAAGCGACTGGACGGATGGGGCCATCTGGACGTGCTCTGCGGCACGCAAGCCGAATCTCAAGTGTTCGCACCCACGATGGAGTGGCTCACGCGGCGTCAGAAGTAGGCGGAAACGCGGGCGGCTCGGGTCGTGACGAGCGGGCGCGGCCAGCCGCCGGCAAAATCAGTACGACGGCGAGCGTCCACATTCCCAACGCCAGTCCCGCGATCGTCCACCCGATTCCGCTTCTGCCGCGGCGAACCGCAATCACGGCGGTCAGCGGCGCCAGTGCGAGGTCGACGACGATCGACGTACACAGGATCGTCAACGGCGGAAGCCGATAGCCCATCAGGGCAAACCCGGAGGTGAGGCTCAGGATGTTGGCTAGCGTTTCCATCGTTTTGCGCGCCCGTCGATCATCTATGTATAGTGCAAATCATGGCACGAGGTGACGTCGAGAGCATCCTTTCCAAGCTCCGTAAAATGAGCGAAGACGGCATTACCAGCGTCTTCAACGAAGCGATGACCAATCAACGGCTGCGGCGAGGACTCGGCCGCGCCGGCGCGCAGCTCATGAACAACAAGGCATCGTTCGATCGCAACGTCGAGACGGTGCTCGATTTCGTCAATATCCCGTCGAAGAAGGACGTCCGCGAGTTGAAGGCGCGCCTGGATCATCTCAGCTCGCAACTCCTGAACTTGAGCATCAAGCTCGACCGCGTCCTGGCTGCCAAGGACAAAGCGCCAACACCGAAGGCGCCCCGCGGCAAATCCGCGAAGAGCTGATTTAGCTCCGGTCCCCCTTCGTTCTCAGGCACTCTCGATATTCAAAAGGTTCGAACGATCGAGAACTGCGTGCGGTAGCGGTGACGCGTATATCGTGGCTTCCGCGATTCCTCAACAAGAAATTTCAGAATGACACTCTGGAGTCGCATGGATTTTGTGTCATTCCGAAACTTTTTATTTAGGAATCCCGGCAACAGCCTCGCCTCGCCTGGCCGCTGCCGGTCACAAGGTGCAGCAGCGCCTCGCAGAAATCGGTAGCCTCGTTAGGCGAGAGGGCGAGGGAAGCTCCGCGCCCCAATCTCGCACCTTACGGGATAAGAACAGTCGCATGACCGCACACCAGTTCATTCCCGGTCTGGAACTGAACCGGATGTTCTACCGCGAGGCGGTCGCGCCGATCCTTGCCTCCGCGTTCCCGGACCTGCGCTACTCGGCAGCGTTGATCGGCCGCGGCTCCGATGTGCTCGGTTACGACTCGGAGCGTTCAACCGATCACGGGTGGGGCCCGCGATTGCGCTTGTTTCTCAGCGAAGGAGACCAGCAGTCTCTGGCCGCCTCGCTCGATAAGACCCTGGCTGCACGCCTGCCGGCGGCGTTTCGAGGCTACTCGACCGGTTTCGCAAATCCCGATGAGCACGGCGTCCGATCGCTCGAGACGGCAACGCCGGGCAAGGTACGCCACTACATCGAAATTAATACGCTCAGCGAATTTCTGCGCGGGATGCTGAATATCGATCCCGATCGCCAACCGAGCGCGGCTGATTGGCTGATCATGCCTCAACAAAATTTGCTCGAGGTGACCAGCGGCGAGGTTTATCACGACGGACTCGGCAGCCTGGCGCGAACTCGGCGGAGGTTGGCATGGTATCCGCGCGACGTGTGGCTTCTAATCCTCGCCGCGCAGTGGAAGCGAATCGATCAGGAAGAGCCGTTCGCGGGGCGATGCCACGAAGCCGGCGATGAACTGGGATTGCGCATCGTGCTGGCGCGCCTCGTGCGCGATCTGATGCGGCTGTGCCTGTTGATGGAACGCCGATACGCGCCATACAGCAAATGGCTCGGTACGGCATTCGTACGGTTGAACTGTGCCAGCGAGCTGGGCCTGACTCTCGACGGCATGCTGGCGGCGCAGTCGTGGCCCGAGGGCGAGGAACCTCTTTGCGCTGCGCTCGAAGCAGTCGCGCGGATTCATAACGCGCTCGCGATTACCGAGCCGCTGGACACTAAAGTGCGGCGTTTTCACGATCGGCCATATCGCGTAATCGGCGCCGCGCGCTTCGCGGAATCAATCGTCGCCACGATTCGCGACGAGGAGGTCAGACAAATCCACGCACGCGCCGGATTGATCGGCGCGATCGATCAATTTGCCGACAGCACCGACCTGCTGGGACATCTGGAGCTGGGCAGCAGGTTGAGAGCCCTGTTCGAGTAGAAATTATGTGGGGAAATATTCCTCTGTTCAGAAACAGCACAGTCATTTTAGTCGATGGACCCCGTGATCCGGCGCGCAGCGCGCCACTTTCTCCCCAAGGGAGAAGGACTCTTCTCTCGCGATGAGTCGCACTTTCGGCATCGTCGCGAACAGAAATCTCTGCGCGGCGCTGTCGTCCCGCCCGCGCCACTATTTATTTTTCTAAGCTGTCAGGCGGTGCGCAGGTTCGCGCCGATCTTTGCCAGATCCCCAAGGCTGCGGGGTTCGCGGTCCAACTCGGGTGACAGAAGCAAGCGTGCCCCTGACGGCATCGCGCTGCGAAGTGCGTCGAGCGAGCGCGCTTCCCGCTCCTTGAGGGCAGCGTAGTCGGCAAGGTTGCGCGCGAGTTTGCGTTTCAGTGCCGACGGAATTTTCGCCGCCGCCAGTTCTTTCGCATCCGGCAGTGGTCCCATCGCGCGATTCACAATCACCGCTCTTGCGTGGAGTCCCGTCCGCTCCAGCGATTCGATAAATTCACGCGCCTGCTCGATACGGCCCGACTCCGGCGTCGTTACGACCACGATCGCCGTGCCGTCCGCGCGGAGCAGCTCATCCGCGGCCTTCGCGCGTTCGGCGAAGCCTTCGTACATCCCTTCGAAGCCGCGTACGAATGCCTGCACATCGCCGAGAAGGTTCAGTCCCGTTACTCTATCGAACGCGCTCAGCACGGCGCGCGCCGCCAGATCGACTATCCCGAGCCGGCTGCGAAACAGGCCGACAATCGGCGTGCCCAGAAGAGCCACCGCGCGCGAATTCAGGAGTTCGAGCAGACGCCGCGGCGCATCGAGAAAGTCCAGCGCCTCCGCTGCGGGCGGAGTGTCGAGCACAATCAGGTCAGTCGCGGTGTTGGACGCGAGCTCGAGCAGCTTCTCCATCGCCATGTAGTCGCCCACACCCGCGAGCGCGCCGGAGAGATTGCGGTAGATGCGATTGCCGAGCATCGTGTCGCGCGCGGCCGCCGATGGCGCGTAACGCGTCATGATCGCGTCGAAAGTCTGCTTGGGGTCCAGCTTGAGCGCGCGCAGCCGCGCTCGTTTTGCGTGCGGAGGGTGCGCGATTCTGATGCCGTGCAGAGGGACATCGCGCGGTTCCGATGCGTCCCCGCCAAGCCCGAGTGCGTCGAGCAGGCGCGGTGCGGGGTCGACCGTCATCACGTCCACGGCGGACCCTTTCGATGTGCCCGCGACGGCGAGCGCGGCGCTGATCGTGGTCTTGCCGACGCCGCCGGGGCCAAGGCATACGACCAGCTTGAACCTCGCAGGATCGAAGGCCGGTTTCATCGATTGAGGACTCCCGACTCGAGTGCCCGCGCGAGCGCGGAGACTTCACGCACGCCCATCGCCGCTCGAAACAGCATCGGAAGTTCGAACGCAGCCATTCCGGCTCGCTCGAGCTCTGCGCACGCTGCCAGCGCCGCGATGCGCTGGGCGGTCCGCTTTTGCGCGAGCTGCCGATGAGCCCGAAGTCCGGCGAGAGCGGCCAACTCGCTCTCTTCGAACAGCGCATCGACGGTCCGATTCACGATCGCGCCGGCGACCGCGATACCCATCTGATCGCGGAGCGCACGCGCGGTGTCGAGCGCTTCCCGCAGCGCCAGTTCCTCCGGCGTGGTCGTGATGATGGCGGCGAAGCGATCGCGATCGGCGAGAAATGCCTCGACACCATTCGCCAGCCGATTGAGCGTCCCCGCAGGCGCGATTTCCTTGACGCCAGATGCGACCGCGAGCAGTTCCAGCGCGGAGCCCGAGGCGGGTGCGTCGATTACCACGTATCGGTCTTCGAGCGCGGCGTCGCCAGCCATGATTCTGAGCCGATCCAGCAACAGGAACGCCTCGAGCCCGGGAAGAGCCGCGGTTACGTAGCCGAACGTCCGGCTTCGCAGCATCCGCTCCGAGATCGCGGCCACCGGCACGATGCGCCGGATGAACGAGTTAAGCTCCGCGCGCTGGCTCAGCGCTATGACATGCAACGAATCGCTCACGCGCACAGGCGCGTCGCCCTGCGGGCTCGCGCCAAGCAACGTTGCGGCGCTGAGGCGCCGGTCGAGATCGGCAAGTAGAGTGGGGCGCCGGTGCGACAACGCCTCGGCAAGCGCGGCCGCTACGGTGCTTTTGCCCGTGCCGCCCTTGCCGGTCACGAAGAGGACTCGCGGCAGCGTCATCGGTTCGCAGGCGGTTGAGAAAACCAACTCATGGCAGGGTTGAGAGACTCCTATTTCAACCGCCCGCCATAATCCAGCGTGACACGGCCGCGCAATAACTGCGGGCTTGATAGTCCTGGGCGAATACGGCCAGCATAATCGTGCAGATGGGGCCCTCGTTCGAAAGCATCGTGTTCACGATACCGCCGGAGCGAATCGCCGAGTTCAAGGCGATCGTCGAGTCGTACGACAATCTCGCGACGCTCCGTACCGAGGACCCGCGGCGCCATCATCTCAGGCTCTATTTCGCCTCGGATCAAAAAGACGAAATCGAGCGCCTGCTGGCGGCGCTTCGCGATCGGTTCGAAATCCGCCGTCTCGCCTAGCTCGAGATCTCGACGGCGAAATCATTGCCCTCCCATTTGCCGCTGTCGTTCCAGAGGAACGTGAACCGAATCGGTGCGCGTTGCGACGGGTCGATTTCGATGTCGACGTAATCGATTCCGAGCGGCGTCGGCGTGGCTTGCGTATCGTGCGGATGCTGCCATTCGTCGCGCGTCCAATGGAGCATGAAGGGGCGCGTGCACTGGATTCGCAAAGTGGTCGGAGCTTTCACGGACTGGATGCGCCGGCGATGGTACTTCCATATCTCCATCGGGCGGCGAGCGTGACCGCTCAAATAGCGGTCCTGCACTTCGTGGATTAGATCGAACACCTCGCCGTCGGCGATCGATCGCAGCAGCTTGGTATATTCCGCGTGCGCCCACATCAGCGGCATTGCGCTGCCGGTCTGTCGCCCGAGGTAGAGAAGGGCCTCGGGAATGTCCGGCTGATCCCAGACCTGTTCGGGCAACAGCCGCGTCTCGTTCGCAAACGCCTCCATCGCGCGGACGTATGGAAGCGGGTCGCGCCCCGCCGACAGTTCGTAGTGCCCGCGCTCTCCTGTCAGCAGCGGCCAGGGACGTCCGCGTCCCCATGACAGGAATGGGCCGCCGTCATCCTGCTGCCCGTAGCCGTCGTGCGTGTAGCGGCGCCAGCAGGGCCCCTGCGGCAGATCGGTCTTGAGGACGGCGTCCACGACCCGCAGCGAATCTTCGATAAGCGAATCGCCTGGGCGGCGAATTCCGTAGCGAACCAGTTCCAGGAATCCGCCATCGACAATTTCCGCGGCGGGAAACTGCGTCTGCGTTCCGGGAGGCCGATTATGAATCGTGACGACCTCGCGATCGGGATCTTCGTTGGGATGCGGGTCGTTGGCGTCGGCGGTAGTTATTCGTACGTAATGGCGGTGGATTCCGGGAACCAGAAAGCCCCGGTTGGTGACCGTCCACGTCTCGACGTGCGACTCCAGGAAGTCGGCGTATTCCTGCAGATAGCGTGCGGTTACGGCATCGCCGCGCTCCTCCGCAAAGCACGCGGCGCAGATCAGCGCGGCGATATTGCTTGCCAGCGTCGACGGCGAGAATCCGCTGTTCTCTTCCCATCGCTCCTGCTCGGTGGCGGGCCCGTGACGGATCAGGAATTTCGCGCCCGCCTGCACCATTGGATAGGAATCGAAGTCAAGCAGCGCGCCGGTCTTGTGCAACCGCCACGCCAGCATCATCGGGAATGCGACTTCATCGAGCTGAATTCCCTGCCAATACGGATCGCCGTTGATCCAGAAATTCTGCGAAAAGCCGCCATCCTCATGCTGCGAACAGGCCAGATAGATCAGCGCGCGCACCGGCGTCGCCATGTCGCCTGACGCGAGCATCCCGGTGGCGCTGTTGACCATGTCGCGGGTCCATACCAGATGGTAACCGCCCAGGTCCTCGTCCCCCTTCGCTTCGCCCCACGGGATGCTCAGCGAGGCGATGATCGCGCCTGGGTAGCTCTTGTCCTCGTGCGCGATCAGCAATTCGCGGCTCCGGCGGTGGAGCAGGCCATCGTCGCACGACCATTGGCCGAGCGGATGGAAATGGCGGCAGGCGCGATCCCATTGTTCCAGGAATCGATCGCGATGCATCCGGAACGGTGTACCCAACGACTGAAACAGGGTGGTGACCGCGCGATGAAGAGTGCGGCCGAAGGCGAGGCCGAG
>Ga0074044_10000203_pt1 | contig 58702 bp, 45 predicted proteins | sample BogForMeECP23OM1_FD_94443 | JGI IMG/M metagenome (GOLD analysis project Ga0074044, IMG submission 94443) | Bog forest soil microbial communities from Calvert Island, British Columbia, Canada - Bog Forest MetaG ECP23OM1 | ecosystem: Environmental > Terrestrial > Soil > Wetlands ...
ATGTCTTCGAGCATGGCCTTACGGCGATCGCCGAAGCCAGGGGCTTTTACCGCAGCGACTTGTATGGTGCCGCGCAGCTTATTCACCACCAGGGTGGCCAAAGCTTCGCCCTCCACTTCCTCAGCAATAATCAGCAGTGGTTTGCTCAACTTGGCCGTCTGCTCCAGCAGAGGCAGCAGGTCCTTCATCGAGCTGATCTTCTTTTCGTGGATCAGAATGCGCACATCTTCCAGGATGCATTCCATACGCTCCGGATCAGTGACGAAATACGGTGAGAGGTAGCCGCGGTCGAATTGCATGCCCTCGACGATTTCAAGCGTGGTCTCCATCGTTTTGGATTCTTCGACGGTGATGACGCCATCTTTCCCGACCTTCTTCATGGCTTCGGCGATGATGTTACCGACTTGCTTGTCGGTGTTGGCACTGATGGACCCCACCTGCGCGATCATGTCGCCCTTTACGTCGCGGGAGAGCCGCTTGATCTCTTCGACGGCGACTTCCACAGCCTTATCAATGCCGCGTTTGAGCGCCATCGGGTTCGCGCCTGCGGCAACCGTTCGCACACCCTCACGGAAGATTGCTTGGGCCAGTACGGTCGCGGTGGTGGTGCCGTCGCCGGCCACATCCGAGGTCTTGGACGCAACCTCGCGTACCATCTGTGCACCCATGTTCTCGAGCGGGTCCTTCAGCTCGATCTCCTTCGCCACCGTCACGCCGTCTTTTGTGATGATGGGGGCCCCATACTTCTTTTCGATCACCGCATTACGCCCCTTCGGGCCCAGCGTGATCTTTACCGCATCAGCCAGAATGTTGACGCCACGCAAAATCGCTTGACGTGAATTCTCACCAGTTACAATTTGTTTTGCCATGAGACTTCACCCTCCCGGGTGATTGACCACTTCTACCCATTCCGAAATCTTCGGTTCGGGTGAAACTTACTTCTTGCCGGATGCCGCTTTGGCGATTCCGCTGACTTTCACCAGGATTTCCTCCTCGCGGAGGATCAGATACTCCTGGTCGTCGATCTTGATGTCGTTGCCGGTGTACTTGCCGAACAAGATCCGGTCACCAACCTTCACGTCGAGTGGGATACGATGCCCCTTCTCCAGCTTGCCCGCACCGACGGCGATTACTTCGCCCTCGTGCGGCTTTTCTTTAGCCGTATCGGGGATAATGATCCCGCCCTTCGCGGTTTCCTTCTCTTCCAGCCTGCGTACAAGTACGCGGTCATGCAGAGGGGTGATATTCACAGTCATTTATTTGACCTCCATTCAATCCATTCGAAAAACTAAAACAGTCAGCTCTTTTTATGGCGCTATAGGCCAACACTACGGGCGAAACGTTTTCTGGTTCTTCTGCCGCAGGGTTTCGAGGTCGTCCGCTTCCTTTTTTCGCAGGTTGGCTTCCTTCTCCGGGCGCTCCTGCTCTTCCAGTTTCACAGCTTCCGCAATCGCTAGTTCAGCTTCTGCGTTGACCCGTTTGGAGTAGGTGACGAGTCCGAAACGATCAGTGAACGAGGCACGGACTAGAGCGAACAAATATTGTGAATCTTCCCACGACGCGAGAGGCCCTTGCTTCATGTTATATAGCGCGTTCATGACGGGATCGATTTCGGACTCAACACTCGTCGGCGGTCCGTACTTCGCCGAAATGGACTTCACCATGTCCTCCGCCGTGAGCCCTTCGGTCGAAGCATGCTCGTAAGTCACGGAAATCTTGTAGAGATCGCCGTTAGAGAAAGAGAAGAGAATTTGTTCAACGTTGTCAGGCCGGGAGGAAGTCCCGGGAGAACTCGGCGGCCACCAAGTAAGCTCCTGAATCAACATTGGTCGAGTGTGGATCGTCTTCACATCCGCCAACTTCTGATCGCTAAGCTTCAAAACGTTAGGCAGGGTTGTCCCAAGTGAAAAACCCCGATACTTGGATAAATCCTGCGCGCGGAGCATTGGGGCGAGTAGAAGCAAAGCACCAAGGCAAAAAATCAAACTGCGGATTGTTTTCATTTTCATATCTCCATAAATTGCCAAAAACCTGAAACCGCAACCGTCGGTTGACCGTGACGCTACCCTATGCTCATGTGCCGTTCTTTTTACCCTGAAGCGCGTAAATCCTGCGGCCGTTCGCGAAACCAACAAAAATGGTTAGGAGCACTGCGCCAATCACGGCAAACAGGGTTGTAACGGCCGTTCCGCCGTAGCCAGCGGAACGCATCAGGAATCCGCCCGCGACGGCACCTCCGACTCCCACAGTCAGGTCCATGAACGGACCATAACCATTAGCTTGAAGTTTTCTTCCAGCTCCCCAGCCCACGACCACCCCGACCAAAATCCATGTGAGTAGATGCATTGATTCCTCTTTGCCCGTTCGATTTGGAAACACTCGGACAGACTGGACTAGCGCTCATGACGAAACATTATTCAACTCTTATGCGGCCACTGCGGCGGCGATCTTGTGATAGGTAGAATTGAGAACTTCGTAGGTGTCAACCTTGGGAGTTCCATCGATTACCGCTGCGAGCATCTTCAGAACAACTGGAAAGGCTCTCTGGCTGTAGGATTCCGCGCTTGATGCTTTGTCCCACAGGCTAACGGAGGTGACAGCGTCTTCGCTGGGCGCAAAGAAGGTGAGTTCGTCCTGGAAGCCGTCTTGCATGCGGAGCATGGGTATGACTTCTTGCTCCATTATGAGGCTGAATTTTGAAATGCTGTCGGGCTTCAGAAGTGTGGTTACTTTGCGGACAAACATGGTGCTCACCCTGGTTTCTTGGCCAAGGGAGTGATTCAGGGTACCGCTCGCGGTCTCGAAGACCTGAAGGCACCCTTGATCCACTTCTAGTCTGCCTCAATTAACCTATATTGTCAAGTTCCATTTACTTCTCTCGATTCCACTTTACTTTTATAGTAAATCAGCGCAGGCTACTCGGGCATTCCCTTTCGCCTGAAACTCCTCAAAAACGGTTTAGCTGTTTTGTGCGGTCCGCTATGTAAACCCAAAAGGGCTTGGTGTGATAAAACGTAGTAGAAGTGCGCTGAAATGACACTCGTTGAGTGCCGTTGTGTCCGGCAATCCGCTTGTTGGCCAGGATGTCGAGTGAGCGGCGCTCGATCCGGCCGCGATTCAGCTGGATGGCGGAGAGGAAACGCGTGGAGCAAAGACAGGGCAAACGATGAATTGGAAAAAAGCAGCAGGAGTGATTTGCGTATGTGTGGCATTAGTGGCGCTTGCGGGCGGAACGCGGAGAGAGTTGTGTGCTACGGAGAAGGAAGCAGTGACGGAGAACGGCAAGGACTTCTTCCCGATGGCGGTATGGTACAGCGGCGGAAAAGCGCGCGCGCCGATGCTGGAGGAGGTAAACGCAGAGTCAGCACGACTGTGGAAACAAGACTTGCTGAAGATCAAGGGGCTGGGATTCAACACGGTGCGGACTTGGGTGGAGTGGAATGTCGGCGAGCCGCGCGAAGGGGAGTATCACCTGGAGAATCTGGATTTGCTTCTGCGGCTGGCTGATGAAGTGGGTTTGCGGGTGATTGTACAAGTGTATGTGGACTCTGCGCCGGAGTGGGTTGGCGCGAAATACCCAGCAGGACGGTATGCGGCGCAGGACGGTCAACCGATTCCGTCGCAAGCGGCGCCAGGATTTTGCTTCGACAACAAAAATGTTCGGAAAGCGGTGCTGGGATTTTTCCAGGAGGTGGCGCGGCACGCGAAGAAGAGCAAAGCCTTTTATGGGTGGGATCTGTGGAGCGAGCCGGCGTCATTGAACTGGGCGCGCGTGGGCTATAAGGCGGAGCCGATGTTCTGCTACTGCCCGGCGAGCATCGAGCGGTTTCGGGAATGGCTGCGGAAAAAGTATGGGACGCTGGAAAAGTTGAACGTGGCCTGGCACCGGACTTTTACGGACTGGAAGCAGGTGGAACCGCCTCGCTATGGAACGATTCTGACATACACGGATTTCATGGATTGGCGCGTGTACTACGGGTTCAAGCTGGCGGAAGACTTGAAGATGAGGAACGATGCGGTGAAGGCGATTGATGCGACGCACGTGACGACGAGCCATGCCCCGAATCCTTCGCCACTGGTGCGGACGCTGGCGGATCCATACGATCCGACGGACGATTTTCTGATGAAGGATTCGGTGGATTACTTCGGAACAAGTTTTTATCCGAAGCTGACGGCCGTTGAACACAACTGGAAGCTGGAACGGCGCGTCCTGGCAATGGATTTGACGGCATCCATGACTGGAGGGCGAGGATTCTACGTAGGGGAATTGCAGAGCGGCTTCGGGGTACATGGAACAACGATTGGGTCGGAAGTGACCTCGAGCGATTTGGAGATGTGGACTTGGGGAATGGTTTCGCGTGGGGCTCGGGCGATTAATTATTATGCGTTTTATCCGATGAATGCGGGGTATGAAAGCGGCGGATACGGGATGATTCAATTGGACGGGACGCTGACGGAGAGAAGCAGGCGAGCGGGCGAGACGGCGGAGAAAATTGAGGCGAACGCGGATTTGCTGCTTCAGGCGAAGCCGAAACCGGCGGAAGCGGCGATCGTGTTCAGTCCGCTGGTGCCCTTGTTGGGCGGCTACGACGAAGAAGACTCCCGGAATGCGATGCATAAGGCTTTGGCGGGTTTTCACCGGATGTTCTTCGAGAGGAACCTGCCAGTGGAGGTGTTGAGTTCGCGGGAGTTGGCGGGGCGGGACCTGGAAAAGTACAAGCTGATTGTGTTGCCGTATCCGCTGATGATGACGAATGACGAGGCGGCGGCGCTGAAGGATTACGTGAGCAAAGGCGGGCGCCTGTTTGCAGAGGCGCGGCCGGGGTGGGTGAATGAAGACGGACACGCCGAGGCAACGGTACCGGGATTCGGGTGGACGGAAATGTGCGGCGTAAAGGAGAGCTCGATCGAGCCGGCGAAGGAAGTGAAGGTGAAATGGGGGGATGCGGAGTTTACGGGAACGAGCTTCGCGGAACATTTCACGTTGTTGGATGAGAAGGCGCACGCAGTGGCGAGCTTTGCGGATGGCACGCCGGCAGGGTACGAGCACGCGTATGGGAAAGGAAGCGTGATTTTGCTGGGGACGTTTGCAGGGCAATGGAACGAGGCAAAGCCAACTCAGATGCATGCGCTGGGGGAGATTCTGGCGAAATGGGCAGGATTGACGGAACCGGAGCTGAAGGCGCCGGCGCTAGTCGAGTTGCGGGAGATGGATGCGGAGAAGGGAAGTTTCGTATTTTTGTTCAATCATGGGGAAAAGATGGCGGAGGTGGAGTTTGCGACTGGACTGGCGCGGCCAGCCGTTAACGTCCGGGAAATATTGACTGGAGAGACGACGAAATTTGAAGGGAAACGATTTAGTGTGAAGACGGAAGTGCCTCCGCAGGCGGTGCGGGTATACCGGATCGATTATTGAAGAATGACGGACCGCGGTTTCGTTGAGCGCCCAACTATCCTTTACGGGGTCTTCTGCGCGCCTGCGGTCTCTTCCGCCGGTTCTTCCGCTTTTTCCCAACTGGCGTCGACGTTGTATTCCTTCATCGCTTTCGCCAGAATCCCGGTCTTGTAGCCGAGATCCTTCTGATAGACTACCCCGTCCTGGTTCACGATGAATGTCATCACGCCAGAAGACCTGTATTCCGCCGGAAAAGCCACGAAAGCGAAGCCCTCGGTCATTTTGCCGTCTACGATATAGCTTTTCTCCCCGCCTGGGCCATTTTTCCCCTGACCCTTCAGAGTGTGGAAATAGTAGCCACGGTAAGGAACCGGACCGCCCTCCACGCTTTTGGCATTTTCCCTGGCAACGGCCCATGCCACCAGCGGACCAATGGGGCTTTGAGGCTGGCCCTCGGCTGCTTTCCAATAAAGACCATTGTGCTGTCCTTCATCACTGAAGATCCTCTGTGCATACTCGTTGTTCTGGGAGTAGTATTCCTTTTGCGCCGCCACCAATTCCTGGCAAACGTGAATGGCCGATATTTCATTCCGGCCAATTCGCCGGTACAGAATTTCTTTTTTGCCCGCAGCCGTATCGAAAAACCACAATTTGCCTTTGTTCATCAGCGGAATGGGCCAGGGCCAATTATGCGCGCCGATGTACAGGATCGTCGTTCCATCCGGCTCTTTCACCAGCCGGTGCATTTCGTGGTATCTTTGCGCGAAATTCGCGCGGCTGTCCGCGTCCTCGGTTTCATCTCCGGAAGAGACGACATCTTTTCCGTCCGGCCCGAGAATTTCCAGCATCATTTTTTCGTCGTTACTTTGCGCTGCTGCCACCAGGGCGTTGCTCGCGTCCTCCGCCGAAGCAAATGTCTTCTGGCCCCGTTGCTGCGCCAGTGAGCGCGCAGGCAAACACCCCGTCAAAAGGACAACAATCACCGCACATTTAGAAAGATTCGCCCAATTCAATTTTTCGAAGTTCAGTTTCGTTCGTTGCATATGGCTTCTCTCCATTTTCAAATTTCTCGGTTCACCAGGGACACAACGAAACGTCGATTAGTGATGCCTTCCGCCGCCACCGCCCGCGTGTGCTGCCCCACCGCCCAAGCTGGCGCTTCCGCGTGACGAATAAGCCTTAGCCTCTCCGCCGTGGTCGTAGTTACTGAAGGCGCCTGTTTTGACGTTGCTCTGACCTTTGGGTGCAGCGTATCCACGGGCTGCCTTGGTATTTCCCTCGAAAGGCCTTGGCGCAGCGCTGGGACGGTTGGCAGCTCCACCGCGCGCGTAAGCGGCTCCACGCGCGCCTCCAGGCACGCCCCTTCCGCCCCGGTAGTAGACATTCCGGTTGTAAAACGTCCGGCTGGACGAATAGTACCTGGCGTGGTTGTAAATGGCGTAATGGTTATGCCAATCGAATCCCCAATGACCCCAACCCCATCCAAAACCGCCAAAGAATCCAATCCCGAAGCCAATTCCCCAAGAGAGGTAGGGGCCGCCAAACCAGATTCCTGGATACGGATACCATCCGGGCCAGGCCACGATCGGACCACCGTAAACCACCCAGGGATCATACGCAGGGATGTAAACGACATCAGGGCTGGCTGGTTCAACGGTGATCGTCGACCCCTCCGTGGTCACGGTCTGCTGCGGCGTGGTCTTCAGATTGCCCGCTGCTTCCGCTTTCTGACGCATCACTTGTACGGCATCCATCACATCTTGTTCCTGGTTGTAGTAGGCATCGCCCAGGGAGGAGGTCCAGGAAATGTTCTTGTCCATATTTCCCAGCACCGACGGAAATGCAGCCAGCGCCTTGACGCTCGGATCCCAGGACTGTTGGTCCACCGCCTGAGCTAAAGCATCGCCCTTCAAGTCAGGATGATCTTGCACCCACCTATCCGCTTCCACCACTTGCTCGGGAAACGTGGACGCCGCTAGGACCTGTGCCACCAGCGAATCCGGATACAGTGCAATCGGAGCCACCAGTTGCTGCAGTTGGTCGGGAGTCTGTTGCGCGTACGCGGGCGCCTGTGCGGCCTGCGCCGGAGGCTGTGCCGGGGCTTGTGCATCCTGATACGCCGGCAGGTTCTGTGGCCAAGTTGCGAACAACAGCGCCAGCGACATCAGGGAAACCAAAACCTGCTCGCCCAATTGAGGCCGTGAGAAGCCAGCGGCATGTCTGAAAATGTTCATGATCTTGAACCTCCTTTGCACATTCAATGCTTAGGGCCTCTTACAGGATAAAGTCGAGAAGGATGCTTTTTAAGCCGGATCTTTCGTTCTGGGCTTCTCGTTCGCCTCAAAGCCTAGCTCCCAGCCCCAGTCGCGTCAACCACAAGTCACTTTCCTCGCAGATCGAGAGAGTGGGTTTTCGGAGCATCATCTACGCATCCAACCTGGAATCCCGTGGAATGCCTAAGGGGTTGCTACGTCGGTTGCTTCGGTCGAAGAACGAGAGCTTTGTCGAAATGTGCGCGGCTGGTGATGGCGGTCACAGGTCCGTCAAGCAAATTGCATATAATCAGGTGGGTTCCCCTCGCTCCTTCGCGATCTCTTGTTCAAAAGTGTCCCCGGAAGGAAGTGCGCCATGACAAAACAACCCGAGTGTACGCGGAGGTCGTTTCTTCGCCTGGGGCTGGGTATCGCCGCTGGCACTCCCATTCTCCTTTCGGAGAGTTGCGGGAGTTCCAGCAGCACCACACCGCCCGTCACTCCGCCAGCCGCATCCGCCAAGGTCGCGATTGTGTCGTCCACGGATTACGGAGCGAGCGTGCAGCCTGCGTTGGCCCAAGCGTTCAGCTTGCTTGGCGGCATCGGGTCGCTCGTCAACGGGAAGACCGTGACGGTGAAGATAAACTTGACCAACGCCGGGAATTTTGATGATCAGTTTGGCCTGCCTCCAGGCGAGTCGTACATCACGCATGGCGCCACGGCCATCGCACTGGCAACCTTGCTCTTTCAAAATGGTGCCACGATGGTTCGCTTCGTGGACTCGGTGGGTTTCCTCTTGCAACTGAGCGACATTCTCACCATGGCGCAGTGGGATGTGGCCACGCTGACGGATTTGGGTAACGTTCAGTTGGAAAACACACGCAACCTGGGAAGCGGCACTTCCTACCCTCAGCTTACTGTTCCCGGTGGCGGCTACTTGTTCAACTACTTCGAACTCAATCATTGTTTCAAGGACACGGACGTATTCATCTCGCTGGCCAAGCTAAAGCAGCACTTGACCGCGGGCGTAACGCTTTCCTCGAAGTGTGTCTTCGGCTCGACGCCCAATTCAATCTATGGCACCGATGGGACCGACACGGGAAATGAAAACGCCGTCGGCTATCGCGGTCGGATCCACGGCGATGGCAGCGCGGGGTGGGTCTACAATTCCGACCCGGGTTGGACACAGGGTCCGCCACCGGGAGCGCGCACAGACGTCAACCCGACGTCAGACGCAGGCTGGCGAATTCCGCGGACCGTCGCCGATATCAACGGAGCGCGGCACGTGGACATCGCCATAATCGATGGAATCACGTCCATGAGCGGAGGCGAAGGCCCCTGGGCGCCGACGGCGGCGTTCGTTACGCCCGGAGTAATGATTGTCGGGCTGAATTCCATCTCCACCGATGCGGTAGGTGTGGCCGTAATGGGTTATTCCGATCCGCAAGCGACTCGCGGCACGCCTCCCTTCCAGACTTGCGATAATCATTTATTGCTGGCTGAACAAGCAGGTGTGGGCACGGCGGGTCTCTCTAAGATTGACGTGCTGGGCATGACCATCGCCCAGGCCATGTACCCGTACCCAGCTTAGAATCCGGATTTTCCAGGCGCACGATCTGTTGTCTGCCTTGAAATCTCCGGTAAATGCGCGATTGATGGATGGCAGTCGCTAACCGCAATGCGCACGGCTACAAGGCACGTTCACATCCGGGTTCGTGTCTCAGCATATCCATAATGTATTGATTAAGGAAGAGTTAGAAGCGCGCATCCTCACGCTGGCCAAGCCGCACCGCTTGACAGTTGGCCCGTCGTTGTGACATCAATCACTCCTGCCAGTGACGGTCGTCACGGCATACTTGTGACCCCATCCCCCATCTTAGACACGCACGACACACGGCCCAACCGTCGCTGTTTTCGCATTCTCATGCTTGCTGCATAAATCCTTTTAGGAAAGGGAGCCGATGAATCGCATGAAGTGGAGGGTGGACGCCACCGTTTTGACGGGTCTGATTATGGCGGGGGCCGTGATCTGGTTGGTTTTAGCGTCTGCGCCGAAGTCCAACGCCATACCTGCGTTTTCCCGCAAGTACCAGACGTCCTGCACCACGTGCCACAACAACTATCCGGAGTTAAATGACTTCGGCGAGGCGTTCAAGAAGAACGGGTTTAAGTTTCCGAAGGATGACGAGACCTTTGTGAAGCAGGATCCCGTGCTCCTCGGCTCCAAAGCACAAAAGGAAGCGTTCCCTGAAGCGGTGTACCCCGGTGAAATCCCCGGTACACTGCCCATAGCCTTCCGCTATGAAGGCAACTTCAATTGGAATGCGCAACAACCTGCGGCAGTGTTGGCTGCAGGAGGATACGTTCCGCGCACGGATCTTTTTGTTCCCAATACATTCACGATCCTCAGCGCAGGAAGCTTTGGCCAGAATCTGTCCTTTTGGGTTGACGATGACATCTCAGCCGGGGGTTCCGGCGCGAATGGCGGGTTGGGCGATGGCTGGTTGAAGTATAACGACCTGGGGCGCGTCTTTCACTTACCGACGAATTTCCTGAACGTGCGGTTCGGGCAGTTTGAGCTGGACCTTCCCTTCACGCAGGCGAAGTCACCTTATCTTTCCGGCTACGATATATACAGCGAAACGGCGGTGGCTTCGGGCCCGACCTGTGGCAACGGTGTGACGCAATGCCAGACTGTGAATAACCCGTTTAACTTTGCCTCACCTCAGCGGGGAATCGAATTCGGTGGCTACGCGGACAACTATAACTTTAACTGGTCGGTGGCCTACACCGATGGCACGGGTTCGGCTTACGGAGGTACGACGGAGCTGGTGACTCGCAACACGAAAGACGTGTACTTGCGCGCCTACTATCGGTTCAACCTCGAGCGGGATCCCGAGAGCCGTCACGGAATCCAGGCTGCCGGGCCGACAGGGCCGCACGACCACACTTCGATCCGCGTCGGCGCCTTCTACTACCACGGCACGAATCAGCAGAATTTTGGCGGCACAACTTACGGGTTCGGAAGCACGCTCAACGAACCCTTCTACCGCGCCGGGGGCGATCTTCGCTTTAAGTATCGCAAGCTGGAGCTGTACGGCGTGGGCATGGTCGGACATGATAACAACCATTTTGTGGATACCGAAGCTGGAACTATCGCAAGCGCCCCAGCGGTTACGTTCGCCGGCGGCTTCGTGGCGGCAAACTACTGGATCTATCCTTGGCTGATCGCGACGATGCGCTACGATTTCGTGAATTCGCCGTCCGATTTAGCCAACGGAGTTTCCCGGTACCAGACCCGCAACGCCTTCCGGCCCGGCTACCAGATCCTGCTCCGCGCCAACATCAAAATCGTGGGCGAATACGATCGCGCCTGGGAGCCAGCGTCCTACAGCGGCGATCCAACGAACCCACTTTATTACCGCCCCAGTACCTTTGTAACCGGCATAGACTACGTCTTCTAGCCGATTCCAGCTAGAACAGCAGGCTTCCCGGAGAAATTGCACGGGAATGAGAGGAATAATGATGAAGCTACGTTCATTGGCAGTTCAAGCAGTTGTGGTATGCGGGGCGACACTACTCCTGGCGGGTGCGAGCCTGGCAGGCGAAATCAAGGGCAAGGTCAGCGTGCAGGGAATCAAGTCCGCCGAGAATATCGCTGTCTATGTGGACACGATTCCAGACAAAAAATTCGATCCGCCGGCGCAACATCAGCTGATCGATCAGGCCAGGATGGCATTTGCTCCTCACGTGACGGTTGTGCTTCAGGGAACCACCGTGGACTTCCTGAACAGCGACCCTGTCGGCCACAACGTCTATTGGCCCAGCGTCAGTGGAAACAAGAAGCTCGCGCATAACCTGGGCACTTGGCCAAAGGGCGAAAAGAAGAGCTTCCAGTTTAATGATCTGGGAGTGGCTTCGTTGCTGTGCAACGTGCACCCGGAAATGAACGGCTACGTGGTTGTCGTGTCCACACCCTATTTTGCAGTGACGGACAAGAGCGGCAACTATGAAATCAAGAACGTGCCGGCCGGGAAGTACACGCTGAAGACGTGGAGCGAAGACGGGAAACCAACCACGCTGGCGGTGGAAGTGACCGCGAGCGGGGCGACCGCCGACCTCACCGTAAAGAAGTAAAGAAGTAAAGAAATAAAGAAGCAAAGAAAAGCGAAGAGGCGAAAAAGCGAAGAAGTGGGCATCCAAGGCGAAGCGATTGACGACGCGGACAAAGCTTGTCGATTTGGAGTGGCTGGAATCGAATTTTCCCTGCATGCAGGCGTGTCCTGTGCATACCCAGGCGGGACGCTATGTATCGCTGATTGCCGAGGGGAAATACGAAGATGCCTACCGCTACGCCCGGATGCCCAATCCTTTTGCGTCTATTTGCGGCCGCGTCTGCGGCCACCCCTGCGAGCCAGCGTGCCGCCGCGGACAATTTGACCTGCCGATTTCCATCCGCGCTCTGAAACGCTTTGTGACCGAACGCCACGGGCCGGAATCGCGAAATCCAATTGACGTTTTCTCCAACGTATCCCGCCCGAGAAATGCGGGAAAAGTGGCTGTCATCGGTTCGGGCCCGGCGGGAATGTCCGCGGCGCACGATCTGGCGCTTCTTGGCTACCCAGTGACGGTTTTTGAGGCCGCAGCAGTGCCGGGTGGCATGATGCACCTGGGTATACCGGAGTATCGCTTGCCACGGGATGTTTTGCAGGCGCAAATCCGCGAAATCCTGGATCTGGGGCCGGAACTGAAATTGAATATGCGGCTGGGCCGCGATTTTTCACTGGAAGATTTGCGGCGGCAGGGCTACAAGGCCGTGTTGATGGCGTTTGGCTTGCACCGCAGCCGCGAACTGAATCTGCCGGGGCACGAACTGGATGGAGTGGTTAAAGGCATCGATTTTCTGCTCAACGTCAATCTGGGCTACCGCTTTGAAGTGGGGAAAAAAGTCGTGGTCATTGGCGGCGGCAACGTGGCGATTGACGTGGCGCGCTCGGCCATGCGCGAACAGCAGCAGAAGCTTGTGACCGACATGGCCAGCGTCGTACTTCCTAATGAGCTGAGCTCCAGCGAAATGGACGTCGCCATGAAGGAGTTCATGGACGTTTCGCGAGCGGCGTTGCGCATGGGCGCGCGCGAAGTGCAGCTCGTTTGCCTGGAATCGCGCGCCGAAATGCCTGCGTCGGAAGAAGAGATCGAAGAAGGCGTACTGGAAGGAATGAAACTGTTTCCTTCGCTCGGCCCAAAGCAGTTCATCGGGCAAAAGGGAAAGCTGGCGGGGCTGGAAGTGATTCGCTGCCTCTCCGTGTTCGACGAGAACAAGCGCTTCAATCCAAAGTTCGAGACGGGCACGGAATTCGTGATTCCCTGCGACACCGTGATTCTGGCCATTGGCCAGTCTTCCGACGTTTCTTTCCTGACGCCTGCCGACGGCGTGGAAACCACGCGACAGGGGACTCTGAAAATCAATCCGGAGACGTTGATGACCACGGCGCCAGGCATTTTTGCCGCGGGAGATATCGCCTTTGGGCCGCGCCTGATTATCAACGCCGTTGCTGACGGCAAGAAAGCTGCTGTTGAAATTGATAAGTTTCTGCGCGGGCCGGACTGGAAACCGAAGTCGCGTTACGTGCAGGTCACGGTGCTCGACCATCACGAAATGGCCGCGCACTACGACGAGTATTCGCGGCTCTCCGTGCCCGTGCTTCCGATCGATCGGCGCACCGGCGTCGCGGAAGTGGAAACGGGTTACACCGAAGCGCAGGCGCGCAGCGAAGCTAGCCGTTGCCTGCGCTGCTGGATCAACACGATTTTCGAGGGCACGGAAGCGACGGGCACGGAGTGCATTCTGTGCGGTGGATGCGTGGACGTTTGCCCGGAGAATTGCTTGTCGCTTGTACCGTTGAAAAATCTTGCGTTCACGGAAGAGGACAAGGAGCGCCTAAGCAAAGAACAGGAGTTGCGCTCGTTCGACCTGCAGCATGTCGCACCGGAAGAACTCAACCAGTTGGAAGGCTCCGTGATGGTCAAGGACGAAACGATCTGCATCCGTTGCGGGCTGTGCGCGGAACGCTGCCCGGCACACACCATTTCCATGGAAGCCTTCGAGGTTTTTGATGAGGACCCCAGCATTATCCCTGTCGAGGAGATTGTGCTACGACCATGAGTGACAGCAAAGCAACGCCCGGTCCGGACCACGCGCAGGCTTCGCCGGGCCCCAAAGAAATAACCCGGCGCGACTTTCTCAACGAAATTACCGTTGGTGCGCTGGGCGTCGCGGGCCTGGGCGGGGCGGCGTTGACGTATCAATATTTTTCGCCGAACGTGTTGTTCGAGCCTTCCACCACATTCCGCGCGGGCAACCCCGACCTGTATCCGGCTAATTCCGTCACATTTTTGCAGGATCAGCAGGTGTACATCGTGCGCACGCCTGACGGGTTCTTCGCCGTCTCCGCGGTGTGCACGCATCTGGGTTGCGTGACGCAGTGGAAGCCGGAAGCCAACATGATTGCTTGCCCGTGTCATGGGAGCAAGTTCGAGCCCAATGGCAAGAAGATCGAAGGCCCCGCCCCGCGCCCGTTGCCGCATTTTTCAGTGACACTGACCGCGGACGGCGAATTGCTCGTGGACAAACTCCAGATCATTAAAGCCGACCAGGTCCTGAGGGTCTGAGGGAAAATATGGCGACCTCAATACAAACTATTTTCGAGAACCTGCGGGCTACCCGCGCCTGGAAGTCTATTTTCCGCCGTGGCCCAGCCATCACCAACCGGACGCGCAGCGTGGCCGTATTTGGCAATCTGTTCCTGCACTGGCTGCCAGTCAAGGTTCGTGAGAAGTCGCTGCGTGTGCGTGCGGCCTACTATCTGGGCTCGCTTTCCTTCCTGCTCTTTTTGCTCCTGGGGGTCACCGGCGTGCTCCTAATGTTTTATTACCACCCCGCAGCGCCAAACGCCTACCGGGACATGAAAGACCTGCGTTTCGTCGTGTCGAACGGCGTTTTTTTGCGCAATATGCACCGAATCGCCGCGCACTTGATGGTCCTACTGGTCTTTTGCCACATGTTCCACGTCTTTTATCGCGGAGGCTACAAACCGCCGCATGAGTTCAACTGGGTTGTCGGGGTGGTGCTCCTGATCCTCACGTTGTTTCTGAGTTACACCGGGTACCTGCTGCCGTGGGATCAACTGGCTTTTTGGGCCGTCACGGTCGGGACAAACATCATTTCAGCCATGCCGATCATCGGCAGCAAGGTGCGGTTCGTGGCCCTGGGTGGAAATATCGTGGGTGAAAACGCCCTGTTGCGCTTTTATGTGCTTCACGTAGTCATTCTCCCGTTGCTGGCTATTCTTCTTATCGGCGTGCATTTCTGGCGCGTGCAGAAGGATGGCGGCTTGACGGTCCGGTCCAAAGACGATGATGGAAAAAACTAAAATCGAATCGGGATTCAGTTCTGACGCAAAGAAAGAGCCGCGAAGAATCGTTTTCATCACGCGGAACACTTCCGCGAAGGTCAAGGACGAGCGCGGCCCGGAACTCATGACCTATCCGCACTTGCTGGTGCGGGAGGCCATCGTGTTCGAAGTGCTGATCATTGCAATGGTCGTGCTTGCGCTCTTTTGGGATGCGCCCCTGGAGCAGTTGGCGAATCCGCTGCTCACGCCAAATCCGGCCAAGGCGCCGTGGTATTTCCTCGGCTTGCAGGAGTTGCTGCATTTCTTCCCGCCATTCGTTGCAGGCATCCTGATCCCCACGCTGGTGCTCGTTGCATTGATCGTGATTCCCTATTTCCACGTCAACGTGGAAGGGAAGCCGCTGTGGGGAGAAAACGCTGCGAGGCGTTTCGTCATCGTGGCGAGCGTGACGGTGGGATTGCTGATCGTGCTCGCCATTTTTGACGCGTGGACCATCATCGTGCCGACGCTGCTCGTCGCCGCACTGATGGTGGCCTCCTACTTCTCGAAGGCGACCGCCGGATGGCTCGGTAATCTGCGACAGAAACCGCTCTCCTGGTGGGTGATGACGTGGTTCATTGCCGCCTCCGTGTGCCTGACTGTTGTCGGGACATTTTTCCGCGGCCCGGGCTGGTCCTGGGTGTGGCCTTGGGGGACACATGCCGGCTGAAGACATGGGCAAGCTGACGTACCGCATGCGGCTCACGTTTGCGGTGGCCACCGTGATCTGCGTCCTCGTGCTGGCGATCTCCCCGGTCAAGGACTTTCGCGCGGAGTGGAAAAAGTACAAGCGCTCCTTCGTGCGATACGCGCAAGGCCGTCCGGATACGAAGAAATTACTGGCCGACTACAGCCCCAACATTGATCAGGTGTGGATTCCCGGAATGAACGTAGTGGATCGTTGCACGACCTGCCACCAGGGCATGACGCAATCTTCTCTTGCGGATGCTTCGGTGCCGCAGCCTTTCCGCGCGCACCCGCCGATTCCCCACAATGTGCGCGAATGGGGCTGCACGATCTGTCATCGCGGACAGGGGCCGGCCACGGAGATTGCCGAAGCGCATGAGACCACACTCGCATGGGAGCAGCCCATTCTTCCCGCGCACTACCTGCAGGCCTCCTGCGGGAGCTGTCATCACGCGGATCTGAATGAGACGCCGCAACTCACGCGGGGCAGGGAATTGCTTTCGCGCCTGAACTGCCAGGCTTGCCACAAACTAAACGATTTAGAGCGCCCGATGCTGGGCCCGGAACTGTCCAACGTGGGATACAAAGTATCTCGCGAATGGATCTACAAATGGCTGAAGGAGCCCCGCACGATTCTGGATAAGGACGGCAACGTCGTCGTAAACGGCATTGAGAACGAAGACGAAAGCCGCATGCCGAAATTCCGCTTGAAGGATGAGGAAATAGTTGCGCTTACAGCCTTTCTAAGCGTGCAAAGAGCCAAGCCGCTGGAAAATTACAAGATCAATCCAGCCGTTGTGGCTGCGTTGAGCAAGAAGCCCGATTTATTGCAGCAAGGCGAGCTGCGCTTCCGCCAAATGATGTGCACGACGTGCCACTCGCTGGCCGTGACCCGCGCCGGCGAAACGAAACTCATCGGTGGAAACATCGGCCCTGAGCTGACTAAAGTGGGCAGCAAGGTCAACGAGCCGTGGCTGGTATCGTGGCTGCGCAACCCGCAGGGCTACCTGCCGCACAACAACATGCCGCAGTACGGCTGGAGCGACGAGGACCTTTGTAAGGTTTCGCAATACGTCATGAAGCAGCTCACCGATTCGGACCTGCTTACCACGGTGCCCAAGCTGGAGGCCGCAAGCGAAGACGAAATCAAGAACGGCAGGCGGCTGTTCATCGAAAAGGGATGCGCGAGTTGCCACAGCATTACCGGCGTGACGCCGCAGAAGGATTTTGGCCCCGACCTCACGGCACTGGGCGCAAAGAATGCTTCCGAGTTGGAATTCGGCAAGGCGAAGATCACGCACAACCTGCTTTCTTACATTCAAACCAAGTTGCAGGATCCCGTTTCGGTGAACCCGGCATCGCGCATGCCGCAATACGCCTGGAATCAAGCGGACCTGGACGCGGTCACCACGGCGTTGCTCAGCCAGACTGGGCCGAAGTCAACCAGCGCGCTCCAGCACCTCACCGTGTCGAAGGTGGAAGCCTCTTACAAGGCCGTTGGCGATTTCGCGGAAGTCTACGAGCGTTACAAATGCTATGCCTGCCATCGCTTCAACGGTTATGGCGGGACTTTGGCGCCGGACCTTTCCTACGAGGGCAGCCGCGCACAGAAAAAGTGGATCGCGGACTTCTTGAAGAACCCGCAGACCATCCGGCCAACGCTGATATTGCGCATGCCGCAATTCAATATGACGGATAAGGAAGTAAACACCGTCGCGGACTACCTTGCCCTGGCAGTTCAGAAACCGGAAGTGAATCCGGAAAGCGTGGATGCGCGGCAGTTCACTTCGGCGCTGGCCAGCCTGGGCAAGCAACTCTACGAAGTGAAGTACCAGTGCCAGTCTTGCCACACCATTGGAAGTAGTGGCGGGTACGTCGGGCCAAACTTGAACAATGCCGGGAATTGGCTTACGCCTGCATGGACCGAGGCGTGGCTGCGGAATCCACAAGCGCTCCAGCCGGACACGATTGAGCCGCGGCGAAATTTCACCGAAGACGAAATCCGGGCGTTGACGGCGTACCTGATGACACTGAAGGCCGGGATCAAACCGCAAACTTCAGCGAGTGCCACGAACGCGCACCTTGCGGGGCAGGGAGCCGGCCGATGAAATCCAAAATGCTGCTCGTCCTGCCGATTTTCCTTGCCGGGTTTTCACTTTCCGCGTGCAAGAAAGGCGCGGAGGTTGTGCAGCCCGTGCAAGCCTTTGGCGCCTACGACACCGAAGCCGACTGGAACGATGGCACGAAGCTGATCAATCTTGGCTATCAGGAATCCCAGGGCAAGCGCATCTTCTACCAGTACTGCGTGTGGTGCCATGCGGATGCTTCGCCCGCGGGCCCTTCCAACCGCAGCAACCTCACGCCCGTGCCGCCGCTCCTGAACGATGGCGATAGGTTGAACGGGGAAAGCGATGAGTTCATGGAGAACATCATCACGCTGGGCGGAAGCGCGCTGGGCAAGTCCGCGATGATGCCGCCTTACGGAAAGACGCTTACCGCCGGCGAAATCAAGGAAGTGATTGCTTTCACGAGAGCGATTGCGCAGCCGCCCTATCAGAAGCCCGGGCGCCAGGGTTCGCAATACACCACGAAATAGTGGATGATAAAATCCCAATATGAAATGGATGCGCTCGATCACGGCAAGCCGCGCACTGCTGTTTTTCTTGACCACCGCCTTCGTTCTGGCGAGCACGGCGAGGATCTCCGCCCAGGTCAACCCGAATGAAATATTGAATCCAGACCTGAAAGCGCTGGAAAAGGAATATTTCCCGCAGCTCAAGAGCCTCAATCAGGCCATCGCCAAAATGCATTTCCCATTTCCGTTCTTTCTGAGCCGGTACGTGGGCATCGAGCCGTCCAAGCAGGCGGAAACGGATTCGCGCGGGCTGGAATTCGTGAAGTTTCGCGATCGCACGGTTTTGAAGATCACCGGGAATTACGAAGCGGCGTATAGCGCAACGCAATTCACGCGCAACGAGCGCGCCGCGCGCACCTTTCAGGACGTTCTGCTTCCCATTCTGCAGACGGTCACGCAAAGTATCCCGCCGGACATAGCCTGCGATGCCATCGGCTTTGAGGTGTCCTACCACACGCGTTCAGCCGAGAAGAGCTACGATTACGAGGGCAAGGAACTCTTTGTCGTCGTGGTGGATCGCGCGGACGCATTCGTGCTGGCGCAGGCCACCAACGATACGGAGCGGCAGGACATCCTCAACAAGTCCCTGATATTTCTGGGCGGGCAGGAATTCGGATTATCGCTGTCGGAAAAGGACCCCTACGCTGCTTCGGCATTGCCTCGCACTAAACCATCGAAGATCGACGCTTCTTCCACGGCGGGCTCTCCCGCAACCCTCAGCCGCGTGAATCATCCGAATCCAAATGCGAACCCGCTGGCTGCGGCTGGAACCTCTCCAGAATATTCTCTTAGTACAGGAGCCAAGCCGGACCTTTCTCAGGCAAAGCCTGTCGCGACGCAAGCGGATGTGGATCGCCTTCAGACGCAGTACCAGGCTCAACTCGATGCCCTCTCCAAAGAGGGCCAGGCCAAGTTTCAGTTTGTGGATTACGATCCGCCAGCCTTCGTGATTATCAGCAAACAGTTAGCCCTGCAGATGACGCTGCGCAACAACTTGCGCTTTGATATTGAGAAGTCCTCCATCTACAAGCGTGCGGCGCAGAGCTTCGATCTTTTTCTGGCGCCCAAACTGAAGGACATTCTGGACAAGGTGCCGGACGACAACGCCATCGCACTGTACGATTTCTCCGTCGTCAATTCGCTGACTTCCGGCATGAGCACCAGGGAACGTTCGGAAGCTATCGAATTCATTTTTCCTGCAAATCTGGCGCGGCAATTTGTCAACAATGACATCACCAACCAGGCTCTCATTGACAAGAGCCAGGTGCTCGTCAATGGCGTGCGGATTGCCTTAAATCTTCAGCTTGTGGAGTAGCCCGCGCGCGGAGAGTCAATCCCCGCTGCAACAGAAGAAGAACTGCCGGCGATCACGCGGCCCGTTTAGCGCGGATTTCTCACTCGCTTCAGCCATGCTCATTTCTGCAATGCCCAAAATGTTGTCATCCTGAGGGCGCGTCTTTTGCGCCACGAAGGATCTCAAACGCAACACCCTGAATAATCTCAAAGTTGAGATCCTTCGGCGCTCCTCATCGGATCGCCTCAGATTGACAGTGCTCTGCTCAAATGGGGGCACCGATAGACTGCAAGTCGTGAGAAAACGGAGTCAGTCGGCGTGAACGACTTTCGGAGCGCGCAGCCTGCCGGTTTTGACCAGTTCGTTTTCAATCCACGGATAGGTGATGGCCAGTCCTTTTTCGAGCTGGAAAGACGGCTCCCAGCCAAGGATGCGCCGCGCGAGGCTATTGTCGCTGTTGCGCCCCCGCACGCCCTGTGGTTTCGATAGGTCGTGCGTTTTCTTCAGCGTCTTGCCGGCGATGCGGCAGGTCATGTCCACCAGTTCGTCGATGGTCACCAGGTGATCGTTGCCGAGATTTAGCGGCTGCAGAAAATCCGAGGCCATGATGCGCAGCAACCCTTCCACGCAATCGTCAATGTACATGAAGGTGCGCGTCTGTTTGCCGTCGCCCCAGATATCAATGGTGCCGCCGTCTTCGGCCAGCGCCACCTTGCGGGAAATCGCCGCGGGTGCTTTTTCCCGTCCGCCGTCGTAGGTGCCCAGTGGCCCGTAGACGTTGTGGAAGCGCACCATGCGCGTGTCCAGCTTGTGATCCTCGCGGTAGTATTTGCAAAGCTCCTCGGTGTACAGCTTTTCCCAGCCGTATCCGGCTTCGGGTTCCGCGGGATACGCGTCCTCTTCGCGCAGCGGCGTCACGTCCGCGTCGTTCTGTTTGGACTGCGCATAGACGCACGCCGACGACGAGAACAGGAAACGCGAAACACGGGCCTGCCGCGCCGCTTCCAGCATGTGCACGTTGATGAGCGTGTTGTTGTGCGCCACATCCGCGTGGAACGCGGTGATGAAGCCGATGCCGCCCATGTCCGCGGCGAGGTTGTAAACCTGGTCGATTCCGCCGCCCACAGCCGCCGCGCAGTTTTCATATTCGCGCAGGTCGCGAAGCAGGAATTCGTTGGCGCCGCTCACTTCGTATTCCGGAGCCTTAATGTCCACGCCGCGGACCCAGTGGCCGTCCGCGCGCAAGCGCTTCACCAGATGATGCCCGATGAATCCTCCGGCACCTGTCACCAAGATTCGTTTCGTCGCACTCATGGAAATATCCTCATCTTGTCCGGCGGGCGGAGTCGGACACGGCGTTCCGTCCGAATCCAGCAGGGAAGGAGTAACTTTCCGGTTCCAGGCAGCCGGCGGACACACTGGGCGCCCCCCTAGTCTACCGCCCTCCACGCAAAATTGCAGGCCCCACAGGTTGCCGGTCACAGGTGAGCCAACATCACGGGATTAGGATCAATGTTAAGAACATCACACCGAAACGTGCCAACCGTCACTGCGTTGAAAATGGGGATGAAGGAGAGTGCGTGTTCAACGAGACGAAGTGGGTCTATTTAGTAGCCTCGGCTGCCCACTGCCGAGCACTCTCGTCAATGTTTCTGTGGCGCCTCTCTCCAGAGGTGCTTCCAGCAACAGATGGGCGGAGCGAGAGTGCTCTTCAGTAGGCAGTGGTGCTCTCGGCGTGATGCCCGACGACTCGGTGGGTAGAAAAAGAGAAGAGGGGCCAGTCAGGCCCCTCTTAGTGATTGAATGGCAAGGATTCCCGGCTAGGAGCAGGGCGCCAACTCTCCATCATGCGCGTGCGCGTCTGCAGGAGGCGCGAGCTGTTTGTGTAGGCAGGCTATCCCCTCTTCAATGGCGCGGCAGTCCACATCCAGCAGTTTCGCGTTGCGGACCTTCGCTTTCAGAACGGCGACCGCCGTTTCCCGTGGCAGTGCGTGGGTCAATTCCAGAAGCGCTCCGAGCATGACCATGTTGGTGGCCTTGGTTGTGCCGAGCCCGTCGGCAATTTCCGAAGCGGGCACGCAGTAAATCTTCACCTCGGCCGGGATGAAACCAGCAGGCAGCTTGTCGCCGTTATAAAGGATGGCGCCGTGCGGCCCCACCATTTTCGTGAATTTGTGCAAAGAAGGTTCGTTCATCGCGATGAGCACATCGGGATGCTCGATCACGGGCGAGCCGACCCGTTCATTCGAGAGGCATACGTGGCAATGTGCGCTTCCGCTGCGCATCTCCGGTCCGTAGGACGGCAGCCAACTCACTTCGCGCCCTTCGCGCATACCCATTTCCGCCAGAATCTGCCCCAAAAGGAGCACGCCTTGTCCGCCGAAGCCGGCAATCTTCACGGTCAGATTCGGGCGATCATCCTTCGCGGCCACGGGGCGCGGTGAGTCTTCCAGCGGGTGGTCAAGGCCGAGAAGCTGCTTTACCGTAATCTGCGCCACTGCGTCCGCCACGGGCGTAAGCTTGCGATCGCGAAAGATACCCAGCGGGAAGACCGCCAGCATTTTTTCCTCGATCCACTTGCGCGATTCCTGGGGAGTCATCTTCCAGATGGTTGGGCAGGGTGAAAGAATCTCGATGAAGGTGAAACCGGCGCCCTCGCGCTGCAGCTCCAAGGCTTTGCGCACGGCCTTCCGCGCTTTCATGATGTTCTTGTTATCGCAGAGCGCCACGCGTTCGATGTACACCGGCGCTTCCAATGTGGACAGCAGCTCAGACATGTGCAACGGATAGCCCTCGTTGGATGGGCGGCGTCCCCAGGGAGACGTTGTGCTGGTCTGGCCGATGAGAGTGGTCGGGGCCATCTGGCCGCCGGTCATGCCGTAAATGGCGTTGTTCACGAAAAAGATGGTTACCTTTTCACCTCGATTGGCTGCGTGGACAATTTCGGCGGTGCCGATGGCCGCCATGTCGCCGTCGCCCTGATACCCGATTACGATGCTTTCCGGGTTCGAGCGTTTCACCCCTGTGGCCACCGCAGGCACGCGGCCGTGAGCAGCTTGCACATTCCCCACATCGAAGTAGTAGAAAGCAAAAACGGAGCAGCCAACCGGGCTGACAAAGATGGAGCGGTCCTGGACACCCATGTCCGCGATTGCTTCCGCGATTAACTTGTGCACCACGCCGTGCCCGCATCCCGGGCAATAGTGCGTCTGGTGCTGCAACTCCGATTTTCGCTCGTACTTGTCGTAAAAAACCGGTGACTTCGATTCAATTACTTGGTATTCATCCACAGCGTCACCTCGTCAGATTCACAAAGCTCAAACGCCCCACTCCGCGGTCATGCCCATGCGTTCCAGCAATTCCTTGCAAACTTCATCGGCCATCGGGACGTTACCGCCGGCCCGGCCAAAGAACTCAACGTCCACTCTGCCATCCAGCGCCAGACGCACATCTTCCACCAACTGGCCGGTGCTCATTTCCACGACCAAGACCATTTGGGCGCGGCGCGAGGCGTAGCGCAATGCCTCCGCCGGGAAAGGCCACACGGTAATCGGGCGGAACAGCCCCGCACGGATGCCTTCCTTGCGCAGCATGTCCACCACCGTACGCAACACCCGCGAAGTGATGCCGTAGCCCACCAACAGGACTTCCGGATCCTCCGCGCGATACAACTCGTGCCGCGCTTCCAGTTCCGTTGCTTTCTTGTACTTTGCTTCCAGCTTGCGGACGTGCGCTTCCAATTCGTCGGGCTCGAGATAGATGGAAGAGATGAGGTTCTTGCGGGTCTCGCGCGTGCCTTTTACGGCCCAGGACTTCTCGGGCGGTGTGGTTTCGTCGTCCAGGAGTTCCAGGGGCTCCATCATCTGGCCAATGAAGCCATCGGTGAGCACCACGGCGGGATTGCGGTAACGGTCCGCCAGGTCAAAAGCGAGCCTGGTAAGGTCCGCCATCTCTTGAACGGAAGCGGGCGCCACCACGATGTTCTTATAGTTGCCGTGCCCGCCCCCCTTCACGACCGCGAAATAGTCGCTCTGTTCCGGCGCGATGTTGCCCAGTCCCGGCCCGCCGCGCACAACGTCCACAATCACGCAGGGAAGTTCAGAGCCTGCCAGGTAGGAAATGCCTTCCTGCATCAAGCTGATGCCAGGTCCGGAGGACGCGGTCATGACGCGCTTTCCTGCCGAAGCGGCGCCATAGACCATATTGATGGCCGCAACCTCGCTCTCTGCCTGCAGAAACGTACCACCGACTTGCGGCATATACTCAGCAGCCGCTTCGGCAATTTCACTCGCCGGCGTGATGGGGTAGCCGTAGTACGAACGGCAGCCCGCCAACAGAGCCCCTTTCACGATCGCCACATTGCCCTTACAAAGTTGCCGCATGGGTCCCCTCCATCGGCGGCTGCGCCACCTTGGGCACGATCAGCCGGTACACCGTAATCGCTCCGGGCTCCGGGCAAACATAAAAGCAGATGCCGCAACCCGAGCACTTTTCCCCCGTGTAGCGCGCCGGATGCACGCCATAGGCATTCAATCCCGGCAGCAGTTCCAGGCATTTGGGCGGGCAAGCATCCACGCAAACGCCGCAGCCTTTACATTCTTCCGTGTCAATGGTGACTTTGCCTCGTGCCTGTGCCATGGGTCAGTTCTCCTGAAGCGCGGGGCGTTGCAGCCACCGCGTCTTCTCGCAAAACGCATACAGCTCTTCCCGGAACTTCGGATGGGCAATTTCTATGAGTGACTCGGCGCGCTGGCGGATGGTGCGCCCGTGCAAATAGGCTACGCCGAATTCGGTCACGACGTAATGCACGGAGCCGCGCGAGGTGACCACACCGGCGCCGGGGTCCAGCATGGGCACGATTCGTGAGATGGTTTCGTCTTTGGCCGTGGCGGGCAGGGCGATAATGGGCTTGCCGCCTTTGCAGTGGGACGCCCCGCGAATGAAATCCACCTGGCCGCCGATGCCGCTGTAGAAAAATGTGCCAATGGAATCCGCACAAACCTGGCCGGTAATGTCCACCTGCACCCCGGAGTTCACCGCCGCCATTTTGTAGTTCTGAGCGATAACAAAGGGGTCGTTGGTGTACTTACTGGGATGAAATTCAAACTGGGGATTGTTGTCCACGAAATCGAAAAGTTTTTTCGAGCCCAGCACGAAACCCAATATGATTTTGCGCGGGTGGATCGTTTTGCGGCTTCCGTTAATTACGCCTGACTCGATGAGCGGGATGGCCAGGTCGCTCAACATTTCCGTGTGTATGCCGAGATCGCGGTGATCCTTGAGTTCGAGCAGCACCGCATTGGGGATGGAGCCGATGCCAAGTTGTAATGTGGCGCCATCATCGATCAACCCGGCCACGTTTTTCCCGATGTCACGGTGGACCTGGGTGACTTCGATCTTCCGCAATTCACACAGTGGCCTCGACACTTCCACCACTGCATCAATTTCGTTCACGTGGATAAAGCAATCGCCAAATGTGCGCGGCATCTGGTCGTTGACCTGCGCAACCACGATCTTGGCGTTGCGCGCGGCACTCAGCGTGGCCTCCACGCCCACACCGAGGCAGCAGAAGCCGTGGGCATCCGGCGGCGTAACCTGAATCAGGGCCACGTCGATGGGCATCTGCCCGTTCTCGAACATCTCCTCGACCTGGCTCAGGAACACAGGCGTGTAATCCGCGCGTCCTTCATTCACCGCTTGGCGGACGTTACCGCCGATGAACATGGCGTTATGCCGGAAATGACCTTCCATCTGCGGAGCGATGTAGTCCGCGCGCCCCGTGGTCAACAGGTGCACAATCTCCACGTTCCTGACAAATGGTCCCCGGGCCATCAGAGCTTCGACGAGTGATTCGGGTTCGGCGCATCCGGGATGAATATAGACGCGCATCTTGGACTGGATGCACTGAACCGCTTCGTTCGGTTGCATCGCTTTGCGGCGATAGTCATCTTGCCAGGTCATAGCGCCTCTCCGCAGCAAACTCGGTGTTGCCGCGGTTCGCAGAGTTCCAGGGTCCAGAAACGGGGGGCCATCGAAGAAAAGAAGCGGGGTGCAAGACACCTCGGTATCCCGAGTGAGTACAAGGGCTTAGGGGATAGTTCAGGGCTGTGGATTTCCGGGGGGAGCAGGACAGCGGGAACAAACCGGTGCGCTAGCGACGCCACGAAGGTCGCCTCCACGCTCAAGGATGCAAGAGGCGTACCAGAACGCGAATGGGTACTGATTTCCAGGCCTCTGTAAAGAAAGAACTTATATCCAGCCTTAGTTTTGCTTATAGGTCGAATTGTGCCATTTGCCCCACTCTATGCCTGCCTTTGCGTTCTTTTGCTCAGACTGTCCCGGCGAGCTATTTCCCCGTTTTGGAGAAGCCAATCTGCAATTTCCACTTCTTTTCCACAGCTCTCCGCCGGGGTGCTAGTTTCCTGTCGTGAAACATTTGCGCCACATTTTGCCGCCGCCTTTCATGTGCGGGAGTATGCTGAGGCTACTACCCCCATAGGGACAGTCCATGAACACTCTCCGAGTCCTCGTAGCGTTGATGACCAATGACAACGACTACCAGATCGAACAAGCCAATTCCGCCACGCAAGCCGCCAGCAAGCTGGGTATCGAAGCGAAAATTGTTTATGCGGACAACGACGCCGTCAATCAAAGCACGCAAATTCTAAAAGCAATTCAGGCAGTTCCCGAGGAACGCCCTGATGCCGTCATCTTTGAACCCGCGGGCGGCACGGCATTTCCGCAGGTCGCGCGAGCCGCTGCCAGTGCCGGTGTGGGTTGGGTGGTAATGAATCGCGAGGCTGCTTACATCCCCGAAATTCGCAAAACCTGCAAGGCTCCCGTGTTCGAGTTGAGTTCGGACCATCTGGAAACGGGGCGCATTCAGGGGCGGCAATTCGCGGCGCTGCTCCCCGGGGGCGGCTCTGTTCTTCATATTCAAGGGCCTTCGGAGAGTTCAGTAGCCAAGGAACGATTGTTGGGGATGATGGAAGTGAAGCCGTCCAATATTCATCTGATCACTTTGAAAGGGCAATGGACCGAAGACAGCGCACAACGCGCCGTGCGCTCCTGGCTGAAACTTACCACATCCCAGAAAGCCCATATTGATCTGATTGGCTCCCAGAATGACGCCATGGCCATCGGCGTGCGCAAAATCTTTCAGGAACTTCCCAATGAATCGGAGCGTGACCACTGGTTGAGTCTTCCCTTCACGGGGTGCGATGGACTTCCGAAGACTGGACAGTCTTGGGTACGCAGCGGCATCCTGGCGGCGACGATCTACTTGCCCCCGCTGGCAGGCCAGGCAATTGAACTGCTCCACGAGGCCTACCAACATGGGAAAATTCCGCCGGAGCGCGTGTCGGTAGCTCCCACTTCAATTCCCGCGCTGGAAGCTCTGCGCGCCTCGCGGTCCTGATCGGACCGAATTTCACCGTTTACAGGGTCACACGCGGCAACCCCGCGCGAAAGGTGCGGGTTTCACGTCATGTCACAACGACAAAGGTTCCTGCGCACATTCTCTGCTCCGGGTGTATCGTAGGAACTAAATGACATTCCTGGTGGCGCGATGCCCAAGTTAAAAATTCTTGTTTCCCTGACAACCAGCGAAAACGACTATCAGATCGAACAGGCGCAGTCCGCGGAGCAAGCCGCGCGAAAATTTGGCGTGGACGTGCAGATTATTTATGCCGACAACGATGCCATTAACCAAAGCTCGCAAATCCTGAAGGCGATTCAGGCCGCTCCCGAAGACCGCCCGAATGCCATCGTTTTCGAGCCGGTCGGAGGCACGGCACTGCCGCAGGTCGCCCGCGCCGCGGTGGGTTCCGGAGTCGGCTGGGCGGTACTCAATCGCGACGCCAATTACATTCCAGAGTTGCGCGCGGCCAATAAAGCGCCGGTTTTCTGTGTCACTTCCGACCACGTCGAAATCGGGCGCATCCAGGGGCGCCAGTGCGCCGCCCTCCTCCACAGAGGAGGTTCCGTCCTCTATATTCAAGGGCCCTCGGAAAATTCAGCGGCCAAGGAACGCACGCAGGGTATGCAAGAGGCCAAGCCCGCCAACATCCACCTGACCATGTTGAAGGGCCAGTGGACCGAAGAAAGCTCACAACGCGCGGTTCGTTCCTGGCTGAAACTTACCACGTCACAGAAAACCAACATTGATCTGGTTGCCGCCCAGGATGATTCCATGGCGATAGGTGCGCGGAAAGTATTTCAGGAGCTGCCCACGGAAATCGAACGGGATCGTTGGCTGGCCATTCCCTTTCTCGGCTGTGACGGCCTTCCGAAAACGGGACAGGCCTGGGTGCGCAGCGGCCTTTTAGCCGCCACCATCTTTATTCCACCCAACGCTGGCCAGGCCCTCGAGATGCTCGTTGACGCGCTGCAGAATTCCAAGATGCCTGCTGAGCGCGCCATTACGGTGGCCGCTTCCGTGCCGCCGCTCGAATCTCTTCACCCGCAGAAGTGATCCTGCTGCACTTTTGTGACTCCTCGCCGTTTCCCCCGGCGTATAATGCGGCTGGAATTCTCTTTACCCATCTTCCTTGACCCTCTGGAGGTCCTCCAATGTCCGAGAAGCGCCCCGCATCCCCGAAATCAGAACTTACCCTGGACCGTAGAAAATTCCTTGCCACGAGCGGCACCGGCCTGCTCGCCGCTACTCTGCCCATAACAACTCCTTTGGCGGGGGAAGCCCCTCCTATCTCCGCGGAATCGCCGCGCGTTCCGCAAGCTTCTACTACAAACAAACGCAAAATTCCCATCGGCGTGTTCAATGCCGACGTTTACAAAACACTTTCCCTCGATGCCATGCTCGACAAAGTCAGCGCCCTTGGCGTCGAGGCCATGGAGATCGGCACCGGAGGCTATCCAAATTCCTGGCAATGCCCGGTGGATGAATTGCTCGCCGATCCAGCAAAAGCGAAAGCGTGGCTCAAGAAATTTGAGGACCACGGACTTCGTGTCGCCACCTTGAGCTGCCACGGGAATCCCATACACCCAGATGCCAAGCACGCCGCAACGGACATAGAGACATTTAAGAAGACCGTGCTGCTCGCTGAACGTATTGGCGTGAAAGTGATTGTGGGGTTCTCTGGTTGTCCAGGAGGTTCCCCCGCGGACACGCAGCCGAACTGGATCACCTACCGTTGGCCGCCCGAATACGATGAAATGTTGCAATGGCAGTGGAAAGAAAAGGTCATTCCCTACTGGAAAGGTGCGGCCAAGTTCGCGCGCGAACACGGGATTCATCGCCTGGCTTTCGAGATGCATCCAAACTTCGTCGTCTACAATCCCCGTAGCTTGATGAGGCTCCGCGAAGCCGTCGGTGAAGAGATTGGCGCCAACTGCGACTTGAGCCATCTTTTCTGGCAAGGCTGCGATCCCGTTGAAGTCATTCATTTCCTCGGCAAACAGGGCGCCCTGTTCCACGCGCACATGAAAGACACCGTGCTCTACCCGGAAAACCTCGCGAAATACGGTGTCCTGAACTTTGTGTTCGAATCCGGCGATCTTCCCATGGCTTCCGATGCCTTCCGCGCCGTCGGCTATGGCCACAGCGCGTCGCTCTGGAAATCCGTCATTCAGGCCTACATGGACGTCGGCTACGAGGGCATTCTGAGCATCGAAAACGAGGATCCCATCCTCAGCGGGGAAGTAGGCGTCGAACGCGCTGCCTACGTTCTCAAAAATGTTCGCGATGAGCTCCTCAATGCCTGAGATGAATCGCCGGCAATTCGTGAACTCATGCACTGTTGCGGGACTGGGCGCTGCGGTTGGGCGCCCTTCCGCCCTTTCAGGCGGGGAGCGCCTCTTCGATTCGCCGTCTCCCGCGCCGCCATTTTCGCTTTCCGTGATGCTCTGGACCCTGGAGCCGAAACTTCCTTTCGAGCAGCGCATTGCGAAGGTCGCGGATGCGGGGTACCACGCCGTCGAACTAGTAGGCGAGTGGCAAGGCTGGTCGAAGGACGAATTTCTCCGCGCGCGTCGGCAGCTTCATCAGCTTGGCATGGCGGTGGATGCCTGCAGTGGTATTCACGCCAGCCTCTGCGATCCCGCGCAGCGCGACGCGTTGCTTGGGGAGATTCGCGCGCTAGTCCCTGCTCTTGGGGAATTCGAGTGCGCGCGCCTCATCCTTCTTACCGGTGACCGCGTTGCGGGATTGTCCCACGAGCAGATGCACGCCAATTGCGTGGAGAGCCTGAAACGCGCCGCTGATCTTACGGCGCCGCAGAGCATCGAGATTCTTCTTGAGACCATCGACCCTGAAGAAAACCCGAGATACTGTCTCCCTACCGTCGCCGAAGGCTTCCAGGTTGTGCGGGAAGCAGGGCATCCGCGCGTCAAGCTGCTCTATGATTTTTTCCACGAGCAGATTGCCGAGGGCAACCTGATCGCCAAATTGGAGAAAAACATGGACCTGCTCGGCCTCGTGCATATCGCGGACGTTCCCGGGCGCCACGAGCCGGGCACGGGCGAGATCAATTTTTCGAATATATTCCGAAAACTTGGCCAGCTCGGCTATTCGCGCTATGTCGCGATGGAATTTGTTTCTACCGGAGATGTAGTTGCCTCGCTGCGCGCAGCCCGTGAGCTTGCCGAAAAGTGCGGCGCGGAAGGCCACGCGCAAAGAGCGCAGAATCTTGCGGCCGCGGGCATTCCAGCGACATCTTGAAGGAGTGCGGCGGCTATTGCGCGACGCGCTCTTCTCCACTTCGCCGTTGAATCACTTTGGTCTATGCTGCTTCATGCCTTTCTCAGTTTCAAAATAATTTAGAGCTACGAGGACCGTTGATGGCCCAGGTAATGCGCGCTCCCAAAACCTATGACGTCTGCGTCATCGGCTCCGGTGCGGGCGGCGGTGTAGCTGCAAAAATCCTGACGGAAGGTGGCCTGAGCGTTGTGCTGCTGGAAGCAGGGCCGCCGCTGAATCCCGAAAAAGACTACAAAATGTTCGTGTGGCCGTATGAGTTGGCACATCGCGGCGTCGGGGTGGGCGGCAAAGCCGCGGAAAATTTCAGCGAGTTCCTTGCGCCCAATGGCGCCTGGAAAATCGAAGGAGAACCGTACACCTCCGCGCCCGGCTCCAATTTTCAGTGGTTCCGCTCGCGCATAGTTGGAGGGCGGACAAACCACTGGGGGCGCATCGCTTTGCGTTTTGCCCCGGTGGATTTCAAGTCCAAATCGCGCGACGGCCTCGGTGAGGATTGGCCCATCTCCTACGAGGACCTCGCGCCTTACTATGACAAGGTGGAATCGTACATCGGCGTATTCGGCACCAGGGAAAATATCTCCAATGCCCCAGACGGCATTTTCCTGCCGCCGCCGAAGCCGCGTTGCAGCGAGTTGCTGATCAAAAGAGCTTGCGACAAGCTCAACATCACCTGCATCCCGGCGCGGCTCGCCATTCTTACCAAGCCGCTCCATGGGCGTCCTGCGTGTCACTACTGTGGCCAGTGCGGCCGCGGGTGTACTACCGCCTCGAATTTCAGCTCCAGCCAGGTGATGATTCCGCCTGCGCTGCAAACCGGCCGCCTCACGATGCTCACGGGAGCGATGGTGCGGGAAATTCTTGTGGGACCAGACGGCAAGGCCACCGGCGTCTCCTACATTGACAAGGGCACAGGCACCGAAAGACGAGTGATGACGCGCGCGATTGTGGTTGCGGCCAGCGCTTGCGAATCGGCGCGCCTGCTTCTGAACTCCCGATCGAAACTGTTTCCCGATGGGCTGGCCAATTCCTCAGGGCAAGTGGGGCGCAACCTGACCGATTCCGTCGGCAGCAGCGGCTGGGGCCATGTGCCGCAGATGGAAAAGATTCCGCCGCACAATCACGATGGCACCGGCGGAATGCACATGTACATCCCCTGGTGGAAGTACGATCGCAAAAATGATTTTCCCCGCGGCTACCATATCGAGATCGGCGGGGGCAGGGAAATGCCCGGCGCGGGCATGTTTGACGACGTTTGTGACGAATTTGAGGGCTACGGCGCCGAGTTGAAGCGCACCTGCCGCAAGCACTACGGCGCCAGCGTGGATTTCGCGGGGCGTGGAGAGATGGTCGCGAACCCGGACACCTACTGCGAGATCGATCCCGAAGTTGTCGACCAGTTTGGCATTCCCGTGCTGCGCTTTCACTTCAAATGGAGCGAGCACGAAACTCGCATGGCCAGGGACATGCAAGCGACTTTCAAAGGGATTGTCGAGGCCATGGGCGGCGAGTACAAAACGAAAACCGACCCGGGCGGACAGAATCCCTTCGGAATCGAAGACGGCGGAAAAATCATCCACGAAGTTGGCACCGCGCGCATGGGCGCCGATCCCAGGACTTCCGTGTTGAATGGCTATTGCCAGGCGCACGATGTCAAGAATTTGTTCGTCACCGATGGCGCGCCATTTGTGACCAATGCGGACAAGAACCCTACGTTGACAATCATGGCGCTCTCCTGGCGCGCTTCGGAATATCTCTTGAGCGAGGCGAAGAAAGGGAATCTCTGACGATGCGAGGAGTTTCACGGCGCGATGTGCTGAAGAACCTGGCTGTTGGCGCGGCGGGGGGATCCGTGCTGCAAATGATTCCTGCGGAAGCCGCGGCGCTAGCCCACCAGATGGTGCATCAGGAGAAGGCCGCTTCGGCATCAGGGAAGTACACGCCGAAATTCCTTTCCGCACACCAGTACGAAACCCTCATAACGCTTTGCGATGCGATTATTCCGAAAGACGAAAAGTCAGGCGGCGCTGTGGAGGCGGGTGCGCCGGAGTTCATTGATCTGCTCTGCAGCGAAAACGAGGATTTCCAACTGCAAATCGGCGGCGGTCTGAATTGGCTGGACAGTGCGTGCCGCGACCGCTACGAACACACTTTTCTCGAGTCCGCGCCCGCGCAGAAAAAAGAAATCCTCGATTTAATCGCCTATCAAAAAAATGCCAAGAGCGACCCGTCTCTCAGCCAGGGAATCGCGTTTTTCGCACGCCTTCGCCAAATGACCTGCGACGCTTTCTACACCAGCAAAATCGGCATCGAAGATCTGCAGTACATCGGAAACACCGCGCTAGCCGAATTTCCCGGCTGCCCTCGAGTCCCTGAGGCCTGAGTCTTTTATTTCATGCGTCGCAATGCCAGGATGATACTTCTCGCTACAGTGTTTCTGCCGAAGCGGGAACGGGTGGAAGCTCGCCTTCCCAGCGGGCGATCACCGCGCTGGCCAGGCAATTGCCGATGACGTTGACGGCGGTGCGCGCCATATCAATCAGCGCATCCACGCCAAGAATGATGAAGATCGGCTCGGTCGGTAGATGAAAGGTCGCGGAAGTAGCCAGTAACACTACGAGAACCGCGCGCGGCACGCCTGCCACTCCTTTGCTGGTGAGCATCAGCGCGAACACCATAAAAAGTTGCTGCGTCCAAGTCATGGGCATGCCCGCAGCCTGCGCCACAAAAATGGAAGCCATGGCCAAATAGAGTGCCGAACCACACAGATTGAAGCTGTAGCCAGCGGGAATAACGAAAGCGACAATTTCCCGCGGCACGCCAAACTCTTCCATGGATTCCATCGCGCGAGGCAGCGCCGCTTCGGACGAGCTTGTAGCAAAAGCAATCGTGGCCGGCTCCGCCACGGATTTCAGAAAACGTCCCAAAGGTATCCGCGCCAGAAACAGGATCGGCAGAAAAACGAACAAAAGGAAAACGAGCATTGCTCCCCACGCCGTGAAAAGCAATTTCGCCAGCGGCAAGAGCACGCTCATTCCCATGTGCCCGACGGTGTACGCCATCGCGGCGCCTACACCAATGGGCGCGTAGTACATCACAATATTGGTGAAGCGGAACATCGTCTGCGTCAGCGATTCCGCAAAGCTCAGCATGGGCTGCCGGAATTTCTCTGGCACACGCGTGAGCGCGATGCCAAAAAGAATCGCGAACACGGCGACCTGAAGAATCTGGTTGTCGCCAATCGCCTTGACGATATTTTCCGGAAAAATGTGCAAGATAAACTCGTCCCACTTCAAAGGCGCAGCGGCCATTTGCGATTGTTCCGCAGCTCCAGCCGGCATGACGAGCCCATATCCCGCGTGCGTGAGGTTGATCGCGGCCACCCCGAGGAACAAAGCAATCGTCGTCACCACTTCGAAGTAAATCAGGCTTTTCAAGCCGATGCGGCCGACCTTTTTCAGATCGCCATGGCCCGCGATGCCGGTTACCAGCGTGCCCAGAATCAGCGGCGCCACGATTACCTTGATCAAGCGCAGAAAAATATCGCTCAGCAGGCGCAAGTGCACCGCGATTTGCGGGCGGTCCAATCCGATCTCGAACCCCGCGAGCATGGCAAAAAAGATCCAGAAAGTGAGCGAGCGCCTGCGGATCCCCGCAATCGCCAAACAAAGCAAGCCCACCCAGCGGACGACGGTGAGCACGTTGTGTGCCGGCAGAATCAGAAGCAACAGAGAACCAGCCGCGAAAAGTAGCAAGCCCACCGGCAAAAACAGGGAGTATTTCGTGGATTGTGCGTTCGCCAAGGCACGTCCTCGGTCTTAATTCAGTAAGGAGCGAGTGGCGCCATCATAGCCTGAGCCGCGAGAGCGAGAATAGTAGATATTTGCGGATGCAAATCGCGGCTTGCCGCGCGAACGGAGCCGCTGCTATCGTAACTGCATGCCAATCATCAGCCACCTGGAATGTTCGCGATGCCACGGAACCCTTTCCGCCGAAAAACCACAAACAGTTTGCCCAAAATGCGCCGGTGCCCTCTACGTGCGCTACAACCTCGCGCCGCTGAAGGGAATCGCCCATCGCGAGCAGATCGCCAAGGCCACCTCTCCCACCGGATGGACCGGCATGTGGCGATACCGCTGCGTCCTGCCCGATGTTCAGCCCGTCACGTTGGGCGAAGGCTGGACACCCATGCTGCGCAGCCGCCGCTATCCAAACGTCTTCATAAAAGAAGAGGGCGCGAATCCCACGGGAAGCTTCAAGGCGAGAGGCTTGGCGCTCGGCGTCACCATGGCCCGCCATTACGGACTGAAAAAACTCGCCGTCCCCTCCGCGGGAAACGCCGCAGGAGCTCTCGCCGCGTATGCCGCTGCCGCCGGAATGGAAGCCCACATCTTCATGCCGAAAGATGTGCCGTTTGCGAACTACGTCGAAGCGATTCTCTATGGCGCGAAGATCACGCTCGTGGATGGCCTTATCTCCGATTGCGGCCGCATGGTTGCCGAGCGCAAGGAAAAGGAAGGCTGGTTCGACATTTCCACTCTGAAAGAGCCCTTTCGCGTGGAAGGAAAAAAGACCATGGGCTACGAACTCGTCGAACAACTTGGCTGGGAGTATCCAGCCGCGGTCTTCTATCCCACGGGCGGCGGAGTGGGTTTGATCGGCATGTGGAAAGCGTTTGGTGAATTGGAAGAGCTCGGCTGGGTGCGCCCCGACAAACGGCCGCGCATGATCGCGGTGCAGTCCGCGGGTTGCGCGCCCGTCGTGCGCGCCTTTGAACAAGGCGAAATGGCCAGCCAGATGTGGCAGAACGCAGCGACCTTCGCTTCCGGCTTGCGCGTGCCAAAACCCTACGGCGACTACATCATGCTGGACATCCTCCGCGAATCGGGCGGCGTGGCTGTTTCCTTCCCCGATGAAAAAATCCTTGCTTCGCTGAAAGATTGGGCCAAAAACGAAGGTATTTTCCTCTCGCCCGAAGGAGCCACGGCTACGGCCGCGTACGACCATCTGTTGAGCACGGGGTACCTGAAGCCCGAAGACCGCGTCGTGCTCTTCAACACTGGCGCGGGACTGAAATACACCGACGTAACCGCGGAAGCCGCAGGGCTACGACGACCGTGATAGATGCCAAAGGCCGCGCGCCACGAACACGTATGCAGAGAAACAGGTTGCACCTATGGTTCATTTATCTGCTCTAGCGGCGCCTAGAACCGCAGTTTGGAGAGATAGTCGTAGCTATTCGCAATGCTGGCAAAAGCATCCTTCGGCGAATCGTGTTCCACGAAGAAATGTTGAATGCCCGCCTCGTCCGCCTTGGCGAAAATCTTTTTCCAGTCGATAAGACCGGAACCCACATCGGCAATTTCGATCTCCTGATGAGGCAGCTTCGACACATCAGTGTCTGCCGAAATTTTCGGGAGCTTCTTCATGTCCTTGACGTGTACCAGCGGGAAGCGGCCCGGGTAACGGTTGAAATAGGAAACGGGATCCTGGCCGGTGACGGAGAGCCATCCAATGTCCATTTCCATGTTGCAGGATTTCGGGTCCGTGGAATCGAGCAGAAAATCAAATGGGCGCTTGCCGCCCAGCGCTGGGTCAGGTTGAAACTCCCAACTGTGATTGTGATAAGCAAACTGGATGCCAGCCTTGCTCGAGGTTTCGCCTGCCTTATTGAATAGTTCCACGACGCGCTTGTAGCCATCTGGCTGCTTCCGTGCGTCTCCCGAAATCCCCGGACAAACGATGTAGCTCTGCCCGATGACCTTTGCGGCTTCAATCGTTTCGGGCCACTGCTTTTCAACGACCTCGTAGCCGACGTGGGAGGAGACCGCCGTGAGCCCGTTCTTGTCCAGGATGGCGCGAAAGTCCTTCGGCGAATGGTTGAAAAGCCCCGCGAGCTCGACTTCCTTGTAGCCGACAGCGGCGACTTTGGCGATGCTGCCCTCGAAGTCGCTCTTCATGGCGTCGCGGACGGTGTAGAGCTGCAGGCCGACCTTTGCAATTTGATGCGTGCCGGCGAAGCTCTTGCTGGCAAGGGATGTCATAACGGCGGTAGCAATGGATGATTCCAAAAATGTTCGGCGGTTCATACAGTGCATTTTACTCCTTGGAGGAGCGAAGGGAACAGAGGATGGGCAAAAAAAGAAGGGAGGCCATTCGAATGGCCTCCCCTCTCTGTAGAGGTTTTTCTAGAACTCGAACTTCAAAGCAAATTGCATGATGCGGGGCAGATGAGCCGATGAGGCTGTCAGGAAAATGCTGGAACCATACCCAGAGTTCACGCCGGAGAACTGCGTGTGGTTGAAGGTGTTGAACGTCTCCCAGCGGAATTCAAAGGCTTTCTGTTCCTTGATGACGAAACGCTTGAAGAGCCCCATATCGAACTGTGTGCGGTGGGGTAAGTTAAGGTAATTCCTGCCGGTATCTCCAAACGTCAACCCCTGCGGAGCAGCAAATGCGCAGGGATTGAAGAGATAGGGACCCGGAGCCGTAGAGGCTTGGCAAGAGGCAGCATGGGCATTGCCGACGAGGTCGGGACGCGAACCGGTGCCGACACCGTTGCCGACGCCAGCATTGTCGCCATAAACCGTATTGGTGACGTTGATGGGAACTCCGCTTTGGGATGTGACGATCCCCGACCATTGCCAGCCTCCGAGGAGTGCTTTCTCCACCCCGGTAGCCTTTCTAAAGAATGGCAGGTCATAGACGTAGCTGACGTTCAAGATGTTCCGCTGATCATAGTTCGAGCTGCCCCTATTTGCCGCCAGATTGTATGAATCGACGAAGGTGGAATCGCCACGATCGGAAGAGTCATCAATGGAATGGCTGTAGGTGTAGGCCACATTCAAAGTGAGCGACCCCACAGTGCGGCGCAAGCTGGTTTGCAGAGCGTTATAGCTCGAATTGGCTTCGGTTTCGAGCAGTTCGAGTGACCCGAAACCCAGGAACGGCCGATACGGGTCGGCGTCGTTGCCGCAAGCCACATTCAAATTGTTGGCGGCTTGGCCGGTGATGGGAACGCCGCTAGGAGTCATGAAGGTGGTACAGTCGTTCGCGCCGATGGCCTCACCCGCCTTGTAGGGATTGTTTGCGAGCGGCAAGCTGTGAATCTGGTTGAGGTCGCGCGCGTCCGTCAGATGCGTACCTTTGCTGCCCACATAGGAGACCGTGGCAACCCAGTGGGAGACCGGCTCAAACTGGTAATCAAGATGCCATTGCTGGACATAAGGCCAAGTCGCCTTGGTAATGATGTTAGCAGGCGGGAAGTTATCTACAGCAAGAGGGAGGAACACCCCACCGCCGCCCCCGATGCACGTATATCCTGAGCTGGCCGTGCACGTGGTGCCGTTCGGTGCGATGTTCGGCTGGCTTGCGGTGAGGACCCTGGGTGGCGTGCCCTCCAGGGATTCGGCGTTGGCTTCATTCCCGTTGCCGTACTCGAAGAAAATCCCATACCCTCCGCGAATGGCCATTTTGCCGTTGCCACGGGGATCATAGGCAAATCCGAGTCGAGGACCCGGATTTAAGAGATGCCCCTTAATGCAACCCGGAAGAGAAGTGCCTGCTGCCGTTGCAGCCGGGAAAGAAGCTAGGACTGCGCTGGGCACTTGGGAGGTGCCTCCTGCTCCGCCGCATTGCACAATGCCGTCAAACGGATTGGCAGTGGGACTGGGGATGAGAGCGCCCGGCACACCGGTTATGCTGCCATCCAGGTCAATGGCTGGGGCTGTGGCACTCGTGTACGCGGAAGGTTCAAAGTTAAAAGAGGTTCTCGTATTGTCACGATTGGTACCGAACAGGCTGACGCGCAGCCCAAGGTTCAGCGTCAGACGTTTGCTCACGTGCCAGTCATCCTGGAAATAGGGCTCGAAGATTTTGTAGCGATAGTAATACTTCACAATCGCGCTGGTTTGCCCATAGGAAGCGATGTTTCCCGTCAGGAAATCGGCAAACGAATTTCCCGTGGAGACTGGAGAAGTTTCGTCAAAGGTCAGGGTGCCGCCGAGCCCGGGCGAAGGGGCGTTCGGCTCATTCTTTTGAATGGCAATGAACTCTCCGCCGAATTGGAGGTTGTGAGAGCCGACGATTTTGGTCACGGTGTCGCGGTAGCCGTAAGTGGGGTTGGAATTGATCCAGGGCATGAACCCGGGATTTACGCTGAAGCCGCCACCGTAGGCCGCGCCGTTGGCAAGAGAGATACCTGGCAACTGCCCACCGAATCCGTTGTTGAAAATACTCCCCATGGTGAAGCCCGATGGGACTTGATAATTACCCGTGTTGACGAGAATGAGGTGGTCATCGGAATAACTGGCAATGAATTCATTGAGCAGGGTGGGTGAGACCGTAGCTGTCAGGTGGGCGACAAAACTGGTTCCCGGAGTGCCGATTTTCGTTTGAATCGTCGGAAATGGGTTGCCCACGAAGCTGACCGTGGGGTCGGTGCTCGTGTACGAGTCGTGGATATATCTCCCCATCAGGTGGAGTTTCGAGGAAAAGTTTTCATCTATTTTCACAAGTTCCTGCCGCCAAGTCAGCGGCTCCACGGTAGTACCGACGTAGAAAGAATTAGCGCCGTTGTCGATCGTGGGTGCCGGGATCAGCGCCTTAAGGATCGTTTGGGCGTTAGGGTCAATGGGGACGGTGTTTCCGGGGTAGTACTGTCCGCCACTGCCTGGAATGGTCGGGCATTCCGTGCCGGGGCACACGTCGCTGAAATTTCCACTCTGCTCGGCGCTGGAAGGAACCTGCTGGTTGAAGGTGAAGGGGTTGCGCTCGCGGCGCCATTCCTGGGACCAGAAGAAGAAGGTCTTCTCTTTGCTCTTATTGTAGTGCCCCGGAATGTAGACAGGCCCGCCAATGGTGTAGCCGAAGTCGTGCTTCTTGTCGCCAGGTTTGGGATTGCCGGCGGCGTTGTCGAAAAAGTCGTTGGCGTTGAACATCTCATTGCGCAGATACTCGAACGCGTCCCCGTGAAAGTCCTTGGTACCCGACTTGGTGATTACTTCGATGTTGCCGGAAGCGTTCCGACCATACAGGGCGCTGTAATCGGAGGTCAGGACACGGAACTCGGCGATGGCGTCCAAACTTGGAAAGACGTCCAGCGTATCGTTGGAGCCAGTATCCATGTTATTAGCGCCATCAATCTGCCAATTGTTGTACTCAACCCGGCCACCGTTAATGCTGTAGGAAATATTTCCATTCAGGCCGACTTCGCTCTCATCCTGCCCCGTCTGATTGCTGACGCCCGGAACGAGCGTGACGAGTTGCGTAAAGTTGCGGCCGTTCAATTCGAGTTGGTTGATCTCTTTTCCGGTAACGACGCCGGAGAGATCGGAGGACTGCGTCTCCACTTGTGCAACGCTGGCGCCCTCGACGATTATGGTTTCGCTCGTCTGCCCTATCTCGAGCGTCACGTCCACGCGGGCCTTTTCTGTCACGTTCACAACAATGCCCTTGGCTGAGAACGACTTGAATCCCTTGGCTGCGACCGATAGGTTATAGGTGCCGGCCGGCAAGGCACCCGCCAGAAAGTCGCCATCCCCGTTCGTGGTGGTAGCTCGAGTCAGTCCGATCGCGGCGCTGGTGACTTTTACATCAGCGCCAGGGATGACGGCCCCGGAAGTGTCGCGCACAGTGCCAGTGATGGACGCCGTCTCTTGCCCCATAACGAGGAACGGGAACGCGAATAGAAGAAGAGTTGCCGCAAAGAGTAGGGTCAATCGCGGCTTCCAAGTGTGTCCCGAAAAATCAGTGTGTAGCTTCACGCTGTGCCTCCAAAAGGTGGAAATTCGACGGACTCTTCGCTTTGACAGGATGCGTTGAAGAGCGGCCAGGCAGTCGAAAAGATGGTCACGCGGACCAAATCCCGCAGGGCCTAACCACTCGCCCGGGCATCCCCGGTCCTCGACTGTTGCACCGAACTATCCAGAAGAGCCTTATTAAATCGAGTTAATACGCTAGAATTGCGACACTGTCAAGGCAAAAATGTCAGGCGTCGCAATCTTTTCCGAAGGGACCCCAGCCCGGATGAAGGGTTCCTCCCGCCGGAATGTTCAACATAAACCCTTGAGGGCGGGCCAGAAGTGGCGGAAACTGAGAAACAATGAGCTGGCGCAAGTCCATGAAGTTTGCCTCACTGTTATTCGTTTTAGCTTCGTGTGCAATTTGCTGCCACGACGTGGTTGGACAGACCACAACCGCGGTCGGCGGGGCTCAGAAGACAGCGGATCAGGCGCGAATGTGGTTTCAGGAAGGGCAAACAGCGATGCAGGCGGGCGATCTCGACGCTGCGGAAGCCGCCTTTCGCCGCGTGCTGGCTGTTGACCCGCGGGCGGCCGCTGCCTACTCCAATCTAGGCGTCATCGCCATGCGCCGGAAGGATTGGGACCGTGCTCTCCAAATGCTGAAGAAAGCCGAGCAACTTGAGCCGCACATGGCGGGCATTCGTCTGAACATCGGCCTCGTGGAGTACCGGCGGGGCAGCTATGCGGCTGCCATTGCGCCGCTCGCGAGTGTGGTCCGCGATCAGCCGGATTCGCAACAGGCGCGGTATTTGCTTGGGCTATGCAAATATTACTCTGCGGATTTTGACGGTGCGTTAAAAACACTCGAGCCGATATGGCCACAAAAATCCAGCGACCTGGCGTACTTGTATGTTTTCTGCATTGCTGCCAACAATGCCGGGCGAAAAGACTTGGACGAAAAGGCGCTCGCCCAACTGATTGCCGTGGGCACAGACACTCCCGAGTTTCATCTCATTCTTGCCAAGGCCTATCTCAACCATAAGGATTACAAGGATTATGACAAGGCTTTCTCCGAGCTGAATCTTGCCTGCAGCGCCAAGCCCGACCTCCCGTTCGTTCACTTCTATCTCGGGTTTGCATACATGCGCACAAACCAATTGGACCGCGCCATGGAGGAGTTTCTGAAAGATATTGCGATCGAGCCTGACGTGGCTGATAACTACGAGCAACTCGGCATGATCTACGCCCGCCTTGATCGAAACGCCGACGCGGAGAAAGCTTTTCACGAGGCGATCCAGCGCGATCCGAGGTCGGCCGGTTCTCACTTTGGGCTGGCGAAGCTCTACATGAAAAGCCTGAAGTACGAGGAAGCTCTGCGCTCCATTGATGTTGCGGTGCGCCTTGCGCCCGACAATCAGAACGTCCATTTCTTGCGTGGCCAACTGCTGAAGCGTATGGGACGCGATGACGAAGCACGTGCGGAAATGGCCAAAACCAAGAAAATTCTCGATTCCGCGATTGCAAGCGATCGCGCTGCCGTCGAGGAACAACGCGTGCCCGATCCCGATCGGGCCACAGAGCCGCAGTAGCAAAACCCTGCCCTGCCTGCAAACAATCTACACCGGAGGAGCTTGCCAGGGACCGCGCGCTTGCTCTAGCGATTCGGCAACCGCAAGCAACAGTTCTTCTTCATGGGGCCGGGCGATCAGCTGGATATTAATCGGTAATCCTTCAGGTGATTTTCCAAGAGGCAAAGACAATCCCGGGAATCCCGTCAGATTCAGCCACTGGCAGTAGCGCATCGTATCGCGGTAGTTGTGTGCGTCTCCCGCACGATAATTGCCTGCCCCGTGCGCAAAGGCCGGCGCCGAGGAAACCGGCGAGAGGAGGATGGGAACTTCCTTCATCTGGCGAATAATTTCCGCTCTCACCAGATCGCGATTCGTACACGCTGTCATGAACGATTCCAAGGTTACTGCGGGCTCCGCAGCCGTAATCGCGAGATACTCGCGCAGCATCGGGCTCAACAATTCTTCCTGGCCCTTCGCGGAGTGGCGAATCAGTTCGCCGATCACCGGCCCAAAGAAGAACCACCACAACTCCAGCGCGCGGTCGAGGCCTTGCAACGTAATCGGTTCGACCTGGAAGCCTTGCTCACCTAGGAGCTGACCCGCCCGGCGCACCGCCGCTTGCGTCTCAGGAGTAGCGTTGCCAAGCGCCTTGCTCTCCAGAATCCCGATACGCAGGCCTCGCAATTCCTCGGCGTGGATTCGGCGCAACGGCACCGGCGCGGACATCGCGTCGCCCGCATCCGGACCCGCCATCACCTCAAACAGCGCGCGAACATCCGCAACCGTGCGAGCCATTGGCCCTACAACTCCAATCCACGAAAAAGCGCCCGCCCCTGGCGGAAAGTGTCCCGTGGCTGGAATGCGGCCCGGCGTGGGTTTCAGTCCGCATATTCCACAAAAATGTGCTGGCGCGCGAACCGAACCGCCGCCATCGCTGCCCACACCACCCATCGAACAGCCGCTGGCAATGGCCGCCGCTTCTCCGCCGCTGGAGCCGCCCGCGGACTTGGATGGATCCCAGGGATTTGAAGTTCTGCCCGTGACGCGGTTATCCGTTTCATAGGCCATCAGGAATTCCGGCGTATTCGTATTTCCAAGAAGGATGGCGCCCGCGGATTCCAGCCTTGCCACCAGCGTCGCGTCGCTGGCCGGCACATATTCTTTGCGCAAGAGCGAGCCTGCCGGGCACGGCCAACCGGCCACATCAATGCACGACTTGACGGTGAGCGGTATCCCCGTCAGCGCTTGCAAGGGCTCCCCTCGCTGGATGGCCGCTTCGGCCGTTCGGGCCCTCGCAAGCGCGGATTCCGCGTCCAGGTGCACGAATGCATTCAGCGTGGGCTGGAGAGATTGGGCGCGCTCCAGATGCGCCCTGAGTACTTCAACCGGAGAAATTTCTTTCCGCCGGAATTTTTCAAGAGTTTCGGCGATGGAGAAATAGTTGAGAGCAACCATGGGACTCCTTCAGCAAGGTAAAGCGCGGCGCATTTCTGGTCAAGGGCAAGCCGAGCCCGCCGCGGAATAGCAGCATAAAAACGGTTGACGACCGCCTGCGGAGCCAAGACAATCGAAGGGAAAGTGGGCGGGGTCAGATTCACGCAATGTCGCGCGTCCGGAAAGAACACTCCTTCATGAGTTTCACACAGTTTAGTTCGCGTAATCGGTTCCTTGTTTCGAGCGCGTTTCTAGTATTGCTTGCGGTTGGTTCCATGTCGGTCTTGCGTTTGAGGGCGACGCAATCCCCCGAGGCCCAGAAGCCTGGCGCCGCTGCCTCCAAGGGCATTTCCCCGGAGGCCTTGCGCCAGAATTCACTCGGCGTCGCCTATATGAACCAGCAGAAACCCGGCGATGCGCAAAAATATTTCGAACGGGCCCTGGCGGCCGACCCGCATTTAGCCGCGGCGAAAATGAATCTTGGCATCTCTTTCCTCGGCCAGCAGAAAATTGAGCAAGCCCGCGCCGCGCTCGAGGAGGCTTCCGCAAACCTCCCGCAGGATCCCTTCGCCTGGTACAACCTGGGCCTTGCCTATAAAGACGCGGGCGATCAGGAGAAGGCTATCGCCGCTTTCCAGCACGTGGAAAAAATCGCACCCGAAGAGCCGGACGCTTTCTATTTTGAAGGATTCATGAATGCGCAATTGCAGCGCTACGACGATGCAATCATCGCGTTTAAGAAGGCCCTGGAGCTGGCTCCCTTCCATGCCTCGGCGCAGTTTGGGCTCGCTCGCGCCTATCAGCGGAAGGGTGACGCCGAGTCCGCCCGTGAAAGCATGAAGCGCTTTCAGAAAATTCAATCCGAGAAACTCGGCATTCCCTTTGGCGCCGGCTATGGCGATCAGGGGAAATTCTCTCTCGCGGAATTTGTGCATGGAACCGGCACTGCGGCGCCCAAGGAAATTCCCGTTCAGTATGCGCAAGAGCCTCTGGCAAAAAGCCTCACTCCGGCCGAGACCCTGGGTCCCAGCGCAGGCGCCTGCTTTCTGGATTACGACGGCGACGGTAAACCCGATCTCTTCCTCGTTGGCTCGGGCGAGAGCAAGAGCCGCCTGTTGCACAATCTTGGCGAAGGCAAATTTGAGGATGTGACGGAGAAGGCGGGTCTGGGCGGTCTCGGCGCGGGACTCGGCTGCGCTGCCGGTGATTTCGACAGTGACGGCCACACCGATCTGGCCGTTTGCGAAACGGGCGGCGTGCGTCTGCTCCACAACGATGGCAACGGCAAGTTTGTGGACGTCACCGAAAAGGTCGGCATTCGCCGCGAAAAGGGCTGTGTTGGCGCCACTTTTGTGGATTACGACCACGACGGCGACCTCGATCTCTACCTGACCATGGCCCCGGGCGGGGAAACTCCCAGGAACCGCCTGTGGCGCAACAACGGAAATTCCACCTTCACCGATGTTTCCGAAGAATCCGGCATGGGCCTGGATGCAACCGGCGGGGGAGTCGCCATGACGGACTTCAACAACGATCGCGCGATTGATTTTGTGGTCGCCGGTGGAGCGCACGGTGCCGCCATCTTTCTGAATCCGCGCGAAGGCAAGTTCAACGCACTCCCGGGGATCGATTTTGCGAAAGAGAATCTACCGCCGGCCGTCGGCGTCATCGCCTTTGATTTCGACAAGGATGGCTGGATGGATCTGGCGTTTACACACGCCGGTCCGCCGGGACTCACCCTGTGGCGCAATGTCCAAGGCAAGAAACTGGAACGCGTGCCACTCCCAGACCTCGGCTGGAAGCGGGGCTGGGGCCTCACAGCACTTGATGATGACAATGACGGCTGGGTAGACCTTGCGGCGGTTGGCGAATCCGCCAGTGGCGGCGAAATCCGCCTGTTGCGGAATTTAGGCGATGCGGGCTGGGCCGATGTCACCAAAAAAACGCAACTCGATAGCGTCAAGCTGAACAAGCCGGTGGCCATCGCGCTTGCCGATCTGAAAACCAATGGCAGCCCCGACCTGATTGTCACGCAAGCGGGCGGCGCTCCCATCCTGCTCAAAAATACCGGCGCCAATAAAAATAACTGGATGCAGATTGACCTCAAGGGCCTGAACGACAACAAAAATGGGATCGGCACTAAAGTCGAGATTTTCGCCGGAGAGCTCTATCAGAAATGGGAGACTACTGGTGCTTCGGGCTACCTCAGCCAGAATTCCCCGGCGCTGATTGCCGGGCTTGGCAGCGAAAAAGCCACGGATGTCGTGCGCCTCTTGTGGCCGACCGGCGTGCCCCAGGATGAAGTCAATCTCGAAGCCAGGAAAGTCCAATCCATCAGCGAACTCGACCGCCGCGGCAGTTCCTGCCCCATTCTTTTTTCGTGGAACGGCAAGGAATACGAATTCATCGCCGACATGATCGGCCCCGGGGTAGTTGGACACTGGGTCGCTCCGGGGGAACGCGACGTTCCCGATCCCGACGAGTACCTGAAAGTTCCGGCGAAGAGTGTGCAACCGAAAAACGGAATGCTCAGTTTTCGTTTCCTGGAGCCGATGGAAGAGACCGTATACCTGGATCAGGTGCGCCTGCTGGCCATCGATCATCCCGCGAACATCGAGGTCAATCCCAATGAGCGCTTCGTCAGCGCGCCGCCCTTTCCGGAATTTCGCGTCATTGCCACACAGAATGCACGATTGCCGGTTGGCGCATGGGATGACCGGGGCCGCAATGTGCTTCCATTGATTGCCAAGCGCGACCGCAAATACGTCACGCAGTTTGACGGCCTGCCGTATACCGGATTCGCCAAGTTGCACTGGCTCGAACTCGATTTGGGAACGTGGGACGCGAGCAAACCGCTGCGCCTGATAATCGACGGCTATACCGACTATTTCACCGCGACCTCCATGTATGCCGCCGATCAGGCCGGCATTAAGGTCATTGCACCATACGTGGAAGCGCAAGACGCGCATGGCAATTGGGTGCGCGTCGTCGAGGATATGGGATTCCCCGCCGGGCTCGCGCGTACGATGGTCACGGACCTCAGCGGCAAAATTCCCGCTGGCACGCGGCGAATCCGCATCGTCACCAACCTGAAAATTTATTGGGATGCCGTACGCATTGATCAGACCCCGGAGGTGAAGGAGCTTCGCGTCAACGAAGTGCCGCTGGCCACGGCGGACATGGAATTTCTGGGCTACCCGCAGGAGATTCGCCTGCATCCGGCGAGCGACACGGTGTATTCCTACGCGCGGCGCAGCGCTACGGGACCTTACGCGCGCGCGGCGGGCAATTACACGCGCTATGGCGACGCAAAAGCTCTTCTCAGCGCTTCAGACGACAAGTTCGCGGTGTTCGGCTCTGGCGAAGGCGTCAAGCTCGAATTTGATCCGCGGCATCTGCCCAAACTTCCTGCGAGCTGGGTGCGCGATTATTTCTTCTATGCCGATGGTTTCGAGAAGGACCTGGATTTTTATGCGGCCAATGCCTTCACTGTGGAGCCGCTTCCCAGGCATGGACTGCTTTCGTACCCTTATCCGGAAGGCAAAGACTACCCGCTTGACGCTGACCATCTGGGATACGCATTGGAGTACAACACGCGCTCGCGTTCGGACAAATTACCGGGCAATTTGCGCTACACGTATCCCGCAGTGAAATGAGGAAGACAACATGGGGAGAAGCGGCATCGTAACGATCCGCGATGTAGCTCGAGTAAGTGGCTACTCCGCTTCGACTGTCTCCATCGTGCTGAACAGCGCCCCGCTGTCCCGTTACATCCCCACGGAAACGAAAACGCGCATCGAGACTGCGGCGAAACGCCTCGGGTATCGCCCCAATCCGCTGGCGCGTTCGCTGCGCAGCCAGCGCTCCAACATCGTCGGTGTGATGGTGTTTGACATTACCGATCCATTCTGCACGCCCATCCTTCGCGGCCTGGAAAACGCTCTCTATCAAGCCAGTTACTTGTCGCTTCTCGCGGACGCCCACAACGAATCGCAGCGCTTCGAGCGCTATCTGGAAATGTTGCTGGACCGGCGCGTCGAGGGATTGATCGTCATCGCCAACTGGCTGGTTACGGATATCAAGCTCCTCGCGGACCTCACGGAGAGGCAGGTGCCCACGGTCGTGACCGGGAGGGAATTCGAGCTTGAAAAGGTAAGCACGGTTTCCGTGGACAACGAAGGCGGCGCCAGCCTGGCGCTCGAGCACCTGTACCAGTTGGGGCACCGCGAAATCGCCTTTCTGCGCGGCCCGAAAGCGCTTACCAGCAGTGGCCAGCGCTGGAAAGGAATTCGCAGTTTCGCGCAATCCGCGGGCCTGACCCTTGACCCGAAACGAATCGAAGAATTGCCTGAATCGCTCGACGCCAATTCCAGCTTTGAAGCGGGAGCACACCTGACCGGCGAACTTTTGCGGCGCGGCAAACCCTTCACGGCGCTGATGGCGTATGACGATGTGACTGCCCTGGGCGCCATGCGCGCTTTGAAGAAAAAGGGGCTGCGCGTGCCGGAAGATTGTTCCGTGATGGGCTTCGACGATGTGGCGCAGGCAAACTTAAGCGTGCCGTCGCTCACCACTGTTCGTCAGCCCATGGAAGCCATGGGCGCGATGAGCGCTGGGATCGTATTGGACGCCATCAAAATGACCAATCAGAATCGCGATATCCCAATCGTGCGCCGCAAGATTCCCGCCGAACTGGCCGTTCGCGAATCTACCTGTGCCGTGAAATAGAGCGGCGTCTTACCACGCTCCGACAGACACCCAACTTCGCTTCTGCGCGCTTTCCGCGATCGCTTCGCACAGCAGCAGTTCGTCGTGGCCGGTCTCAAAAGTGGGAAAGGTCCGCGCCGCGCGAAAATCACCGGCGGCGATATAAGCGTAGAAATCCTTGAAGAGTTGCACGAAAGTGTCCGGGTAACCTTCGGGATGGCCGCCCGGATAAGCCGCATAACCGCGGGACTCCGGCGATTGCAGCGCCGGATCTTTCGGCAGCACTTCACTGGCGCGGTCGCGCCGCCCAATCCACAACGTATTGGGGGATTCGGAATCGAACGCCAGCGAGGCTTCGGAACCATCAATCTCAAACCACAAACGCGCTTTGCGCCCGGCGCTCACTTGCGAGACCGTCATCACCCCATGCGCGTCGTTTTCAAAGTGCAGCAGCACAGACGCATAATCGTCCGTCGTCATCATCACTTCCGTGGTCTCCGCCGCGCCGGCTTTCTGGAAAGTTTCCACGCGTCCTTTGGGTTTGCGCCGCGTCGGGAGAACGGTGGCCAGATCAGCGCATAGTTCGGAGACCTTGCTGCTGGTCATCCAGGCCACCAGATCCAGCCAGTGCGTCCCGATGTCAGAGACGGCCCGGAGTTCACCGCCGATTTTTGCCTCGAGCCGCCAGTTCCAGTCCGTGGGAAAGAGCAGCCAATCCTGCAAAAAACTGCCATGCACGAGCCTTACCTGCCCGATCGCGCCTTTGCGAATCAACGCCCGCGCTTCCTGGCATAGCGGGTAGTAGCGCAGGTTGTAAGACACTCCACCCACGCGTCCCGTTTCCTTCGCCAGGGAAACCAGCGCCGCGGATTCCCGCGAATCCAGGGCCAGCGGTTTTTCGCACATCACATTTTTGCCTGCGCGAAGAAGCTGGCTGGCCTCCTGGAAATGCTCGTTGTTGGGTGTGCACAAATGCACGACGTGCAGGGACGGATCAGCAGCAAGTTCCTCGAGCGATGCGTAGGCCCGCGGCAATCCCAGTGCATCCCGCGAAGCCTTGCTGCGCTCCGGCGTGCTTGCCAACACGCCTTGAACCGTGACACCAAGGCGTCGCAAGGCCTCCAAATGTGCACGGCCAACGAATCCCAAGCCGATAATGGCTGCATTGATGTTCTTCATGAAGACTCCAATGAACGGACTAACCATAAGAGTAATCCATCCGGCGGGCTAACAACCCAACAAATGGAGAATCCTCGCGCGAACGCTCTCAGTGCTCGGCGGACGGCTGGAAGGCTTCGGGAGGATCGCGACAGCTCTGTGATCAGAGAGTCGCGAGTCATGAAGGTAGAGAATAGTTGTACAGGCTTTGGAGTTAAGCTTTAGGAACCAAGTCAAAGAGTTCAGGAGGATCGAGTAATGCAATCGAAGCATGTAGTCATGGCGGGAGCGGCTTTGCTGGCTGCTGCGGGCGTGGTGTATGCCGGGCCGAGCGGTGGCACAGTCAGTGGCAAAGTGACTTACGAGGGCACACCGGCCAAGATGAAACCGATTGACATGTCCACGGAACCATCCTGCGCCAAAATGTACACGACGCCGCAGATGGGAGAGAGCGTGGTAACCGGAACAGGAAACAGCCTGGAAAACGTGCTGGTCTATGTATCTGCGGGAGCGCCGGACGAAGCTGCTCCTTCCAACGCAGCCATTTTCACCCAGAAGGGTTGCCGGTATATTCCGCACCTGCTAGCCTTCCAGGTCAATCAGGAAATCAAAATCACCAACGAGGATCAGACCTTGCACAACATTCATCCGGTGTCGAAGCTGAACCGCGAGTGGAATAAATCGCAGCCGCAGGGAACGCCGCCCATCAGCGAGAGTTACGACAAGGCGGAATTTATCCCGGTGAAGTGCAACGTGCATCCCTGGATGCATGGCATCCTTGCCGTTTTGAAGAATTCTCATTTTGCCGTCACCGGAGATGGCGGCTCTTTTTCGCTGACAAACTTGCCCCCAGGCAAGTACACCATTACCGCCTGGCACGAGTCCTTCGGCGAACAGTCGCAGGACGTCACCATCAGCGGCAGCGAAACCAAGTCGGTCAACTTCGTTTTCAAGGTCAAGCCCCACTAGCCAGGACTCGGTTTCCCTTTTCTAGATCAGGTTATCAGGCCCGAAAAACACAAGGATGGTGCTTTCTAATTGCTCACTCTCGCCCGCAAATTGACGCTTCCCGGCTATTTCGCACTGGGCTTTGGCACCATGGTTGGCGTCGGCTGGGTCGTTTTGATGGACGACTGGCTGGGACGCGGCGGCCCGTTCGGTGCGATGCTTGGCTTTGCACTCTGCGGGATTCTCCTGCTGCCTGTGGGTTATGTTTACGGGCAGTGGGTGAAACGCCTTCCTGATGCTGCCGGCGAAGCCGCCTATACCGCGCAAGTGTTTTCCCCCGTCGTCAGCTACCTCACCGGGTGGATGATGCTGTTGGCGTATTTCATCGTGTGCCCGTGGGAAGCCGTGGCCGCTGGAAAAATCGCGGCGTACATTTTTCCCCAGCTCGATACGATGGAACTTTATCGTGTGACGGGCCAGCCCGTGTTTCTTCCTCGCCTGCTTCTGGGCATCGCCCTCACCATTTTTCTCGCATACCTGAATTATCGCGGCATTCGGGCAAGTGCCACATTCCAGATCTGGGCGACCTCCGCCGTGCTGGGAGTTTTCGCCATCCTTGTTCTTGTGAGCGCGCGCACCGGATCACCCGTCCATCTTCACCCGCACTTCAGCCACGCACCGCTGGTTTCGATTCTCTTGACGCTGCAGATTGTGCCGTACTTCATGACCGGCTTCGAGTCCGTTCCCAAAGTTGCGGAAGAGGCGCATCCGGGGTTTCCACCACGTAGTTTTTTCAAGGCCATTGCGATGGCACTCCTGGTTGGCGCGGGGTTTTACACATTGGCCGTTGGCGCAGTTTCTTACATCGCGCCGTGGCGGAGCCTGCTCGGCAAGCGCTTCGCCACCGCGATTGCCTTTGAGCAGGGCACGCACTCGGCATGGCTCGTTCGCCTGATCTTGGCCATTACGCTGGTAGCTCTTCTGCAAGTATTCAATGGCAACTTTGTCGCTTCCTCGCGGCTGCTTTTTGCCTTTGGCCGCCGCGGCACGATTCCGCCCATGTTCTCGGTGGTTCACGCGAAGTACCTGACGCCCTCGATCGCAATTTTCGGTATTACCGCGGGCACACTGGTGGGCTTGTTCCTAGGCGATGCCTTGCTCGTGCCCGTCACGGAGGTAGGCTCGATGGCTTCCGCTGTTGGCTGGCTTGCGGCGTGCCTATCATTTTGGATGGTGGAGAAAAAGCTGCGGCTCCGCTTGATTACCACCCTGGGGATTTTGGTCTCGCTGCTCTTGGTGCTGATGAAGTGGTTGCCAGTGTTCCCCGGCCACTTTTCCGCCGCCGAATGGATCGCCCTCGCGGCGTGGCTGGCGATCGGACTGCTGATGCGTCGCCGCTCCTAAGATGGTTCCCGCACCGCCTCGTGTATAATCTTTACTGCGCACACCCACTCTATGATCCCTTTCCTTCATATCGGTCCCCTATCGATTCCCACTTACGGCTTGATGGTGGCGCTGGGCATGATTTGCGCCGCCTACATTCTTCAAGCAGACCTCGACCGCCGTGACATGAAAGCCGATGCGTTCACCATGGTCACGATCGCCGGATTGGCCGGTATCTTCGCTTCCAAGGTTTATAGCGCACTGGAATCCCCCGCGGAATTTATGGCCCATCCGGTCGCGCTAATCTTCAATCGCTACGGTTTCACTTGGTTCGGAGGATTGCTTGGCGGTTTCCTGGCCTTTCTCATTTTGGGTAAGCGTGCCGGGTTTCCGTTGTTGAGATTTCTCGATGCCCTTTCGCCCGCGGGTGCATTCGGCTACGCCATCGGGCGTATGGGCTGCCTGCTCTCCGGCGATGGCGACTACGGCAAGCCCACGTCGTTGCCTTGGGGCATGAGCTTTCCCAACGGCATCGTGCCCACCACTGGCCCCGCTGGGACGTGCGTTCAGTGGGGATGGCCAGAAAACTGTAAAGTGCATCCAACGCCCATCTACGAATTCCTGGCCTGGTGCGCGATTGGCGCATTTCTCTGGTATTTGGGCGGCAAACTTCTGCGCCGCCCTCAAGATAAAGGTCTCGTTTTCTGCGGCTATCTGATTCTGACGGGCATCGCGCGCTATCTGGTGGAAATTATCCGCATCAACCCGCGCGTATTCCTGGGCTTTACGAACGCGCAGGTCGTCAGCGTGCTGTCCATCCTTGCCGGCGCGGTGTTGCTTTGGCGTACTAAAAACCAATTCCACGCGGGAAAATAAGAACATCGCGTAGTCGAGCACAATTCTTCCCGTGGCGATGCTCTGCAGCCTGGATACCATTGCCCCACTTCAGCGATTCCATTTTCCTGGGGCCTTTGCACAAATTCTCTTCGATTTTTCGTGAGAAATCCGGCTTAGGCGAGACGCGTGATTCCGGGAAAGCCGTCGAAACCGGCATCGAAACTTAATATGTGGTCGATTCCATGCTGCTGCATGACGGCGAGATGGATGCCATCACGTGCGGAGAGATGTCGATAAGCCAGAACGATCCGTTTCGCCCTCTCTACAATGTCATGGTCAACCGGCAGCACTTGATCCACAATCGCCATCAGCGCGTCGAAAGCCGGTTGGATTGCGTCGCGGCGATTGATAGCCACGTACCTATGTAGGATCTCCTGAAACACCTCGGCGTCGGTGACTAATCGTTGGCGGTCCGTCACCAGCCTTTCCATCACTCGTTGCGCGTCTGTTTTGTGCGCGTGAGGCGCACCGACAAGATACATCGGAATGTTCGAGTCGATCAGAATCACGAATGCTCGCCGCTCCCGTAGCCCTGTTCGATTTCAGCCAGCATTCTATCGATATCGCCTACGGGGAACTCATGTTTTGCGGCTGCGCGAATGGCTGCGAGTTTCTTGTCGAGGCTCTCTGAAGGCTCCCGCCGCCGCGCCAGGTCCAGCGCCTGCCGGACCCATTCAGCGATGGACATGCGCCGCGCCCGCGCCGCGCGCTGGATTTCCCGGTATTGGGGATCCTGGAGAATAACCTGCAACCGTTTAGCCATGCTATGAGTCTACCTTACTCATGCCAATGAGTCAACATCACTCCAGCATCTGGCGCAATACGTATTGCAATATTCCTCCATGCTTGTAATACGCCACCTCTTCCGGCGTATCCACCCGCACGGTGGCCGTGAAGGTTTTCTCCGTTCCGTCCGTCGCCTTCGCGCGAACGGTGACCTGCTTGCGTGGCGTCAACGTGGCCACTCCGTCAATCGCAAACACTTCGTGGCCCATCAGGCCAAGGGATTCGCGCGTATCCCCGGCCTTGAATTCCAGCGGGAGCACGCCCATGCCCACAAGGTTGCTGCGGTGAATGCGTTCGTAGCTTTCCGCGATCACGGCGCGCACGCCAAGCAGCCGTGTGCCCTTCGCGGCCCAATCGCGTGAAGACCCGGAGCCGTATTCCTTGCCCGCAATCACCACCAGGGGTACACCATCCTCGCGGTACTTCACCGCGGCGTCATAGATAAACATCTTTTCGCCATCGGGAAGATGCAACGTCCAGCTTCCTTCCGTGCCCGGAGCAAGCTGATTGCGCAGTCGGATATTCGCAAACGTGCCGCGCATCATCACTTCATGATTGCCGCGCCGCGCGCCGTAGGAATTGAATTCGTGCGGTTTCACTCCGTGCGCGATCAAGTATTTCCCGGCGGGCGAATCCACGGCGATGGAACCCGCGGGAGAAATATGATCGGTGGTGACGCTATCGCCGAGAATGGCAAGCACGCGCGCACCATGAATATCCGCAAGCGGAGCCGGTGTTCTGGGCATGTTCTCGAAATACGGCGGCAGCTTGATATACGTGGAGTTGGCGTCCCACTTGTACAGATCGCCTTCGGGTATTGGCATCGCCTTCCACCGCGCGTCGCCTTCGAACACTTCGCTGTATTCCTTTCGATACTGTTCGGTGGAAACCGAGGCGCGCACGGTGGCTTCCACTTCCTGCGCCGAAGGCCAAATCTCGCGCAGGTAAACGGGCTTGCCGGCAGAATCATTACCCAGAGGCTCGGTGGTCAAGTCCATGTCCATGCGGCCGGCAAGCGCATAGGCGACCACGAGAGGCGGCGAAGCGAGGTAATTCGCGCGAACCAGTGGATGCACGCGCCCTTCAAAATTGCGATTGCCGCTGAGCACGGCTACGGCGATCAGATTGTTTTCCTTGATGGCCGCGCCGATGGGCTCCGAAAGCGGCCCGCTGTTGCCGATGCAGGTTGTGCAGCCATAGCCCACCAGATGAAACTTCAATTTTTCCAGGTAAGCCATCAGCCCGGAAGATTGCAGATAATCCGTCACCACTTTCGAGCCCGGAGCGAGGCTGGTCTTCACCCAGGGCTTCACTTGCAAGCCGCGCTCAACCGCTTTCTTCGCCACTAATCCCGCGCCGACCATCAGCGAAGGATTCGAGGTATTGGTGCAGCTCGTAATCGCGGCAATGACGACAGCGCCGCTGGAAAGCTCGAACGCATCGCCATTATTCTTGACGGGAACGTGTTTCGCGGGCGTCCCTTCCACAACCTTAGTGAAGGACGCCTTGGCATTTTTCAGCGCAACACGATCTTGCGGACGCTTCGGTCCCGCCACGGTAGCCTCAACGCTCCCGAGATCCAACTCCAGCGTGTCGCTGAAAGCCGGGTCGGGCGTGGAGTCCGTCCGGAAAAGAAACTGCTCTTTGCAGTACGCTTCGACCAGTGCGATATGTTCATGCGTGCGCCCGGTGAACTCCAGGTAGTTCAGCGTTTCCTTGTCCACGGGGAAAAAGCCCATCGTCGCGCCATATTCCGGAGCCATATTGGCAATCGTGGCGCGGTCCGGCACGCTCAGCGTGGATAGGCCGGAGCCGTAAAACTCCACGAATTTGCCGACGACACCTTTCTTTCGCAGCATCTCCGTGACAGTAAGCACCAGGTCCGTGGCAGTCGCGCCCTCGCGCAGCCGTCCGTGAAGCTTGAATCCCACCACTTCCGGAACCAGCATCGAAAGTGGCTGGCCCAGCATCGCCGCTTCGGCTTCAATTCCGCCGACGCCCCAGCCAAACACGCCCAACGAATTCACCATGGTGGTGTGCGAATCCGTGCCCACCAGCGAGTCTGGATACGCTTCCAGGCGGCTGCCGCTTGGAACGGAACAAACCACGCGTGCGAGATACTCGATATTGACCTGATGACAAATGCCCGTATCGGGCGGAACAACTTTGAAATTACGAAAGGCTGTCTGTCCCCACCGGAGGAAAGCGTAGCGCTCCACGTTGCGTTGGAATTCGAGTTCGGCGTTCAGGCCAAACGCGCCCGCGTTGCCGAAACTGTCAACCTGAACGGAGTGATCAATCACCAGTTCCGCGGGGAAAAGCGGGTTGATGCGTTTCGGATTGCCGCCCATTTTCTGCACCGCCTCGCGCATCGTGGCCAGGTCCACGATGGCGGGTACGCCGGTGAAATCCTGTAGCAGCACGCGCGCGGGCATAAACGCGATCTCTTTTTGTTCCCCACCGGGCTTCCAGGTTGCGAGGGCACGAATGTCATCGGCGCGGACGGAGCGTCCATCCTCACACCGCAAAAGATTTTCAAGCAGGATGCGCAAAGAAAAGGGAAGCCTGGTGAATTGGTCGAGGCCCTGTTTTTCGAGTTTCTCGAGGCGCTGAATTTCAAAGGATTGCGCGCCAACGTGCAGGTTGTCACGCGTCGCGAAGGAATTTGCTCCGGAGATGGGCATTCTAAGCGTCCTTTCACGGGTTGGGTGGCCTTCTATGATACCCGAAATCCTGCGGCGGCGCGGGGACGCTATAATGGGTGGCCGTGAAGATTGTCCTGATTTCGACATACGAACTGGGGCGTCAGCCATTTGGTCTGGCCTCGCCCGCGGCCTGGCTGCGCGAACGCGGGCATCAGGTCACTTGCCTCGATTTATCGCGAGACGGCTTGAATGAGCAGGCCTTGCGCGAGGCACGCTTAGTCGCATTTTACGTGCCGATGCATACCGCAACGCGGCTCACGCTCGAGCTGCTGGGCCCCATTCAACGCATGAATCCGAAGGCGCATTTGTGCGCCTACGGCCTGTACGCCTCGCTCGCCGCGCCGAGTTTCCGCGCGCACGGAGTGAACAGCCTATTGGGCGGCGAATTCGAGCAGGCTTTGGTAGACCTTACGGAGCATCTGGAAGGCCTCTCGGCTTCGCCGCAGATTCATCCGCTGGACAGCAATGTTTCGTTGGCGCGGCTGCGCTTTCGTAAGCCGGATCGCGCCGGATTGCCGCCCTTGCGCTCGTACGCGCACCTGGTGCTGCCCAGCGGCGAGCATCGCACCGTGGGGTATACGGAAGCCAGCCGCGGCTGCAAACATCTGTGCCGCCATTGCCCCATTGTGCCCGTCTACAACGGCGTTTTCCGCATCGTGGACCGTGACATTGTGTTGGCCGATATTCGCCAGCAGGTGGCAGCGGGCGCGCAACACATCACGTTTGGCGATCCGGATTTTTTCAATGGAGTGGGCCACGCCATTCCGCTGGTGGAAGCCCTGCACCGCGAATTCCCCGCGCTGACGTATGACGCGACAATTAAGGTCGAGCATCTTCTGAAGAACGCCGAACTGCTACGGACGCTGCGGCAGACCGGATGCCTTTTTATCATTTCCGCGGTCGAATCGCTTGACGATGCGATTTTGCAAAAATTGCAGAAAGGCCACACGCGCACCGATTTCTTTCGCGTCGTCGAAGAGTGTCTGCGCGCTGGTCTCACTCTTCAACCTACCTTCGTTCCATTCACACCGTGGACCAAATTCGAGAATTATCTCGACCTGCTCGAGAGTGTGCGCCGGCTCAATCTGATCGAGGCCGTCGCGCCGATTCAGCTTGCCATTCGCTTGCTAATCCCCGCGGGATCGCGGCTGCTGGAACTTGAAGATATCCGTGGAATCGTTGGACCCTTTGATTCCAATGCGCTTGTCTATCCCTGGAAAAATCCGAACCCGGCCCTCGACCGCCTGGCCGACGAATTGCAGGACCTTGTCGCTGCGAGCGAAAAGAAGAAGCAGAGCCGGACGGCAATATTCGATCAGCTTTGGCAAGCAGCGAACCGCGCCGCCGGCCGGCAAATCAATGATGCGGCGATGCCGATTCTGGCTGCGCGGGCGACGGTGCCCTATCTCAATGAGCCCTGGTACTGTTGAGCGGAGCCGACGCGGGACCAGTTGGTCCCCATCGCGAAGGCCAAAGAAGCGGTGCGGCAAGCAGAGACGTTTGTCTAGCCCAATCCGGCCCGCAGGCTCATCCGTGTGAAGACATTTCGCGACGAAAGACGGGATCGCATCAGATGAACCAACGAAAACGGCTCTTGCTGTTTGCCACAAAACTTGGTTACCAAACCCGTTCGTTCAACGCGGCGGCGGAAAAGCTCGATGTGGAGCTTGCCTTCGTGACCGATCGCTGCGGACGGATGGACGATCCTTGGAACGACCACGCCCTTGCCGCTCATTTTGACGCGCCTGAAACGGCAGCGCACAGAATCCTGGATGCGCAGCACGGTCTCCGCGTGGATGGCGTCCTGGCACTCGGGGATCGGCCGGCGCCCACGGCGGCCTACGTGGCGCGCGGTCTTGGGCTTCACCACAATCATCCCGCGAGCGTGGAAGCCTGCCGCAACAAATTGCGCTCGCGGGAAGTCTTTTTCGAGGCGGGGATTCCAGTGCCCTGGTTCCGCGGCGTTGCGTTGAACCCCGTGCCGGAGCCCGCATTTCTCGGAATTCAGTACCCCTGCGTGCTTAAGCCGCTCTCGCTTTCGGCCAGCCAGGGAGTGGTGCGCGCGAATAATCGCGACGAGTTTATCGCTGGGGCGACGCGGCTCAAGAAGCTTCTCGATTCGCCGGAGATTCGCGCGACCCGCGAGCCTCACCTCGACCAAATGTTGGTGGAAGGCTATCTGCCGGGCAGGGAAGTGGCCGTCGAGGCGTTGCTAACGGAGGGGGCGCTGCGGATACTGGCGATATTCGATAAGCCGGACCCGTTGGAAGGGCCGTACTTCGAGGAGACCATCTACGTCACGCCTTCACTGTTGCCGGATTCCGTTCAGCGTTCCATCGAAAGCTCTCTGCGTTCCGCCGTTCAGGCTCTGGGATTGACCCACGGCCCGGTGCACGCCGAATTTCGCCTGAATGAGCAAGGAATCTGGCCAATCGAAGTCGCTCCACGCCCGATTGGCGGATTATGTGCCAAGGCATTGCGATTTTGTCTTGCCGGTTCGTCAGAAGTGATTGGCCTGGAGGAACTTCTCATGCGCCACGCTCTTGGTTTGCCCGGCGCGGATGCGTTCCGCGAACCAGCCGCTTCAGGCGTCATGATGATTCCCGTGCCGCAAAGCGGTATTCTAGAAAAGGTAGAAGGGGAAGAATTAGCGCGGGGGATTCCCGGAATCACCGAACTGGAAATCACAGCGCGCCTGCATGACTACATCGCGGCCTGGCCCGAAGGATCGAGCTATCTAGGTTTTTTATTTGCCCGCGGCGATACACCGGAACAAGTGGAAGCCGCACTGCGGATAGCTCACGCCAAGCTGAAGTTCACTCTAACGCCGCGCCTGCCAGTCGAACACCCGTTATCCAACACCGCGCCGCCAGGAGAACGTGCGTAAACTGAATTGCTCCTGTCGCGCATTCACAGGTAGGAATGTTTGAGCAAGCCTA
>Ga0074044_10000204_pt1 | contig 58687 bp, 44 predicted proteins | sample BogForMeECP23OM1_FD_94443 | JGI IMG/M metagenome (GOLD analysis project Ga0074044, IMG submission 94443) | Bog forest soil microbial communities from Calvert Island, British Columbia, Canada - Bog Forest MetaG ECP23OM1 | ecosystem: Environmental > Terrestrial > Soil > Wetlands ...
AACCCAGGATGAAAATCACAGCCTATAATCAGCATGACGTTGGCTCCTCTCACGAGCCTTGGTCTTGTTCATCGCAACCAATCTACTCGCTGCGACCAGCCAACGTCGTTATGCAATCAAGCGTAGCGAAGGATGACAATTTAGACTTCCGCGGCGGGCGCCGTTTCCACCGTCCGCTTCAACTGTCCGCATGCCGCAAAAATGTCGCGGCCTCGCGGACGCCGCACGAATGCTGGAAGTCCCGCCGCCACCAATATTTCCCGAAACGCCGCCACCCGCTCCTGCTCCGGCGTCCGGTAGGGCAGCTCCGTGCCCGGATTCATGGCGATCAGATTGATTCTCGCGCGCACACCTCGCACCAACTCGACTACCTCACGCGCATGCTCGGGAGCGTCGTTTACTCCCGCCAACAGTACGTACTCAAACGTCACCTTCTCGCGCGTCCGCAGCGGAAATTCCCGCGCCGCTTTCATCAACTCTTCCAGGTTCCACTTCCGGTTCAGTGGCATCACCTCGCTGCGCAACGTGTCGTTCGGCGCATTCAGCGAAATGGCCAGCTTCGGACGCACCGGCTCCAGCGCAAAATCCCGAATTCGCGGCACAATCCCCGCCGTTGACACCGTCATGCGCGTCTCGGGAATCCCTACACCCTCCACCAGCAGGCGCACCGATTTCATGAAGTTGTCGTAGTTCAAGAAGGGTTCGCCCATGCCCATGAACACCAGGTTGACGCGCTGCAGCGGAGGGTCGACTCCCTGGTCACGAAGCACCGCTGCAATCTGCCCAACAATTTCTCCCGCCTCCAGATTGCGCTTGACTCCGAGCAATGCCGTGAAACAGAATTTGCAATTCACCGCGCATCCCACCTGGCTGGATACGCAAATCGTGGCCCGGCGGAATCCCGGCGGAGCCAGGGTGCTCTCCATCTCGTCACCGGCTTCGCTGCCATCTCCTCTTTCCCCACCATCTCCCTCCGGCATCCAGACTGTTTCCACGGTTTCATCGTCGGAGAGTTCCACCAGATACCGCACCGTGCCATCGCTCGAAACGAACTTGCGCGCAATCTTCGGAAGTCCCACGCGCCAGCCTTCCTCCGCCAGACGCGCACGATACTCGAGCGGCAGCGTCGAGACCTGATCCAGTCGCTCAATCCTTTGCCGGTACACCGCATCGAACAGCTGCCGGCCACGATAGGCCGGTTGCTCTGACGCGAGCGCGAGATTCGTAAGCTCCTGCAAGTTAAGCCCTAAAAGCGAATTGGCGATCTGACTTTTCATGTGGAGAGACGGGCGTCCCCTTCGTCCGTCTTTCGAGTGTAATTCTGAGTGTAACTTCGTAATATAGTCTGAATTCAACCGAGGAAGACCCTCTATGATCCAGCGATACCATGCCGCCCTTGGCTTGCTTCTGGTTGTTTTCTTAACAGCATTCCCAGCGGACGCTGCCAGCCCGCAAGCCCTCGCCCTGGTTGGCGCCACCGTATACTCTTCGCCCTCGGCCACTCCCTTGACGGATGCGGTCGTTCTCACTTCCGGCGGGAGCATCACGGCTGTCGGCAAGCGCTCCGAGGTCAAAATTCCAAAAGATTCGCGCGTCATCGATTGCGCCGGAAAAACCATTGTTGCCGGCTTTTGGAATAGCCACATCCACCTTACCGAGCCAGCGTGGAACAACGCGGCCAACGCGGCCGGCGCGCCGGCTGACGCCCTGGAAAAGCACCTGCAGGAAATGCTCACGCGCTGGGGCTTCACCACGGTCTGGGATCTGGGCTCCGATCCACGCAATTCTCTGGCTCTCCGCAGCCGCATCGAATCGGGCGAAGTTCCCGGACCCCAGATTCTTCTTGCCGGCGACATCTTCCCGAAAAATGGTCATCCCGTCTATCTGCCTGCCGAACTGCAACTCCCCGAGGCTGCCACACCTGACGAAGCCGCGCAAATGGCTCGCGACGACCTGAAAATGGGCCTCGACGGTATGAAACTCTTTACCGGAGCATTCATGGGCGACAAGCCAGTCGTGAACATGGACACCGCTATCGTGAAGGCTGCGGTCGATGTTGCCCACGCTCAAGGCAAGCCAGTGTTCGCCCATCCGCAAAATAAAATCGGCGTGGACAACGCGCTCGCCGGTGGTGTCGACATCCTCGCCCATACCGTTCCTACCGAAGCGAACTACACTGCCGAGGAACTCGCCCGTTTCAAATCCCAACACACCGCGCTGATCCCTACCCTCACTCTTTGGACGACCGTAGTCAGCGACCCCGCCGTCGCCGCCCACTTGGTGCAATCTGGCGTTGACCAACTTAAGACCTTCTCAGAGAATGGCGGCCCGGTTCTGTTCGGCACCGACACGGGTTTCACTGACAAGTACGACACTTCACTCGAATACGAATTGATGCATCGCGCACTGTCGATGAGCGAGATTCTCGCTTCTCTCACCACCAATCCTGCCGCGTACTTCAAGGCCGACAAAAAAGGACGCGTGGAGAAGGGATTGGATGCCGATCTGGTTGTACTGGATGCCGACCCTGCTGCCGACGTCCGCAACCTGGCCAAAGTTGCCTACACCATTCGCGGCGGCCAAATCATCTACCAGGAAATACATTTCGCTATCGAAATCCGAAACTAGTTCGACCTCGCCGTCAGCCTGCCACATCTTTCTCACCGGGAGCGTAGCGACGCAAAAGCGTAATGGAAAATACCAAGATGAGAATAAGCAGACCCAACAACCCAAGCTCGGCCATGCTCGCTCGAAATATGCTCGCCCCCTCGGCCGACCACGTTCCGCTTTTTGTGAGGGTGGCCGCTTCCAAGGTAATCACCAGCACGCGCCGGATGGAAGCAATCAGGCCGACTACGAGGAACGGTTCCGTTACCAGAATATGCGAGTGAATGGAGATGCGAACCGTATGCAGAATCTCCACCAGCATCAGAACTACCAGCAATTGGTCCAACACCTGCAACGTCTCGGAGGCGATCGTCCAATGCGCGAGGCCATCCCAAAGCATCTTGCCGGCGTTGGCAATGGTCGCGAGCGCGGTGACAAAAAGCAAAACGGCAAGCACGGAATAGATCACCACTTCGGCGTTGCCCAGATAGTCGCCAAAGTGGGCGCGGAGCTTCTGTTCGGCCATTTGGGGTAACTCGTAGAATCGGATTCGCCTCTTCGGAGGCAGAGTATGCCGAGTATAGCGGAAGGCGGCTTACCGAAAAATGAGAACGTGGAAGAATTGTCGATTTCGTAAGACGGAGTGCGATCGCGAAATCATCATGCCGTGAAATTTCTGTAAGTTGTACAAAACACAGCCCACAAGTCAGCCAAAACCGCTTTGCCCCGGATTGTGGGAGAATAGTAACAGCAACCCGCCCGAAATTCAGAGTTATCCAAGCTTCAGGGTAATAAGGACGACCTCTACAGGGTCATGGTAATGAACTAATGGTTAAAGAAACACGCAGTATTCGTCGTCAGGTCCTGCCGAACGGACTGACCGTAATCACCGAGCAGATGCCGCACATCCGCTCGGTCTCTATCGGCGTGTGGCTCAAGTCCGGCTCGCGCGACGAAGATTCGGAATGGAACGGCATCTCGCATTTCATCGAGCACATGGTATTCAAGGGCACGGAAACGCGCTCCGCCGAAGACATCGCCCGCCAGGTCGACTCGATCGGCGGCAACATGGACGCCTTCACGGCGAAGGAATGCATCTGCTTCAACATCAAAGTCCTCGACGAGCATCTTCCGCTCGCCATGGATGTGCTGAGCGACCTCGTGCTTCATCCTGTGTTTGATGCCGGCGACATTGCCAAAGAACGCGGCGTCATCCTCGAAGAAATCAAGATGGATCAGGACAATCCCGACTACCTGGTCCACGAAATCTTCACGCAAAGTTTCTGGAAGGACCACGCCCTCGGTCTGCCGATCCTGGGGACGCGCGACACGGTAAAGAAATTTGAGCGTCCCGTGGTCTCCCGCTTCTATGGACACCACTTCGCTCCCGGCAATCTTATTGTCAGCGCGGCCGGAAACCTCGACCACAAGCACTTTGTCGAACTGGTCGAGAAACATTTCGCGCACGTGAAGCCGGCGAAAAACGGATTGCACTCGCCCGCGCCCAAAACTTTTTCGCGTATCAACCTGCGCAACAAGAAATCGCTGGAGCAGGTGCAGATCTGCATCGGCGTCCCTTCGCACCCGATGGCGCATGAACGCCGCTACGCTTCCTACATTCTGAATACACTGCTCGGAGGCGGTATGAGTTCGCGTCTGTTTCAGAACATTCGCGAGCGCCAGGGGCTCGCCTACTCCATTTACAGCGATTTGAACCCCTACCGCGACACGGGTTGTATGTGCGTTTATGCGGGCACTTCGCGCGAGTCGGCGATCAAAGTGGTCGAGTGCGTGGTGAAGGAATTCTGCAACCTGAAAACTACGCCCGTGCCCGAGGAAGAATTACGCCGCTCCAAGGATCAGCTCAAAGGAAGCCTCATGCTTTCACTCGAATCCTCGACGGCGCGCATGTCGAATCTCGCCCGCCAGGAAATGTATTACGACCATTTTTACGGTTTGGACGAATTGATCGAGCGCATCGAGGCCGTTACCGCCGAAGATTTACAGCAAACCGCCAAGGAATTCTTCCATACCGAGCAGATCGCCGTGACCGTCCTGGGCAACCTGACCGGCCTGAAACTGACGCGCGACCAGCTCGCCTGCTGAGGTTCAGTTCTCAGTTGTCAGTTCTCAGTTAACCCAATCACGTCACCAACGGAACCCAACCGTGACCGGCATCACAATGGTTTTGCCATCGCTCTGATAGGCGCGATGGTAGCGCCATTCCAGGTAGAGCTTCGCATTGTGAAGGTGGTTCAGGCGGTAAGTAAGTCCTCCGCCATAGTTAAAGCCGCCGGCAACTTTGGAATTCGAGGACATATATTGGAAATTATAGTTACCACCCGGGATGTTATTTTGTGTAGTCAAATCCCACCATAGCCACGCGGGCTGGTATTCCGTACCTTCTTGGATGGGGTGGCGCGGTACCGAAACGGTGCGGTCATAAAAACCGATGCCGAAAATTCCATAGGCGCCGAATTTGCCAAGATGCTTGGGGACGCTGACGATGCCGTCGAGGCTGATCGACTGCATATGTCCCTTTTGGCCCTCCAGGCCCGCGAGCTTCAAGCTCTCTTTAAAGCCTAGGCTGTAATACATGTATTCGGCATCGACGCTGAACAAGCGGCTGAGGTTGAAACCAGCTCCGGCCTCAACTTGCCCGGAGTTGCCGACAAAGGCGGCGACATCGTCGCGGCCCAGGCCCGGCCCGCCCCCCGCGTTAAAGGTAAAATGATTGGAATTTGATTGCGCCGAAGCCGAGGCAACGAGCCCACAACAAACCACTAGCAACAGTATCCGATTGCTCAATCTTCATCTCCTGTTTTCATGCGCCGACATTCATGAGCCGACTTGTGACGCCACCTCTACAAGCCATCATTCTGCCATGACCAGTGTTTTTTCACTTAGATGCGGATGCGGTAAACGAAAGCCGGCCTTTTTCCAATCCCAATTCCAACGACGGTCAATTCTGTCCGGCGGCCGGCCGCGGCGGGTGGCTCATCTTCTGTAACAGTACCGGCCAGAACTCGCGCAACAGGTTGCCGCTGGCACGGCTGGCCAAATCCAAACCATAACGCACAAACGTATTCCCGACGGTGCGATTCTGGTCTGGCCAATACACAGTCGCCAGTCCCTCGCCCAGGGCCGGTCCGACCAGCTTCGACCACGCGACCACCTCATATCCGTCGTCGTTGCGCATGATAAAGACATGCTGCAACGAGTACTTTATGGCGTGGGAGAAGCGGGGATGAATCTCCGCATAAAAACGCGGATCTTCGTGCAACGCGGTTGCAATCACAAACGTCCCAAAGAATTGGCCGGACGCCTGGCGCGCCATATCGGTCCCGAAGCGTTTGCCGTATCCATCCCAACCCTGGTGGAATCCGGTGGGCGAATCTGCCGCCTGGCCGACCGCCGAACCGAGCATGGACCAGGTGAATGCATCCACGGAAACACTGTTATCCACGAACAGCTCAAATTTTTGGCCAGCAGAAAGCCGCTCGTTGCTGTAGGCAATGTCGGGAAAAACATAGGACTTGTTTTGCAGCAGATTGTACAAGGCCACGGGCTTCGGTGGCACGGGAGCATTTGGATCCCTACCGCCGGGAGGCTGCGCGGCTGGCGAAGGGCTGGCTCGCGTTGGCAGAGGCGGCTTGTCCGTCTCCTGGGCGGATATCGAAGCTGCCGAACCGGGCGCGATCACGACGAAAACAAGCATCGCCCACGGCAGCGAACGCAAGCAAAACACTGGGCCGGACTTGGAGACGATCGCAATTTGCGAAATGTCGATTTCCTGCCGCAATGGCATCGCTGTAGATTACCCAATTGCGGGCGCGACGGCAAACGATCAAGCCAGGTTTCAGAGTTTCAAGGTTGCAAGGTTGCAAAGAAAAGGCTTGTCTCGCTGATGAGTATTTCTGAAATCTTGAAACTCTGAAACTTTGAAACCTGGCTGCATTCAGGAGACTTCGCCGGACCGTTCCGTCAGGTACTGCAGTAGCTCGCCGACCGTCAAGCCCGCCTGGAGCAACTCCGCCATTTGATCCGCACTGACTCCCACCTGTTCGCCCAAGGCGACAATCTTGGTGACCGCACGCTGCAGCGTCTCCTTCTGCGTGCAAGAGAGCGGTTCGGCTAGATCATGGCTTAAAGCCGCATTGAGATAGATCTCTGCTCTCATTATTCACTCCACGTCGCGGTCCAACACCGACTGAAAAATCATGCCCCATGCGGGAACGTTGCGCTGTGACGGCGGTTACTTCAATTTGTGACAGAAGAGGAAAATCGGCGCTGCCCAAAGCGGCGATTCGTTTATGTAGCTCCGATCTAAATAGGCCCGCCCCCGGCCCTTATGAGATGCTCAATGCAGGCGAGAGTATGGCTGGATGGTGATTCAAGAAAATATTCCGCTGGCGCCGCTGACCACCTTGCAGGTGGGCGGAGCAGCACGTTACTTCGCCGAATTGAAGCGAGAGGACGACGTTCGCGAGGCCGTGCAGTTTGCCAGAACTCGATCGCTGCCATTTTTCGTGCTAGGCGGCGGAAGCAACCTTGTGGTCGCCGATGCGGGGTGGCCGGGGCTGGTACTGAAAGTTGCGCTCGGCGGTATCGCTAGTCCACCGGGGGACGTCGCCGGCAGTAATGCCGTGCTCTTCAGCGTGGGAGCAGGCGTCAACTGGGACGACTTTGTGGCTCAGACGGTGGCGCAGAATTGCGCGGGCATCGAGTGCCTGAGCGGCATACCGGGGAGCGTTGGAGGTACCCCCGTGCAGAACGTTGGCGCTTATGGGCAGGAGGTTGCCGACACAATCGAATCGGTGCGCGCACTGGACCTGCACCAGGATCGCATCGTGGTTTTGCCCCGGCCGGCGTGCGGATTCCGTTATCGCGCCAGCATTTTTAACAGCTCGGAACCGGGCCGGTACATCATTCTGCGGGTGAATTACCGTCTGAAACGGGGAGGGGCTCCAAGTCTGAAGTACGCCGATTTGCAAAAACACTTTGCCGAAAAGACACCGCCTTCGCTCGCCGCAGTGCGTGAGGCGGTGCGCGAAATACGGCGGAGCAAAGGCATGCTGATCGTCCCCGGCGACGCCGATTGTCGCAGCGCCGGATCGTTCTTCAAGAATCCGGTGCTCAGCGAAGCGCAGTTCAGCAACCTGGCCGCGCGCGCCGCGGCCAAGGGGCTTGAGATTCCCCACTATCCAGCTCTCGATGCGCAACACAAGGTATCAGCGGCGTGGTTGGTCGAACATTCGGGCTTCTCCAAAGGATATGCAGCGGGAGCGGCGGGGATCTCGCAGAAGCATGCGTTGGCGTTGATCAACAGCGGAGCCGCGAAAGCAAGCGATATTGTCGGGCTGAAGAATAAGATCCAGCACGGCGTGCAGGAAGCGTGGGGGATTTTGCTGGATCCGGAGCCGGTGTTCGTGGGATTCTGAATACCACTCAATTCCCGTCGAGGGGCGGCTAGCGCGTCTCCTGCCGCGGATGGAGACAGGGCAAGCCCCGTCTCTACAGAATAACAAGGGCGGCCCATCCCGGAGCGACGAAGCCCCCATGCCGGCCCAGAGGTGTCCGTTACCGCGGAATCCGCCCTGCTGAATCATCGGCCAACTGGCGCGCTCGCTTGAATACCCGTTGGAACATCTCATTAGTAAGTTTGCCCGTCTGCGTGTTCTGATTCGAGGGGTGATAAGACGCCAAAAGGACGCGGCCATCCGGCAGGACGTATTCGGCACCGTGGCGAAATTCAAACTCCCGTTTGCTCGCGATCAGCTTCCTTCTGATCAGGTAGTTGAGATAGGCTTCGAAGCCGATCCTGCCCAGGGCAACAACGACGCGCAGATCTTTCAGCCCTTCGAGTTCGCGTTCCAGAAAGGGCGCGCAGTTGGCGAGTTCCGCGGGCAGAGGCTTGTTCTCCGGCGGCGCGCAGCGCGCGGCGGCAGTGATGTAGAGATCGCGCAGAACCAAGCCGTCGTTCCGGTCCGTGGCCGTGGGCTGATTCGCGAAACCGGTTTCGTAGAGCACCGGGTACATGAACTTGCCCGAGGCGTCCCCGGTGAAAGGGCGGCCAGTGCGATTGGACCCGTGAGCGCCGGGCGCGAGTCCAAGCACTAGGACGCGGGCATGAGGATCGCCGAAGCCGGGAACGGGCTTGCCCCAGTATTCGTGTTCGCGGTAAGCGCGGCGCTTTTCGCGGGCAATCTGCTCGCGATACGCGACCAGCCGCGGACAGCGCGTGCAGGCGACCACCTCAGCGTTCAGGACCTTGAGCCAACTGGGAAAAGGCATTTGTAATATGTGATTGGTGATTGGCAATTTGAAAGCAAGTTGGGTTTCAAATTACCAATTACAAATTACCAAATTACAAATTCCCCGGGGCGTCCGCGCCACTCTCAACCCGCGCCCGTTACTTTGGTGGGTAGGAAATCCCCCTCCCCGGTTTGACGTTGCTCTTCCAGAGTCTTTACACTCAACCTTACGGCACAAGGCGTCGCAGCGGAACCGCTTCCCTCCCGACTCCGCAGCCGCAGCCGCACCGGAAAGGTAATTGTGAGCCCTGCTGAGATCAAAGAAAGCGCGAAGGACGGCACGACCCCGGAGAGTACTCCGCAGGCAAGCGCCACCAAGCGCGAAATCCAAATCGAGATTCCGGTCGAGGACGTCAACCGGCAGACCGATTCGCTGATCCAGAAATACCAGAAAGTCGCGCGCATTCCCGGCTTCCGCCGTGGCCATGTTCCGGCATCGATCATTCGCCAGCGCTTTTCCGAAGAGATCAAGACCGATATGGTCGAGGCGCTGATTCCGCGCTTTTTCCGTCAGGAAGCCGAGCGCCTGAGCCTGCATCCGGTATCGCAGCCGCGGGTAACCGATCTTCACCTGCACGATGGCGAACCGCTGCGCTTTAAAGCCGCTTTCGAAGTGCTGCCCGAAATCAAGCTGGAAGGCTACAAAGAGTTGCGCGCCGATAGACCGGAGATCGCCGTCTCCGAGGCGGATGTGGAGCAGGCGCTGGCCGATGTGCGCGAGCGTCATGCCAGTTTCAATCCAGTGGAAGGCCGCGCCCTCGCCGACGGCGATTTTGCGCAGGTCGCGCTCGACGGCACTCCCAAATCCACCGCAAGGAAGACGGACGACGGCAAAACAGAAGACGGTCAGCCCGTGCACATGGACGAAGTGCTGGTCGAAATCGCGGGCCCGAACACTATGCCGGAATTCACCGAGCACCTGCGCGGCGCAACTCCCGGCGATGAGCGCACCTTCGACGTGAACTATCCGGCGGACACGCAGGACAAGCGACTGGCGGGAAAAACCTTCTCGTACACAGTGAAAGTGCAATCGATCAAACAGAAGAGTCTGCCGGAGATGAACGAAGAGTTCGCCAAAACCCTGGGCGAGTTCCAAACCATCGACGATGTGCGCAAGGCGATCCGCGAGCAGATGGAAGCGGAGCGCAGGCACGAGGCCGAACATGCCGCCAAGGAAAAGCTGGTGGGAGAACTGATTCAGCGAAACGATTTTGAGGTTCCCGATTCGCTGATCGAGCAGCAGATCGACATCCGCCTGGAGCGGGGACTGCGGGCACTGGCGGCGCAGGGCTTGACTGCCGAGCAGATGAAGAAAATGGATTTGCAGCGTTTGCGCGCGGGACAGCGCGAGCAGGCGGTTCACGATGTAAAGGCTGCATTGTTGCTCGAAAGAGTGGCGGAGGAAGAGAATATTCAGGTCAGCGACGAAGAGTTCGACCATGAACTGGAAGCGCTGGCCAAACAATCAAAACAGACGTCCGAAGCAGTGCGCGCTCGTTTGACACGGGATGGGGGCCTCGATAGGATACGAACCAGAATCCGCAACGAGAAGACCCTCGATTTTCTGTATCGCCAGTCCGCGTAGTTAGAATGACTGCGGACCATTTCGATCCTCCCCCGAGCCGCTGGACCGAGTTCAGGGCAGGAGTGTGGAAGGGGTGAACGTGAATTCCAATTCCAGTTCCAAAGAGGCACAAATGATGTTGGTACCAATGGTGATCGAGTCAACGGGTCGCGGAGAGCGTGCCTACGACATTTATTCGCGCCTGTTGCGCGACAGCATCATCTTTATTGGCACGCCGATTGACGACAACATTGCCAACCTGGTCATTGCGCAGATGCTGTTCCTGGCACAGGAAGACCAGGAAAGGGATATCCAGCTCTACATCAACTCGCCCGGCGGGTCGATCACGGCCGGCATGGCGATTTACGACACCATGCAGTACGTGAAGAACGACATCACGACCATATGCATTGGCCAGGCGGCATCCATGGCGGCCTTGTTGCTTTCGGCGGGCCAGGCCAAGAAGCGGCTAGCGCTGCCGAATTCGCGCATCCTGATTCACCAGCCCTCGATGGGCGGACTTTCCGGGCAGGCCACCGACATTGACATTCATGCCCGCGAAATTCTGCGCATGCGAGAGATTACTAATCAGTTACTGGCCAAGCACAGCGGCCAAAAGCTGGATAAAGTGGAGAAGGACGTAGAGCGCGACTTCATCATGAATTCGCAGCAAGCGAAGGAATACGGAATCATTGACGATATCATCTACAAGACGCGATAGAGGATAAGATCGGGGTTCGTGGCCAGGCGACCGGAAAAGGAGTAAGACCGAGTGAAAACCAGATCGGGTTCCGATGAGATGCTGCGCTGTTCGTTCTGCCACAAGTCGCAGGACGCGGTCGCGAAGCTCATTTCGTCGCCGAGCGACTATCCCCGGGCGTACATCTGCGACGAGTGCGTCGCTGTCTGCAACTCCATTCTCGAAGACGACCGCACCGCAACGCCTGCTGCTGCGGTTCCGAACCAGTTGCCCAAGCCGCAGGAAGTGAAGACATTCCTCGACGAGTACGTCATCGGGCAGGAACAGACCAAGAAGAAACTGGCGGTCGCGGTCTACAACCACTACAAGCGCATCTACATGAACCGCCAGCGCACCGGCGACGGCGTCGAACTCACCAAGTCGAACATTCTGCTGATTGGGCCCACGGGAACTGGCAAAACACTGCTGGCGCAAACCCTCGCCCGCATGCTCGATGTGCCTTTCGCGATCGTCGACGCAACCACGCTGACTGAAGCCGGTTACGTCGGCGAAGACGTCGAGAACATCATCCTCAAACTTCTGCAGGCGGCCGAAGGCGATGTGAGCCGCACTCAGACCGGCATCATCTATATTGACGAAATCGACAAGATCGGGCGCAAGGACGAGAACCCTTCGATCACGCGCGACGTTTCCGGCGAAGGCGTGCAGCAGGCGCTGCTCAAAATTCTGGAGGGTACGATCGCGAACGTGCCGCCGCAGGGTGGCCGCAAACATCCGCACCAGGAATTCACGCCCGTCGATACCACGAACATTCTCTTCATCTGCGGCGGCGCTTTTGTCGGCCTGGAGAAAATCATCGGGCGGCGCGTGGGCAAGAAGGCTCTGGGCTTCCGCACTGGGGCGGAAGAGGAAGCCGAACAGACGGTTGCGTCATCCAAGCGCAACTTTGAACTGGTCTCGGAAGCGCAGCCCGAAGATCTGATCAAGTTTGGCCTCATCCCTGAGTTTGTCGGGCGGCTACCAGTCATGGGCGTGCTGCAGCAACTGGACGAGAACGCGCTGGTCGAAATTTTGACGCGTCCCAAGAACGCGATTGTGAAACAATACCAGCGGCTGTTCGAGTTTGAAAACGTGCGGCTGAAGTTCAGCGACGACGCCAACCGCGCCATCGCGCGCCAGGCGATGGCGCGTAAGGTCGGCGCTCGCGGCTTGCGCATGATCCTGGAAGAGCTCATGCTGGAGCTGATGTATAGTCTGCCCAGCCAGAAGAAGGTTAAGGAATTTGAAGTGACCCGTGAGATGGTGGAGAAGCGGAACGTCTCGCTGGCCATGATCGAAAAGGCAGCAAGTTAGAACCAGTCGCTGGTCGCTAGTCGTTAGTCGTTCGCTAACCGGAATGGCGAACGACTAACGACCAACGACTAGCGACGAAAACCGAGACGGGAGAGTAAGTTGTCGAACCCCAAGGAAAAATTCGAGAGCAAGAAGCTGCCGATGATGCCCATTCGGGACGTGGTCATCTTTCCCTACATGATGACCCCGTTCGTGGTGGGCCGTGAATCGAGTGTGCGTGCGCTCGAAGAAGCTCTGGCCAGCGACAAGAAGATCTTTCTTGCCACGCAGCACGATGCCTCGATCGATGAACCCAAAGCCAACGACATTTTCCAGGTCGGCACCATCGTCAACATCGTGCAGAGCCTGAAGCTTCCCGACGGCAACATCAAGGTGCTGGTGGAAGGCATTGAGCGCGGCAAAATTTTGCAGGTGGTCGAGACCGAGGGCTATTTGCAGGCCACCGTGCGCGTTGCGCGTTACGCCACCGAAACGACAGCGCAGATTGAAGCGGGGATGCAGCGCGTCACCGGCATGTTCGAGCAGTATGTAAAGCTTTGCCAGTCGCTGAACTACGAGACCATGATTGCGGCCGTGCGCATGGAAGATCCGGCGAAGCTGACCGACACCATCGCCGCTAATCTGCAGCTTTCCATTGAAGAAAAGCAGGGATTGCTCGAAATCTTCGATCCCGCGGAGCGTTTGAATCGGATCGGCGATGTGCTGGACGTCGAGATTGAAAAGCTCAACATGGATCGCACCATCCAGTCGCGTGTGAAGCGGCAGATGGAAAAGGCGCAGAAAGAGTATTACCTCAACGAGAAAATCAAAGCGATTCAAAAGGAACTGGGACGCGGCGAAAAGAGCGAGTTCGACGAACTGAAAAAGAAAGTCGAAGCCGCGGGCATGCCGAAAGAAGTTCGCGACAAGGCGATTCAGGAACTGAAGAAACTGGAAACGATGCCGCCCATGTCGGCGGAATCCACCGTTTCGCGCAACTATCTCGACTGGCTGCTGGCGGTGCCGTGGAAGAAGCGCTCGAAGGAAATCCGCAACATCTCGCGCGCCGAAAAAGTTCTGAATGAAGATCATTATGGCCTGGAGAAAATCAAGGAGCGCATCCTTGAGTTTCTTGCTGTTCGCCAGTTGGTGAAAAATCCCAAGGGCTCGATTCTGTGCTTCGTTGGACCTCCCGGGGTGGGCAAAACTTCGCTGGGCATGTCGATCGCGAAAGCGACTGGCCGCAAGTTCGTGCGCATGTCGCTCGGCGGCGTGCGCGACGAAGCGGAAATTCGCGGCCATCGCCGCACTTACATCGGCGCTTTGCCCGGTCAGATTATTCAGATGATGAAAAAAGCCGGGACCAAGAACCCGGTCTTCATGCTCGACGAAGTCGATAAGATGTCGATGGACTTCCGCGGCGACCCCTCGGCGGCACTGCTCGAAGTGCTCGATCCCGAACAGAATTTCATGTTCGTCGACCATTATCTCGATGTTGAGTACGACCTTTCGCAGGTTTTCTTCATCGCGACCGCGAACGTGTTGCACACCATTCCTCCCGCGTTGCAAGACCGCATGGAGGTGCTGCGCCTGCACGGCTACACCGAACCGGAAAAGGTGGAGATCGCGAAGCAGTTTCTCGTGAAGAAGCAGATGGCGCAGGCGGGGCTGACCGAAAAAAATATCCAGTTCCCCGACGATGCGATCCGGCAGATGATACGCGGCTATACGCGCGAGGCTGGGGTGCGCAACCTGGAGCGGGAAATCGGCAACGTCTGCCGCAAGATTGCGCGCAAGGTAGTAAAAGAAGGCGCGGATTTCTCCGCTCCGATCGAACCGGAAAAGATTGGCGATTACCTGGGCGTGTTGAAGTTCCGCGACACACTGGCGCATGAGAAAAGCGAGATCGGCCTGGTGACGGGCCTGGCGTGGACCGAGGTTGGCGGGTCGATCCTGAGCACCGAAGCCATGGTGGTCGATGGCAAGGGCAAGCTCACCTTAACCGGTAAACTCGGCGACGTGATGCAGGAATCGGCGCAGGCGGCGATGTCCTACATACGCTCGCGAGCGGCGCGCTTGGGCTTGTCGCGTGATTTCTATCGTAGCCTGGACATTCATGTCCACGTGCCGGAGGGGGCGATTCCCAAGGATGGTCCCTCGGCCGGGATTACGATTGCGACGGCTCTGGCGAGCGCGCTGAGCCGGATTCCGGTACGCCGCGATCTGGCCATGACCGGCGAGATCACGTTGCGCGGGAAAGTCCTGCCCATCGGCGGATTGAAGGAAAAGTTGCTGGCCGCTCATCGCGCTGGCTTGTTCGAAGTGATTCTGCCGCAGGAAAATGAGAAAGATGTGGCCGAGGTTCCAGAGAATCTGCGCACCGCCATGAAGCTGCATTTCGTGGACAACATGGACCAGGTGCTGGCGGTCGCCCTGGAAAGGCCGCTGCCGGAGATGACGCCAGATGCCGAGACCATGGCTCCGATCACTTCGCCTCCCGCGGCGGAGATTCCGGCGGCTCGGCAGTAGTTTTTTCCTCCCTCTAGCACGCACTCTAACCTGCGCTGGGTTACCGTCCGCGGCCCGCCTCATCCACCTTGCCGAGAGCGAGACGCCACTTCGGCAAGCTCCGGGCAGGCTCTCGGGACAGCCGGCAGGATGCCGGCGCTACAAATCGCGATGAGTCGGGCACCCGCGCTAAAATCAAGCTATAGAACCGGATCGGTTAGGAATACAGCCTGAGGGAGGGATTATGACAGGCGGTTCTGTCGTATTCATCGCGCGCTGGATTGGCCGGGTGTGGAGCGTTCTCAGCATTGCTTTTGTTTTTGCGTTCGCTCTCGGCGAGGCAGCGCAAGTGATCGGGCCGCGACTGACGATTCAGGAATGGATCGGGCTGGCGCTTTTCCCGGTTGGAGTCTGCGTGGGGTTGGTGCTGGCCTGGCAGCGTGAGGAGTTGGGAGGGATCGTGGCGTTGGCGTGCCTGGTCGCGTTCTACCTGTGGAATCTGCTGCGCTCCGGACACTTGCCTCGGGGTCCGTTCTTCTTCTTAATTGCAGCACCGGGTCTGCTTTTTCTTCTCGCCGGACTTCTATCGCATCGCGGCAGTGTTCGGAGAGCCTAGTCATGGTGGCTATGGGACCGGAATCCGGGAAGCGCGGTGGGTTCAGTTTGAGGGGATCGGCGGCGCTGGTGGTAGCGGTTGGAGTGGTGGCGATTCTGCTGATCGCGCTGCCGGCTTATCGGTGGTTTTTTTTGTTCAGCGTTCTGGTCGGGCTCGTCATTGCGGGCGGACTGGCGCTTTGGCACAGGCTGCGGCCGATTTCGGAAAAGGATGTGGAGCATAAACGTCCGCTGGGGCTTTAGAGGAGTGCTCGGCCAAACACTTTCTTAGGTTTTCACTTCCGTCAACTTATTTTCTGCTGCGCTTGCTACGCGCGACCTCTACACTGTCGGTATGCGGATTTTGGCGCGATTCCTGCTGTCGGCCAGCGACTTAATGCACTTCCCGGCCCCGGGCGTACCGGAGATCGCATTCCTGGGACGGTCGAATGTGGGGAAATCGAGCGTGATCAATGCGCTGGTGGGGAAGAAGCTGGCGCGGACCAGCAACACTCCGGGGCGCACGCGAAGCATCAATTTTTATGAAGTGCGGCGGGCGGGGCAACCGCGGCCCGAATTGCTGTTTGCCGATCTGCCGGGATATGGCTATGCCAAGGTGGCGCGGTCGATCTCGGAGGATTGGGCGCGATTTGTCGATCCATACCTGCACCAGCGGTCGAGCCTGGCGCTTTGCCTGGTGCTGGTGGATTCGAATATTCCTCCGCAGGAGAGCGACGGGCAGTTGGTCGAGTTTCTGACGGCTAAAGGACGGCCGTATGCGTTGGTGGCCACCAAGTGCGACCGGCTGTCTGGCAACCAGTTACGGCAAGCGATGCAGATGCTGGGGCAAGCTTATGGGGGAGTGCCGGTGGTGGCGTTTTCGGCGAAGACGGGGGATGGGAAAGAGGAGCTGTGGCAGCAGATTCGGGCGGTTTTGCCGCATTTTCAGACTGGCTAAATAGTGTGCTGAAAAACTCGGCTGCGCGCCGCGTCGCTCTCCTCAGGGGCTTTCAACAACTGTAAAGTCTTCCGGCGAATTGCCGATCCAAACCTAAGCGGGTATTCCCGGAGGGTTTGGTGGATCCGAATATCGTTTCCGAAAAGACTGGCTTGACGCCGCACTCGCGCACCGACGAGGACGGCGCGAACTACCTGCGGCGGCTCAAAGGGGGGACGTCCGCGACAGCAGAAGTGCGGAGTGACGCTGGAGCGGCGGCGGGCAAGGCTGCTGGCGGGTGGAAAGAGAGGCGGCGGAGTCCGCGGCTGCTCTGCTCGGGGAGCGTGGAGTTTCGAGCGGAGAGCAGCGACATCAGAATGTGGGGAACGCTCATCGACGTCAGCCTGCACGGATGCTATCTGGAAATGAGCACCACGCACGCCATCGACACGCCTGTGCATCTTGTGCTCAAGTCGTGCGGCTTCCGGATCGAAACCGCCGGCGTGGTTCGCGCCTCGTACCCGGGGCTGGGCATGGGCATCTGCTTTAGCGACATCGAACCGGAGCAGCGATCCCAACTGGAGCAACTGCTCGAGATGCTGGCCAGGAATAGCGCCGTGTCGGACGGCGTACAGGCTCGGGAGAAGAGCGCAAGCCAGCCGGTGGCTGACGCGAAAGCGTTGGTCGATGAGGTTACGGAATTCTTCCGAAAGAATCAAATGCTCTCGCGCGATGAGTTTGACCAGATGGCCAAACGGGTTCGCCGGTCGTAAATCCTAACCTCCAGGGATGCGGCCAGCAACCCGTTTGGCAGGCCGGTGAGCGGAAGTTACCGCGGTCACGGGCCGGGTCAGGGTGCTGGGTCGTTTGTCTTCCGTCCGTTATCATTAAGAACCTATGGCTAAATATCTGGTGACGGGAGCCGCAGGGTTCATCGGGTCCGCGCTGGTACGCGCCCTTTTGGATAGTGGCGCGGAGGTTCGGGGCATCGATAACTTTGCTACCGGCCGACGCGAGAACCTTACCGAGGTACTGAGCAGAATCGACTTTCGGGAAGCGGACATTCTCGATCTGAAGGCCATGCACGAGGCGTGCGCGGGGATCGATTACGTGCTGCATGAGGCGGCGATTCCGTCGGTGCCGAAGTCGGTGCTGGACCCGCTGGGGAGCAACCGCGCCAATGTGGATGGGACCCTCAACGTTCTGGTGGCGGCGCGTGACGCCAAGGTGAAGCGGGTGGTGTATGCGGCTTCATCTTCGGCTTATGGGGATACGCCTACGCTGCCGAAGTATGAGGCCATGAGCCCCAATCCGATCTCGCCGTACGCGGTGGCCAAACTAGCCAGCGAACTTTATATGATCTCGTTTTACCGCTGCTATGGGCTGGAAACGGTGTGCTTGCGCTACTTCAATATATTCGGGCCGCGACAGGATCCTTCTTCGCCCTACTCGGGTGTGTTGGCGAAGTTCAGCATGCAAATGCTGCGCGGGGAGCAGCCGATAATTTTTGGCGACGGCGAAACCAGCCGCGACTTTACTTACATTGACAATGCGGTGTCGGCGAATTTGCTGGCCTGCAGGGCTCCGGCGGCGGAGTGCGCGGGGCGCGTTTTCAATTGCGCCACGGGACGGCGGATCACGCTGAACGAAACTTTCCGCGCTTTGCAACCGCTGACTGGGTACACGGGCAGCGTCAAGTATGGTCCGGAGCGGGGCGGGGATATCAAACATTCGCTGGCCGACATTACGCAGGCGGAGAAACATCTGGGATACAAGGTCCTAGTGAATTTTGAAGACGGGCTGCGGCGTACGGTGGAGTGGTATAACCGGCAGGGACAGCCGGTCGGGGCGTGATAAGAGCAAAGTTTCAGAGTTTCAAGGTTTCAAAGTTTCAGAGTTCCGTCGGCGCGCGTTCATTTTTGCTGGAAAGACCTCGGGCCCAGCAAAATATTACGGCGCGTGGGCATTGAAACCTTGAAACTCTGAAACCTTGAAACCTTTACGCTTTCGACTTCCTCCACGCTCGGAGTTGGTCCAGGTCGTTGCGGAATGGACCGTAGGCGCTGAAGGTTTTCTCGTCGAATAAACGCATGGCGCCACAGCTTAGACAAACCTGGTAGGAACAGCCCTGCACGCCCACGGGCCAGCTCATCTTGCTGTGCCAGCATCCGCGAAAAGCCACCAGGGCGGCGGCGCCGGCCACGCTGCTGGCCAGGACTCCGGCGGGCCACCACCAACCGGATTTTTTGGGTTCTTCGGGTCCGTCGTGCCTGACTGCTTCGGTCATCAGATCTCCTGGACTGTTGTCCCTGCTCTTCCAAGATAGGACGACTTGAAGCTGGGGGCAAAATCTGAAGGGTCGTAGGTCGGGCAGGATCGGGTTTTTGGGCGTGGGGGGGCGTCTGCTCGGCGCAACGGGACGTGTACCAATGGACATTGCTTGACCACCCTAAAGACTATTACGCTGGAGCTTACCGGCGGGGAATCGGTAGAACCACGACTGGGAGTGTCAAAACCCTTCACCAGCAAGGCCACTAAGGTGCACGAAGGAAATGCCCAGGCCTACGATCTTCCGGGTACCAGCGCACCCAGGCTGGCAATGAGATTTCCGGCGCGCCGGGGATATGATGAAAGACTCGATGAATACTGAGTTTTTGTGGTCCTGACCTTACGAGTATGAGCGCCAACGCAACCCGAGTTGACTGGGAAACGCCTTCGGCGGCGGATTCCGGGTCTTCAGTTCAGGAGGGGAACCGCGTCCTGGAATCGATTGCGCGGCAGGAAGCGCTGCGCGCTCTGCTGGCCTTCTCAGAGCTGCGCGAACAGATACGGAACCGGCGCGCAGCTACGGGAGGCGCTTCGGACCGCGACTTGTTCGAGACGGAACGATTCATCCTGACGGAAGTATTGCAGTTGATCTGCGACCGCGCCCAGGTCCTAACGCAGGCCGACGGCATTGTGGTTGCGCTTTCGGCAAATAGCAAGAGGTCGACAGGGACAGAACAATCTGAGATGGTGTGCTACGCCTCTGCCGGACGGCTCGCGGTGGAGCGCGGGGTTCGCTTGGCGGGGGAATCGGCGTTTTTGCAGGAGTGCCTGGAATCGGGGCGCATTCTTCGCTGCGACTATAGTGACGATGTCCGCGTCGAGCTGGACCTGACACGCGCGCTCGGAGCGCGATCTACCGTGCTGGTGCCGTTGCGCGGACGGCGCGAGCAATTGGGCGTACTGCAGGCGTTTTCGACCACGGAGCTGGCATTCACGGATCATGATGTCCGGTGCTTTGATCTGTTTGGCGAGCTGGTGCTTTCGGCGCTTCGGCCCGAAGATCAGGATCGGCGCATTCACTGGCTGTCGGATGTGGCGGACGAGGTGCTGCGGGCGAAGCCGCCTGCGGTCGCGGCGCAGTTACTCTCAGCGGCTGAAGCCGATTTCGAGGATACGCCTGTTACCGCAGCGGTAGACTGCGGCGCCACCCAAAACCAGGAGCTAACGGCTGCAGTGGCGGCAATCCTGAACCCTAACCGGGAACAAGCGGCTGTCACAGCGGTAGACCTCAGCGCCGACCAGTTGCTGGAACAGACAGCTAGCTCAGCCGTACACTTCTGGGCCAGCCACGAGCAAGAACAGAATCTGATTTCTCAGAAAGCTGCGGAGCCAACGGAGTTGTTGCCCGATGACGACAGGGCTGCAAGGCGCGGTCTTTCCGGCGCGGAGGAAGAGTCTGAGAGACTGACTTGGGCGGTTGCGATTCCCGCCGGCATGATTGAGTTGCCGGAGCAGAGCGCCGCGGATGAGCCGATTGAGATTGCGTTGGAGAGCGAAGAGCAGACGAGGCCCACAGAACGGCGACGCTTGTTCTCGTTCCCTTATCATCTTGCTCTTCCTGGGAGTTCGCGGCCAGGGCTGAATGTGGTGATGGGCCTGGTGGCCGTCGCTGCGTTGTTTTCAGCGGGCGCGTGGTGGGGGATGCAGGGTCATGGGAACACGGCGATGGCAAAGGTGGCGGCAGCCCGGGGCGAAACGACGCGGGTTGAAGCCATCGAGACTTCGCTACGGTCGGTGACTACACCGGCCGCACCTGCGGACGATGTTCTAGCGCCGGCAGTGGCGGACAATCTGATGAATCCGGAGAAGGCCGTTTCCGATGCCGCGCCACTCACGGCTGTGCCGCAAGACAAACTGGCGGCGCTGCCGAAGATCACGGGGGTGCGTCACTGGACTTCGTCGATGGGCAGCACTGTCGTCATTGATATGGAAGACCAGGTTCCTTACGAAGTGCATCGCTTGATGTCGCCGGAGCGGATTTACTTTGATCTGCATGACACGGCTTTGTCGGCTGGATTGGATGGCAAGGCTATGGACGTGGGCGACGCTTCGCTGACGCGGGTGCGCGTGGCGCAACCGGTTGCGGGCGTGACGCGGGTGGTGCTCGACACGCGGGACGGATCGAACTTCTCGGTCAGCATGGAATCGAATCCGTATCGGCTGGTGGTCGAACTGCGGGCGAGCGAGAAGACATTGGTGGCTGGCCATTTTGCTCCGAACCGCGCGGGTGCAATTACGTCTGCATCTTTGGACACGGCTGCTGCTCCGGCGAAAGCGGCTCCGGTTGCTTCATTGCCGGGTAAGACGACTGAGCAGGTTGTGCCGGTCAAAGCTTTTCCGGCTCGAACCGGAAAGTTACGCATCGTGCTTGACGCCGGACACGGCGGCTGGGACCTGGGCACGGTGGGACGGGAAGGATTGTTGGAAAAAGATCTGGTGCTCGACGTGACGCAAAGGTTGGGCAAGTTGCTACAGGCGCGATTGGGGGCGGAGGTAATGTTCACGCGGACCGACGACACCTACTTGCCTCTGGAACAGCGCGCGGACGTGGCCAACCAGGCACAGGCGGATCTGTTTGTCTCAGTTCATGCGAATTACAGCAGCTCGGCGACGGCACGGGGAGTGGAGACTTACTACACAAATCTGTTTTCGGCTCCCGGATCGCGCGAGGTCGAACGGCACGAGGATGGAACGTTGGCCAAACTGACTCCGGTATCGCTGACGGCGGGCGGATTGCACGAAAGGATCGAGGACTCGCGGCGGCTGGCGGCTAGTGTCCAGCGGGCGCTTTACGCCACGCTATCGGCCACGAGCCCAGACATTCGGAACCGCGGGATTAAGGACTCGGCGTTTGCGGTGCTTACCGGTACTACCATGCCGGCGATTCTTACCGAGATTTCTTTTGTGTCCAGTCCGGCGGACGAGCGCAACCTGCAGAGCGAAACCTACCGGCAGCAAATTGCGGAAGCGCTTTACCAGGGGATTGCGCGCTATCAGCAAAGCGCGCCGCGGGCGCGGGTTGCGCAACTGCAAACTACGACGGCGCGGCGGTAGGGGCGCGGGACCTCAGCGGCTGAAGCCGTCCATGAAAATAAGCCCGTTATCGCAGCGGTGAACCGCTGCGCCACCCACAAGCAAAATCAAATGCAAGAGCCTAGCTGGACGCTTCCGTGGAATCCCACCCTTGCGCAAAAAGACGCGCAAGGATGGGGCACCCATCGCCCCATGAGCGCAATCAAAAGCTGAGTTGGCTTGGACGGCCGGGGGCGGCTGTCCCTACGCGAACTTTCTTTCAATCGCTAACCTTCTCACCAGGTGTAGTGCGCCGTATAGGTGATGGTCTTCTCTCCATCGGGCGGAATTGTTACCGGAAACTCTATGGTGTGAGCCTCGGTTTTTTTGTATTCGGTAGAACTGGATGCGATATCCCAAGTCAGCGCCCGATACAGGTGTTCTACTACGCGAACATCCACTGGCTCTTTTTTGTGGTTGCGCACTTTGATCTCGAACGATTCGGTCGCACTGCTTTTTCCCATCTCCACGATGTAGTTGGTGCGAGTGCGCTCTCCGGTCAGGTCGAAAGCGTTGCCGGTGTAGATGCGGATGGTCTCGTCGCGAGGTGTGTGATCGATGACGTTTTCGCCAGTGAATTCGATCTGGCCGTCATCGTTGCGGCGGTAGACACGAAGTCGGCCCTTGGGCAGCGGCATGCCGAGATGGTTCTTCTGCGAGTTGACGAACTCGCGCATCACCCAGATTTTGGGATTCGATTCGGTGCCGTAGTTATGATCGTTGCGGATGTTATCCCAGCCCCAGCCGTTGTAGCGGTTGGGGTCGATCCTGAGGCCGTCGTAAACGTAAAGCTGCTTGGTGGTTACTGCGGCGGCATGGATGAATTCGACCTGCTTCGTCTCGCGGTCGCGCAGCGTGGTGGCGCGTTCCAGCGTGTAGAGGTGGTACTCGTCGAAGGCTTTTTCGGTTACGGGAGGGCCGGCGTGGTCGCCCATCCCGTTTACCACGGCCATCTGAGCAGAGACCCGGCCATTCGTTCCCTGCCGAATCTTGTTAACGTCGCCGGCCATGAGCTTGATGCGGGCGTTTTCGAAGGTCTTGCCGGTTTGGTTGTCCATGGTGACCCAGCCGACGATATCGACCAACTCGCCTTTTTCGGGGGCTACGATGTTGTAGTCGGCCTGCCAGCTCATGCCTCCGGTGATGTAGGAAAATTCGGCGGGAAATTTTCCGGCTTTATCGGTGGCGAGCATCCATTCGAGGCGCGGCTTGAGGATGGTGTCATCGGTGAGGCTGGGAAAGACGGGCGTGCCGGGAAGACTGAAGCGCAGTTGGCCGTTAACCTCGATGACGGGCTGGGTTGAAGCGTTTGACATCTGGCCCTGGTAATATTCCTGGCCGTAGCGGTTCATCGCGAAATAGTTGTGGGGCGTGTATCCGCTGCGAATTACTTTGCCTTTGATCATCCCTCCCCCGGTCTGGAAATCGATCGTCTGGCCTTCGTAGAGAGAGAGCAGGGAATACTCGGTGATGGGGTCGTTGCGATAGTTTTGTTCCAGCACTTGGAGTGCGTGCTTTCCAGTGGGATCGCGCAGAACTACGGAATCGGGCTCGAGGTGCATGGTGATGTCGCTTACGTTGACCTGGTTTTCGCCGGACTTCAGGTCCAAGGGGATCTCCTGGCGCACTACGGCGAAATCCTCGTTATAGATGGTGAGGGATGGTTGCGGCGATTGCGCGAAAAGACTTCCGCAGAAAAAGAAAACGCAGACGAAGCGAGCTGGATTCACGTTGAGCCTCCGTGGAACTTCTGATAATGCTCTTGCTGTCTTGGAACCGTCGGCGCCATCTTTGGTTGGCCGCTGCCTGGAATCAGGCTTCTGCACGTGGAACACTGGCGAAAGTCATTCTTGCGCGACGGGAGGCGTACCCGTCACGCCGCCATACTTTTCCAGCCACTTTAGTTCTTCTCTTACTTTGATTTTTCCGTGCCAGGGATTTTTCTCGAGATCGTGCCCTTCACCTGGGAAGATCAGCAGGTCACTTGCAACGTTGAGTTCGTGCAGGGCACGATCGAGTAAGTAACTCTCCAACACGGGAACTCTTATGTCGTCTGCGCCTGCGACCATGTGAGTTGGCGTTCTTACTTTGTTGATCTGGAAGATCGCGGCTTCGCTGTTATAACGATCGGGTTTGTCCCAGGGGCGGCCGCCAAAAAAATACGCATCGTCAACGGTCGAGTCGTCGTTGCCCCAGTCGGCCACGTTCTCTACTCCGCCGGCGCCTGTCACTGCGGCCTTGAAGCGCGTGGTCTGGGTGATCAGCCAGTTCGTCATATAGCCGCCGTAGCTGTAGCCGCCGATGGTGAGGTGGTTCGCATCGGCAATGCCATCTTTCACCAGCGCGTCCACGCCGGCGAGAATATCGCGACCGGGACTGGAGAAAAGTCCGGGGACGATGGCGAGCGCGAACTTGTCTCCGTAGCCGGTTGAGCCGCGGTAGTTGGGCTCGAAGACCAGCCAGCCGGCGGTGGCGGCGAGGCGATCCCACGTATACCAGTCGGCGGCGAAGCGGTTGCCATCGGCGTCTTGCGGGCCTCCGTGGATGAAGACGAATGTCGGCAGGTTCTTTGCTTCAAATTTTCCTGGCGGATACATCAGCATGCCTTCGATTTTTGTGCCGTCGCTGGAGTTCCAGTGATAGGGCTTGGCTTGGGGCAAATCGCGCTCGGTGAACAACTGGTTGAACTTGGTGATGGGGCGCGCCTGCGCCAATTGGTCGAGGCTATCGGCTAGGTAGACTTCCGTGGGTCGCTCGGTTGACGAGTAGGCAAATGCTAAGCGCTTGCTTTGCGATTGCTTCGCGGCGGCGGGGGCTTCGTAGGTTCCGGGCCATCCTTCGAGCTTTAGTATGGCGGCTTTTGGGGTCGCTTGCGTCAGGAACTGCACCTCGGTCCCTTGGCGGCAGGCGCAAAGCACGGAGCCGTCGGGGAGCGGGGCGTAATGCACGACTTCGCCTGGGTAGTCGGCGAACCAGCGCTGGGGTTGTCTTTTTTCTGGCGCGGCGCCGGATGTGTGGTTGACGTCAGCCTCGGCGTCGATCCAGTAGAGGCGCGGCTGCGGATCCTCATACTTCTTTTCGAGCGACCCGAGGTTGACTTGGAAGAACAGATGGCGGTTGTCTGGAGACCACTCCAGATTCAGCTCCACGGCTTCGTTGCGGGTGAGGCGGATGGGCGTGGCTTCTGGGGCTTGGCCGGCCAAGTTGACGAGGTACAGGTCGATGTCTTCCATTTTTTCCTGGCGCTCGGAGACCGACTCGGTCAGGAAGGCCAGGCGCTGGCCGTCTGGCGAGATGGCGATCTGAGCGACTCGCAGCGGCGTAGACGCAATGGCCACGGCGCCGGGAGTGGCTTTGGAATCCTTTTCGGCGCCGGGGGTCTGTTTTGAAACGGAACCGAGGGCGGCGCTGCGGGCCTGGGCTTCCTCCAGCGTGATCCGGAAAACTACGTCGCCGCGTTCGTCGCCTCGGTAACGCGTGACATCTTTCCAATCCTTTTTGTGATCGTCGGTCTGCTGTTTGGTCCAGGGCTGGCGGGTGGCGAAGTAGATTGCCTTCGAATCGGCGGTCCAGGCAAAAGCGTGGACTTCTTCTTCGCCGGAGGTAATGGCGAAGGCCTCGCCGCCATTGGGCGAGATTAGATAGAGCTGGGCTGCGTCTTTGTCTTTATCTTTATCTTTGCTTTTGCCACGGCCGTCTTTTTCATCGTCTTCGGCGTCTGCGTCTTTACCGTCACCGCCCTTTCTTTCCGCTAGAAAGGCTATCCACTGGCCGTCGGGCGACCATTGCGGGGAGCTGTCGTGTCCGGATTGCGTCAATGGGATGAGACTTCCCGCTTCGATTCGGTAGAACCAGAGTTCTTTGCGGAAGATCTGTTGCTCCCAATCAGGGCGTTCGATGGCGATGACTACGTTGTTGCCGTCGGGAGAGAGTTTTACGGCGTCGAAGCTGACTGAGTTGAAGAACTCGTCAAGCGTTAGCTTCGGTTTGGCGGGTTGGGCTGGGGCGATGAGTGAGGCAAAAATCATGAACAGGAGTGAGACCGACAAGGCGCATTGTTGCATAGGTGTCTTCGAGAATTGCTTTCAAAATTTTGTCATCCCGAGCGAAGCGAGGGATGACAATTCGTAACGGGTTTCGGTGATTCATGCCGCCGTCACTCGTAGTGCAGTTGGTCACGGTACAGACGCTCACGGCGACGCCGGTTGCGCGTTGCGCAGGGCTTCATCCAGCGGCTGGTTGCTGGGGATGCTTTGTTCTACCACTCGCCAGCCATCATCGTAGCCACGGAATCCTACGGTCGAGCGGTAGTGGACTCCGCTGTCGTAGAGCGCCGCGCCAACTTGATTGATGGAAACCCAACGCCAGATGAATTCGACGTCGGCGAAGTTGCCGGCTTTACTGATTCCGGAAATGTTCACGAGCTCGCGGCGCGCTACCTGCATTCCGATGGGACCGATATCAGTTTCCGTGGCCGGTACGGGCGGCGTCAGGGTGCTTGTAATCAGCGGGCGGATCGTATCGACTCCGAGCGGGCTGAGCTGTACGTCCCAGCAGGGCGGAGGGTCGATTCCGGCGGGACACTTTTTCTGCTCAGTGCCGATGATCCAACCGCGGCGCTGTAGGACCAGCGAATCGGGAGAACTGAAATCTTTGTTGGAGACGATGCCGGTACGCAGCCAAAATATCTGAGGAGCTTTGAAGGCGTCCGAGGCCACGATTAGGTCGGCAGCTAGGCGGCGCGTCAGGAAGTCGCGCGGAGAACAGGCTAGCCCCACAGATAACAGGATCGCCAGCAGCAAGGTTTTTGCCGGTTGCATGAGTTTGATGAATGGTTGCGAGAGGATTTTAGCAGGGCTTGGGGAAATTCCCATCCCCAAGGGCTCAGCAGAAGGAGGGTTATTCTCGCCGCGGCGTCACCGCAGCGGCTAAAGCCTCGCTCACTGCAAGACGGCTAACGCAGCGGTAAACCGCTGCGCCACCCAAAGACAAGAACATTAGGGCAAACCCTTGCGCCGCAGAGAATCAGGCACGCATGCGGGGCAGAAATGGACTGGATGCTATTTGACCGTCAAATTTCCTGGACCAGCGGCCGGGGAGCGGGTTGTGGCAGGCGGGACAATTGCCTTCTGGAGTTAGCTTGTACTTCTTGATCGAATATCCGTAGCGCTGGATCAGTAGTTCTCCACATTGATGGCAATGCGTGTCTTCCAGGCCTTCCACACGTCCGGGAAGATTGCCGGCGTAGATGTAACGCAAGCCGGACTCGCGGCCGATGGCCGCGGCGCGTTGCAAATCTTCGGGACGCGTATCGGCGGGGGAAATCATTTTGTAGTCCTGGTGAAAGGCGGTTACGTGCCAGGGGATATCGGGCGAAACGTTGGCTAGAAACGCGGTCAGCTTTCGCAGTTCGTCGCTGCTGTCGTTGAAACCGGGAATTAGCAGGGTAACGATCTCCAGCCACACACCCATCTGGTGCAGACTTTGGATGGTGTCGAGGATGGGCTGCAGGCGTCCGCCTAGCTGGCGATAGTGATGATCGTCGAAGCTCTTGAGGTCTACTTTGTAGAGGTCGATCCAGGGGCGGAGGTAGTCGAGAACTTGCGGAGTGCCGTTGCCATTGGAGACATAGGCGGTCAGCAGGCCCGCGTTACGAGCTTGTTGAAAAATTGCCACCGCCCATTCGCTGGTGATCAGCGGCTCGTTGTAGGTGCTGACTACAATTTTTGCGCCGTGCGCTTGCGCGTCTTTGACCAGCATTTCGGGATCGGCTTCCAGCGGCGGGGAAACGGCATGGGGGTCGCGCAGCGCCTGCGATGTTACCCAGTTCTGACAGTAAGAGCAGTGCAGATCGCAGCCCAGCATTCCGAAACTGTAGGCTAGGGCTCCGGGGTGGGCGTGGAAAAACGGCTTCTTCTCGATGGGGTCACATTGCACTCCGGCAACGTAGCCCCAGGGAACGTAGAGCTTGCCGCCTTGGTTGAAGCGCACCTTGCAGACGCCGGGTTGTCCGTCGGGAATCGGGCAGCAGTGGCCGCAGGCATAGCAACGCACTCGGTCGCGATCGAGTTTTTCCCAGAGCGCGGGGTCCGCTTCGCGGACGCGGGCGTCTGCCGTCAAAATGTCTTGCAGCGTGGCCACAGATCTATTTTACGGCGGTTTGAGGCGTCTGGGCTAAGCGGGGCAAATTCCTTACCACAGGGGGCACAGGGGAGACAGAAACGTCTTCGGTCAGTTGGCTTCGGATTTTGCTCGCTGGTAATAGGAATGAATCCAGGCATCGGCCTGCTCGCGTGCGGCGGAAATCTGCGCCGGCGTCATTCGGGAGGCCAGCACTTCGAGTCGAATCTTGCTGGCCTCGTCACCACGGGCGTTCGCAATCGCGGACCAGAAGTAGGCTTTGGACAAGTCTTCAGGAACTCCGCGGCCTGCCCAGTAATAGGCACCAAGGGTCGCCTGCGCGGTCACATGCCCTTGTTCGGCGGCGCGCAGGAACCACTGCATGGCTTGCGCGTCGTCGTGCGGAACGCCGTCTCCATTATGGTAGCGGAGGCCCATCTGCCACTGCGCTTCGGCGTCTCCGGCATCGGCTAGCTTGCGCAACTCTTCGAACGACTTGGCTGGCGCGCGTTGATTCGGCGGTGTGACCGGCTGCGACGCGATCGGCGAGGGAACCCAACGCTTCTCGATGATGGGCCCGACTACATAGCCGACAGCCACCGCTGCCACTAAAACGGCCAGGCCGATCAGAGCGCGATGAAGCAAGCGAGGAACCAGGGATGCGGTTTCGGAGGCCTGCTCGGAAACTTGCTCGGGCGGCGTTGATTCGGGGAGTGGCTGCGAGGCTGGCTCGGGGACCTCGGCGGGTTTCTCCCACAAGGCGTCGCGAATGGCATACATCGAATCGGACTCGTCTGCAGCTGATTCGATCGGCGCTGAATCCGAAACCGGAGGGGGAGATACGCCGGCCAAGGCTTCTGGCGCACTCGGGATTTGCCCTTGAGTTTCTTCCCGCTGCGGCTTTTCATGCGCGCTGGTGGGAATCACTTCAACGAGGCGGCCCAAAACCGTGGCATGCGCGTTGGTGAATGCTCGGGGGTGCGGAGAGAAAACCTCGAGCAGGCCGCGTACGCGGAAATCGGAGACGATGGGAGCAGCCATCAGCGAGGCAATGCCCAAGGCGCGTCCAATCTCGGGATCGACGCGCGGATCGTTTTCCATATCCTCGCATGAGACCAGGAGCCCGGTGCGAACGCATTCTCCGGAGAGACCTTGTTTTGCGTCCACAGGGGCTCCGAGGGGCGGAGCCGGATCGCCGGCTTGGGCGCGGCAGATCATTTTCTCATCGGCCGGAGACGTCGGAGTGAGAAATGCCAGGGCGGCGCCACTGGCTCCGGTGAGACTTAGGGCGCGCTCGGTGATGAACTGGAAAACGGCGTCGACATCGCCGGCGATCTCGGCCACTTCGGCGCGAATTGCTTCCAACAGCAGAGACGGGGCTGGCGGTGCGGGAGACGGGGCAAGCCCCGTCTCTACAGGGGATATGTCGCTTTCTTGGGAGACGGAGATGACCTTGGGCGATTCGTCGACCGGCAGGTCGTCGATCCGCAGGTCAGGGATCGGCAGGTCGGGAATCGTTCGGGTGGGAATCGGTAATGGAAGCGGCACCGGCTCGGGGGCTTGCGCTTCTTCGCGGCGCGCGCGTTGCTCGGCGCGAGCGGCATAGTTGGAACAGCCGATCAAAAGATTGGCAAAAAGCCATTCTTTCAGTATCCGCCGGGAAGAGTCGGAAATGCCGGAAAAGCGGATCCCTGCGCGTCCAGCGGCGTCGCTCCAGATTACCTGGCCACTGCCATGAAGGAAGCTTCTTGTCTCCGGCAGATCGAGGCAAAGCGCCACGGCGCGGTTGACCTCCAGCGCTTCAGCGGTTTGAACGGCGAAGCCGTCTTCGTGCAGGTCGAGCAGTTCACTGAGGTCCACGACCATGCCGGTTTGCGGACCCTTGAAACTGGCGTAAACCGGAGTGTTGAGTTTTTGACGAATCGCGCGGCGCCGCTCTCGTTTGGAAGCCGGAGTAACTGGCTCCGGCAGTCCTGGATCCGACAATCTATTAGTGCTCCGATCCATAGTTGTCTTCATATTAACTCAGGGATGGATGGGGAAGAAGATCAAACCGGACTCGGGATGGTGTTGTTTGAGAGAGGAGTTACAGGTTTGCAGCTAGATATGGGGCGTCGGCTTGCGGGAGTGGAACGCGAACCTCGGGCATGGTCAGCACGCGATCGAGCGCGTTGGCGAGGATGGAGGGAAATTCGGAGGTCAGAAGGTTGACGTCCAGTTGAAGATCGCGCGAAGTATAGATGCGATAGACAACGAGGGAGCCGCGGTTCCGGTTCGCAGATGTCACCAGGTCGAGGGTCAGTTTCCATAAAGGCTGGGTGGAAATGGCGGCCATGTGGGGAAACTTGCTCCACTGAAAACGGCGGTTGGTTTCGCCGGACGGCAATTGATCATCGGAGAGAGATTTGAGGTGCAACTCGAAGCCATCGAAATCATTGCCGTCGAAAGCGGCGACCAGGATGCTGCGGACCTGAATGAAATCGACGGCAACTTTGAGTTCTTCGATGGCGCGGCGGACGGAAAGATTGTTGATGACGATTTGGCGCTGGTCAATGGTGCGCTGGGCGACGCGGCGCAGTTCGCCAAACTCCAGGTAATTGAGATGCTGGACTCCGAGCCAGATGCCGGTTCCGACTACCGCCAGCACCAGACCCACGGTGCTGCCGGTCGGCCAGAGGAGGAAGAGGCTGAGCATGGCAAAAAGGGCGGAGACGGCGTAGAGAACGATGACGACCTGGCGATGGGAAAAACCCATCTGCAGCAGTTTGTGGTGGATGTGTTCGCGATCGGCGGTAAAAATGGGACGACCGCTGATGAGCCGCCGCAGAATCGAGAGCAGCGTTTCCAAAATCGGCAATCCGAACGAGACCACGGGGATGGCGACGGCAACGAAGGTCGGCGCTTTCTGAGAACCGGCCAGAGCCAGGGCGCTAAGCACGAAGCCGATGAACAGACTGCCGGAATCGCCCAGAAAAATGGTGGCGGGATTGAAGTTGAAACGCAGGAATCCGAGGATGGCGCCGGCCAAGGTGACGCTCATCAGGGAGCCGAGCCAGGAATGATTGACCAGTGCAACGACAAAGAACACCAACGTCGAAAACAGGGCTGAGCCGGCGGCCAAGCCATCGAGGCCATCGATGAGATTAAAGGCATTGGTGACCGCAACCACCCACAACACGGTAAGGGGCAAGCCGACGAACCAGGGAAGCGAGTGCGAAAAAATCAGCGGCAGATCGAGGACCCTCATTCCTCCGGCAAAGAGCATCGCGCCGGCTGCCGCCTGGACGGCAAACTTCAAATACGTACCCGCGCCATGCAGATCGTCGTAGATACCCAGACCAAAAATCAGGCAGGCGGGAACATAGATGCGGAGAAGCGTGGTGGGAGCAAGTCCTTCGACCAAGCGGGGAAAAATGAGAGAGAATCCCAACCAGATCCCCAAGCTTAGGGAGAACGCGAAGAAGATGGCAACGCCGCCCAAACGCGGGAGCGGAGTTTGGTGAATATGGCGTCCGCCCTGCGGTATGGCAACCCAGCCCTTGCGGTTGGCAAGGTCGCGCACCTGACGCGTAACCACGAACGACACGGCCAGCGAGAAGGCAAATAATCCGAAAAACAGGACCGTCAAATCAAAGTTCCCTTCCGGCCAGAACGACCAGCATGTGACACTGCTTCTGCCGCGAGGAAGTTTCGGTTACGAGCAAAACTCCTCGTTACTTGCACTGTGCGATTGACTGGTTGTTTTCTCGAACTATACAACTGGTGGAGACGCTTGAGCAACTCTTTTGGCAGGTTTTGTGGTTGCACAAGTAGTGTCGCTGATTGTGAAACAGGGCGTTGTGCGAGGATTTCACCGGCGGCGTATGTTAAACTCAACGCACTCGTAAATCCAGGAGTCGTGGTATGTCGAGGGAGAATCGCCGCTTCCTTTTGCGAAGCTTGTGGATATTTGTTGTGGGTGCGTGCAGTCTACAGGTGCTGGCCCAGAGTCCGGCCAGCGTGGGAACGCCGCAGCCAGCGGCGGCTGCGAACCAAAGCGTATCTTCATCTTTACCTTTGCTGGCTAACTCCAACGTGAAATTGGGGATCGGCGATCTGGTCGACATCAGTGTGTTCGGGGTACCTGATCTTTCCACCAAGACACGCATCAGTGGTTCGGGAGACGTCTACCTGCCCTTGATTGACTACGTGCATGTTGCCGGTTTGACAACGGATGAAGCACAAGTGTTGATCGAGAAGCGACTGGAGGACGGAGGGTTTGTCCGGGCCCCCCACGTTTCGATTTTTGTGAACGAATCGGCATCGCAGGCAATCACGGTGATCGGAGAAGTGAGTCATCCCGGAGCTTACCCTGCGATTGGAGAGCGCCGCCTTTTCGACATAATCTCGATGGCGGGAGGATTGACCGACAAGGCGGGCCGTAATGTGACCATCGAACATCGCGGAGATCCCGGGCAAGAGGTGGAACTGCAGCTCTCGGCCAGTCTAACGGAAGATACGCAGAGCAATGTGGATGTCTCTCCGGGAGACACGATCATTGTTTCACGGGCCGGGATCGTTTATGTGGTGGGAGATGTGCAGCATCCCAGCGGGTTTCGGATTGAGGACGCATCTCTGAGTGTGCTGAAGGCCCTGGCGCTGGCGGGCGGCAATACGCACACCTCTGCGCTCAGCAAATCGCGGATCCTGCGGCAGACGCCGAAAGGGATTCAGGAAATTCCCGTGAATCTCAAAAGGATGCTCTACGCCAAGGAGCCCGACATGGCCATGACGAAAGGCGATATTTTGTTTGTACCCGGCAGTGCGGCGAAAACGGCGCTGTATAGGGGTGCCGATGTAGCCGTGGCGCTATCCACATCGTTGGCGGTCATCGCGGTTCAGTAAGGCGCGTCCCTTTCCGTCGCTTGTCCCAAGGCGACTCACGCAGCGATTCCAGAACGGTGATGTAGTCCTGCGCGGTTTTTTGGCGGGAACATTTCTCGACTATGTACTGGCGGGCGCGGGTTCCCATTTGCCGCCTGTGGATGGGGTCGTTGGCGAGCGCTAGAATCGCTTGCACCAGGGCTTGACTGTTCTCGGGTTCTACAAAAACGCCAGCGCCGGCAGCTTCTACAATCTGGCGAGCCTGACCATCCACGGCGATGATGACCGGACGCTCGCACGCCATGTATTCCAGAAGCTTGGTGGGAATCACGGTCTTGAACAGTTCGGTTTTTTTCAACATGACCAGGCAGAGATCGGCGGCTGAAACATAGGCGGGAATTCGCTCCCGCGGTTGCTGGCCGAGGAACTGGAGGTTGGCGAGTCCGCGCGTCGTGGCGAGTTCCACGATCTTGTCTTTTTCCGCCCCTTCGCCAATCAGTAAGAACATCGCGCTGGGCAAGACTGCGCGGAGTTCTTCGGCGGCGGCAATGAGAGTCTCCAGACCGTGGGCATTGCCCATGGTACCGATGTAGCAAATCAGGAAACGATCTTCGAACTTCAGTTGCTTTCGGATTTCTGTTGCCGACGGATCGAAGCGGAACAGATCGGTCTCCACCCCGTTTTCGACAATGGAAATCTTTTCCGCGGGAACGTTCCAGTAGCGGATCAAGTGGTGTTTGAATGCAGGCGACACTACGACTATGCGATCGGCACGCCGGTAAAGAAAACCGGCGATTGCGGCCAGCGTGCGATGGAGCAAAGTTCCCTCACTCCCAGCACCTACGGCGGCGAGCGATTCCGGCCACAGATCGCGGACTTCGAAGACAAAGGGGACGCGCTTCCACCACGCCAGCCACCATCCGGAAAGTGCGACCAGCAATTGAGGAGAGGTGGCGATGACTACGTCCGGTATGGGTAGATCGAGCCCGCTGAGCGCGGCCGAGACACAGAACGACGCGTAATTACGAATTCTTTCGTGCGCTTTGCGATTGGGCAGCGGCCAGAGCCAGGTGCGAACGACGTTCACTCCATCGACAGTCTCGGTGTAACGAAGTTGGCGGAAGCGCGACTTCCAATCCTCTGGGACAACGCCGGTCGGATGGTTGGGAAATCCGGTGAGGACAGTCGTTTCATGTCCCAACCGCACCCAATGGCGCGACAACTCAGCAGCACGCGCGGCTGGCGCTCCCATTTCTGGCGGAAAATATTGCGAAACGTAGAGAATCTTCACAATGAACTGGCCGAGCAATCAGTAGTGAAGCAATTTGAAAATACTTTTTTTCGTCAACGCACGAAATCGATTGCGGCGATGCTGGGCGTAGCCTTCCCATCGATCAGCGATTGCCGCGAAGCGAGTATCGCCGGTCAGCTTCGACATTACGCGTAACTGGACGATATGCAACTGGTGATAGAACGGGCTCGCCAGCATCTTCAGCCGGGTTCCGGATTGCTCGTACAGCGACCAGTATCCGATATCGAATCGCGGCAGATTGCGAACCAGCGTGTCGACGCCGCGATCAAAAATATTTTTCGCGGAAGCGTCGGCGCTCGCCAGCCAGAAATCGAACACGCCCCATAGCGCCCAGATAAATCCGTTCAGGATATGGGTTGGCGGATCGACTAGATACTCTTCGATCCACAGATTTTTTTCGTTGTGCTCCGATACGTCCTCTAAGAGCACGCCGCCTTCGGCGATGGGGCGTGTCAGGGCGACGAACGCTTTGTCGGCGGCGCTTTGATACTTCTGAGATGCAGCATGAGCATGTGCGCGCAAAAGAAGGGAAACACCTTGTCCTTGCGCGAGTCCCGAATACCACGGTGCTTTGAGCAGGTCGCGATACTCCCAGTCAAAATGATGGTTCCAGACCCAGAGGCCGTGAGCATTCTGCTCCAGGTTTGCGGTGAGCCAGTCAGCGGCCTGGAGCGTCTTTTGCCAACGCGCTTCATCATCGGTCTGGCAAAAAAGGTTGTAGTTCGCGAGGCCCCACTGGGCGATGGCAATTGGGTTGTACTGCAGGCCAATCGCTCCACGATAGTCGAGCATGGGAATGCCGGATGAATCGTAATGGCCGGTGTAATCCGCCTTCTGGCGAAACAGCATGTAGTACTCGTCCAGCCGATCGGTGGTGGCGCGTGGATTGATCTGTGGCACTTCGTGCCAGAACGTCAACTGGCTGCGTCCGGGGCCGAGGTAGGCATGAAAAATACGCTGATAGTAATGCCAACGCGCGGCTGCATTCATGCCGGTTCAACTTCCCAGAGAGTGGTGACGAGATCGTCGGTGTCGACGGCGATAGTCGTGGCGGCAAGATAATTGGTGGCGTTCTCGCCATCGGGCAGAAAGGCATTCCCGTACTGGAAATAACGCATGGGCCAATTGTCTTTTTTCCAGCTCGCCAGCACCTGCCAGCTGTTTCCGTTTCTGGAGCCGGCGAGATGGACTTCATTCCCGGTGTTCACGGTGCTGGGCTCGACCATGGTCGAAAAAAACATAGCGTCGCCAGTTTTGCAATTCACTTTACAACCAAAGATCGAGGAACTGGCGAGATCGCCGACTCGCTCAACGTTGCCGGCTCGATTGAGGCGATACACGTGGTTCTTTTCGAAGGGCGTGTCGGTGGAAAGATACAATCCATTTTGTGTTGGGGTGGCAGCCACCGCGCGGGCTTGCTGGTTTCCCGCCAATACCACTTCTACCGAACGAAGATCGCAGGAAGCGCGCAGCACCTTGCATTCCGCGCCATCATCTCCCGTCAGAAGCCAAAGGCAATCGCCCCAACGGTCGTAAACAATGTTGTGGACATGCCGTATGCTTCGCGCGGGGAACGTGTAGGCAATCTGCCATGTGGATCCGCGATCGGCCGAAACGTAGATGTGAACTTCGGCGCGCTCGCGATTGTCGAAATACTCTCCCCAGTACACGATTCCCGAGGGAACAGCCGTGACGTGCAACGGCCGAATGCCGCGCTGCACTCGGTGAGTAATACGAAATTCGTCGTTGTTTGAGGTTTGCGTTACCAGCGCGCCCGGAACTGCGCCCACCAGGGTCCGTTCATTCGTCTGGGCGTTGCCGAGGATGGCGAGCGCGTGAAAGCCATCGCGCATTAGACGATAGGTCATGGCGGTGCGCGAGGTAAGATTCCTCCACCAGACTGGATGAAAGCTCGCGACCGGCTGCCACTCGGCGCGCTGCAGAATCTGCTGACGGTCAGCATGAATTTGCAGACGAACGATCTGATATCCGCGACAACCATAGAGAATATTGCCGTCCCACGCGAGCACCCGAATGCCGCGCCAAGCGGCGGCTTTGCGCAGCTTTAGAGCAGAGGGCGCGGCCAGCGCAACTGGGATTTCAGTCATGCGAGTAATGTCAGTTCTCGGACTTATTCGCGAAGAACGGGCCGATGGCGAGCGCATCCATTTTGGTTCGCTGGAAGCAATCGATGGCTTCTTGCGGCTGGCACACGATCGGCTCATTCTCGTTGAAGCTGGTGTTGAGGATCACCGGGATGCCGGTTTTCCTGCCAAACGTCTGGATTAAATCGTAGTAGAGCGGGTTTTCTTCGCGCGTCACGGTCTGCAAGCGTCCGGTATTGTCGACGTGATTCACGGCGCACAGACTCTTTCTTTTCTCTGAACGAATTTTATAGACGTGGAGCATGTACGGCGAAGGATGGTCGTGCTCGAAGTACTCGTGCTGCGCGTCGGCCAGAATGGAGGGCGCAAAGGGACGGAACCACTCGCGATGCTTGATGCGGGCGTTCAGCACGTCCTTCATGTTGGGCAGCCCGGGGTGGGTGACGATGGAGCGATTGCCAAGAGCGCGCGGGCCCCATTCCATGCGTCCCTGAAACCAACCCACCACGTTACCCTGCACCATCTGATTGGAAACCGCGTCCAGCAGCGGCGCGCGGTCGAGGCGCTGATATTTTACGCCGGCGCTTTTCAAGGCGGATTCAATCTGCACTTCGGAAAACTCCGGACCGAGGTAGGCGTGATTCATCTGCGCATCACCCCTGCGCGGCTGTTTCAACACGGAATGATAGGTGTGCAACGCGGCGCCGATCGCCAGACCTTCATCGCCGGCGGCAGGCTGAATCCAGGTCCGGCGGAACGGCGTGCGGGAAAACAGCTTGCCGTTGGCCACGCTGTTGAGGGCGCAGCCCCCGGCCATGGCTAGATTTTCGTCGGGGACACGCTTGTGAGTCTCATTCGCCAGATGGAAAAACACTTCTTCGAAGACATGCTGCATGGCGTAGGCAAGATCCATGTCGCGCTGCTTGATTTCAGCGTGCGGTTCGCGGGGCGCGCCGAAAAGTTTTTCCATCTTGGCGGAGAAATGCCTTGCCAGGCGCACCGTTCCGTCGGGCAGCACCTGCATTCCCTGAGTGCTGCCGAGCGGCTTGAAGTAACTCAGGTTGAGCTGGAAGTTGCCATTTTTGAGCGCGACTACCTTGCAAATCTCTTCGACATAAGTGTCCTTTCCGTACGGCGCCAGGCCCATGACTTTGCCTTCATCGCCATATTTTTTGTAACCGATGAAATCGCAAATCATGGTGTAGAAACTGCCGAGCGAATGGGGCAGAAACACACGGTCCAAAACGTGGATTTCGTTGCCTTCGCAGCGCGCCATCATGGTCGAGACGAAGTCTCCCGAGCCGTCGTAGCTGAAGCCCGCCGCTTTTTCCCATGGCGAACAGTAGTAGGAACTGGCGATGTGCGCCATGTGGTGCTCAAGATGATGCTCCTGAAATTTCAGCGTGGAAGCGTCGACGTCGAGCGCCCGCGCCAGCAGGGAACGCACGTCGCGCATCGATTCCTTACGCTGGCGCATCTTGATGAAGTTCAGTACCTTGGCTGGATTTGCCAGCGCATATTGCACTTTTTTAGCGAGGTTGGCGTCGCTGTCTTGGCCGACGGCAACGTGCTGGACGTCGCTGATCTTGGCGCCCACCGCGTCCAGACAGGCTTTCACGGCGAGTGCGGGAAAGCCACCGTAATGCTTGCGGCGGTTCAAGCGCTCCTCGGCGACGGCAAAAAGAATCTTTCCGTCTTCGACGATCGTGGCCGACGAGTCGGCGTGAAACATGTTCAGGCCCAGAATCAACATTGACAGAGCATTCCCTTTTATTTGCCGTTCAATTTTTCTTCGGCATTGATTTTTCCCGCAGGGCCGAGGCGACGAATTCATTCAGTCGCACCGCCAGAGGCTGCCCGGCCTGGCATGAGTTTCGCAGTCGAAGAGTGGCGAGCGTCGAGCCCACAATTTGCTCCAGCGGAATGGGCGGCGGTGTCTTGCATTGAAGGGCATCGACGAAGATCCGCATCTCCGCTCGATGTCCTTTATCCTGTGCCCAGCGCCCGCGCGTGATTTTCTTGCGGCCGTTGCGAGCCAGTTCGAGGCGCCGAAAATCTTCGAGGATCGCCACCGCGCCGCCGCCGAAAACTTCAATGCGCTCTTTCGATGCCGACTTGTCGCCGTTGGCAAGATAGCTGACCGTTCCCAAGGTGCCGTTTGCGAACTTGAACGAGGCGACTACGTTATCCATGCTGTATTGGCCCGGATTGCCCACCGTCTGTGCTTGCACTTCGGTGGGACAGGAGTCCGCGAGAAAACAGAGGAAGTCGACGAAATGGCAGACCTCGCCGAGAATGCGTCCGCCTCCCTGCTCAGGATCGTTCACCCAATGATCGGCGGAAATGTAGCCCGCGTTCACACGGTAATGGATGGCCAGCGGCTCGTGAATTTCGTGCAGAAAGTTTTTCATCTGCACGGCCATGGGCGCGAATCTTCGATTGAAACCTACCATCAAAAGCGGAGCATTTTCTTCCGCTGCCGCACATAGCAGCGCGGCTAACTCGTCTTCATTCAGGCAAAGCGGCTTTTCGCAGAAGACCGACTTCCCCGCGCGCAGGGTGGCAAGCGCCTGGCGGGCATGAAGGTGATGACGGGTCGCGATCAGCACGGCGTTGATTCTTGAATCCTGCAGAAGCTCAGCTTCGGAATTCAAACAGTAGGAAAATCCGAATTTCCCGGCCGCGCTCCCACTGCGCGGACCGGTCGCGTTGCAGACACCGATGAATTTGACATCTGGCATCGCCTTCAGCGCGGGCAGGAGCACATTTTGCGCGAAATTTCCCGCTCCCAGCACACCCAGTCCTATCGAACCGGACGATTGCTGGACTGCGGCCACCGGAATCTTCTCCAATAGATTCGGAGCGGTTCCAGATTCGGTGCCTGCGTAGGTGATCAGCGCAGCCAGGAAGGGCTCGCCTGTGTTGCCGGTAATCAAGTCGTAGGCGTGGGTCGCCTGTTCTATCGGAAAACGGTGCGTGATCAGCGACTGCAGATTCAGTTTCCCGTCGGCTACGAATTGCAGAAAGGCTTCCAGATTGCGGGTCTCGGTCCAGCGAACGTGCCCGATCGGATAATCGCGCCCTTTCTGCTCATAAGCAGCATCGTAGCGGCCAGGGCCATAGGAGCGCGAGATTCTGAAATCTAATTCTTTCTCGTAGTAGAGTTTGCGCTGCAGATCCATGCCGACAGTGCCCACGGCAACCACCACGGCGCGATCGCGCGCCAATTCCGCCGCCAGATTCACCGGTTCGCTGCTCGGAGTTTCCGCGGTAATCAGGACCGCGTCCACGCCCACGCCGCCGGTTTTTTGAAAGCACAAATCGCGGAACTCGTGCGCGCTGGTGCATACGGCTTCGGCTCCGCTGGCAATCGCGAGATCGGCGCGCGGCTGCAATAGATCCGTGCCAAAGACGCGGCAGCCAGCGGCCTTGAGCAACTGCACGGTGATTTGCCCGAGCAAACCCAGTCCGATCACCGCGACCGTATCGCCGAGTGCAACGTCGGCTGTACGAATGCCGTGCAGGCAAATCGCGCCCACCGTTCCAAAGGCTGCCTCTTCATAGGGCACTTGCGGCGCCGCATCTTCGCGCTGCGGAATTTTCGCCACTAGCATGCGCGGCACGCAGGCAAATTCGGCGTGGACGGCGTATCCGGCACCGGCGCAGGCTACGCGGTCGCCCACGTTGATGTCGTGGATCCCATCGCCCACCGCGATCACAACTCCGGCGCTGCTGTAGCCAAGCGATTGCGGCTGACTCAGGCGCGACCGCACGGTTTGCATGGTGGAGGCCAAGCCATCTCGCTGCATCTTGGCCATCAGATCGCGCACCAGGTCAGGACGCGCCTTCGCTTTCGCCAGCAGACTCTTGCTGGCGAATTCGGCCGAAGCGCGCTCGGTGCCTGCGGAGACCAGCGACGACGCCACTCGCACCAGCACACAGCCCGGCAGCAACTGGGGCGATGGAACTTCGGCGATTTGCAAGTCACCGGTGCGCGCGTCTTGTAGGAGTTGTTTCATGCTGTTGTCAGTGGTTGCGAGGCTGGTTGAGAGCCGTCGAGCTGACGCTGCGCAAATGTTTTTGCGCCGCCATCCAGAAAAAGTTGCATCCAGATTTCGAGCGTCAGCAGCTGCCAGATTTGCATCGACCAATCTTCGGCGCCGCGGCGGTGCTCGTCAATATAGCGGCGCACCACTTCTGGACGAAACAGGCCGCGGCGGCGCACTTGAGATTCCGAAAGAAGGTCGTCCACCATGGGACGCAAATCGTGCGCCAGCCAATAGTCTACCGGCGCTGCGAAACCCGCTTTTGGCTGCCGCAAGACCTCCTCTGGGAGCATACTACGCATGGCTTCGCGGAAAATATGCTTGGTCACGGGACGCCATTTCCCTCTTAGCTTCCACTCGGGCTTCACATTCCAGGCCACAAACTCGGCTAGGTTGCGATCCAAGAACGGCACGCGCACTTCGACCGATGAGGCCATGCTCATTTTGTCGTTGTAGGTGAGATTGAGCGTGGTCATAAAAATCTTGGTGTCGAGATACAGCATCTGGTTGAGAAAGTTCGCGTGCTTTACTTTGCCGAACGCCGCCAGATGCTGGGCATTGGAATTAGGGTTGCCGGTGGCGAGCGACGCCGATTGGGGAGCATATAAATCTGTCTTCTGCTGAGCGTCGAGATAGGTGCAATTTCTGATGAACGCTTCCGCCGGGCTTAACGCCGCGCTGCGCGCCATTTTCTTTGCCAGACGCACAGAGCCTTTCATGCGCGTTCCTCGCATAGACGGCAAGCTGAGCAGGGTTCGCTCTGCGGCCGAACGCGCAAGGGTGGGAGCGCGCCGATATTGCTCCGCCCACGCATGCGCGACGTGTTTGCGATATCCGGCAAAGATTTCGTCGCCGCCCACTCCTGAAAGGAGCACCGTCGCCTGTTTTCTTGCCTCACGACAAACCAGATACGCGGTGATGATTGCCGGATCGGCGGTGGGTTCGTCCATGTGCCAAGTCAGACTTGGCAGCAGACTAACGACATCGGGCTCGACCACAATCTCGTGGTGCTCGCAACCTAGCTTGTGCGCGAGGCGCTGCGGGACGGCCGGATCGTCGATCGTCGTTTCTCCTACACGATACTTTTCGGGGAATGTAATCGTATAGGTGCGTACTGCCTGCTTGCGCGCCATGGCCGCTACGATACTCGACGAATCGAGGCCGGCACTCAAAAACGCGCCAATTGGAACATCGCTCACCATCTGTTGCTCTACCGAGGCGCAGAAGCGCTCGCGGATTTCATAGGCCAAGTCGGTTTTTGTTCGATCGAAGCGGTGGCCGTCTTCGGGAAATGTTAAATCCCAATACTGTTCGATTTTGAATTTGCCTTGTTCCCAGAGCGCATAGTAGCCGGCTGGAAGCTTCAGGATTCCTTCAAACATGGTCAGCGGATCGGGCACCCAGAGGAAGGTCAGATATTGGTCGAGCGCCCCCATGCTCATGCTCGCTTCGATTCCCGGTATTTCCAGGAGGGCTTTGATTTCGGAAGCGAAGGCTAGTTTTCCGCCGCGCTCGCAGTAGTAGAGGGGTTTGATTCCGAAATGATCGCGCGCCAGAAACAGCTTCGGCGAGGGGCCGCGCAGATCGCAGATGGCAACAGCAAACATGCCATGCAAGCGGTTCAGACAGTCTGGGAAGCGGTCAGGACCATACTCTTCGTAGAGATGAAGCACGACTTCCGTGTCGGTGTGCGAACGAAAATGATGCGCCTTGTTCTTGGCTTCGAGTTCACGGCGCAGATCCGCGAAGTTGTAGATTTCGCCGTTGTAGGTAATCCACACCGTGCCGTCTTCATTGCTCATGGGCATGTGGCCGTCCGCGGAGAGATCGAGAATAGCTAGGCGGCGACTGCCGAGCCCGATGTAGCTGCCATCGCCGAAACGGCGCTCCCAGAAGCCGGAGTCGTCGGGGCCACGGTGCGCCTGCACGTTCGTCATGCGGGCGAGCGCCTCCCGGTCGCCGCAATTCACGAGGCCGCTGATGCCGCACATGGCGTCAGGGCCTCCCGTTTTGCAGTTCGAAGATTTTGGCTTTGGTGTGGAACATCTGCACCGCTTGAAAAGTGCAGTAGATGAGGCCGGGCACGCCGTCGAGAAAACCCAGACGAAAAATATAACGGTATAGAAAGAGAAGAATCGGAGAGCCGGGCAAGCGATAGAGATTGCGCTTGAGCCATCTTCGGCGCTGCGCCTGAGTACCGAACAAATCGGCCCGTACTTCTTCAGAAGAGCGATTAGGATCGTTTTCCGGCTGCAAAAGCACGCGCGCTTCCCAGTTCGAATACTCATTGTGCTTCAGAATGTAGCGCGACAGGGACTCGACATTGTGATGGATGAGTGGGTTGCGCAACCGCGCGGTGGGGCCGTCTACGACCACATGTTCGTGAATTTCGATATCGGCCATCGAAGTATCCTGATCTTTCAGGCGGCATTCGAAATGGCCTCGGCCTTTGCGGAACAGCGAAAGCTTCCAGAAACTGGCATCGCAATGGCGCAGGACGCGCCCCAAAAAATACATTTGCAATCCGATGAAATATCCGTTCACTTCGGGGTTTTGAAGCGCGGGGCGGATTTCCTCCAGTAGTCCCGGCGTCAGGACCTCATCGGCATCGAGCAGAAGAATCCAGTCGTAGGCTAGAGCTAGAGTATCCATTGCCCATTGGCGCTTCTTCGGCCAGCCTCCGGCATAGTGAAACTGGACTACCTTGGCGCCGTGCGAGTGCGCAATCGCAACCGTGTCGTCCGTGCTCTCGGAATCGATGACGTACACCTCACCGGCGAGGGCGAGAGAATCCAGGCAGCGCGGCAGATTGCGCGACTCGTTGCGGACAGGAACGATCACACTTAGCGGAAGCACCTGGGCCGCAGCCCTTGCCTGTGACACTTCGAACTCTGATTTTGTTTCGATCATTCTTGTCTAAGATCGAGTCCATCCCGTCGGCTGACGGACCATCTCGCTACGTTTTCTGAACCATGTTATCTGAATTATGTTAGCTGAGTTTGCTCGGATATGGTGGCGGGCGGGGCGCTGCGCCCCGTCACCACGCGCATCTCTTGCCCTCACAAATTTTGCTCGCACCAGCGTTGCAGCACGAAAAGTGACCAAGGGCGCGACCAGGAAGTCTCCCGCGCAAGGAAACGGTTCCACACCGCTTGCACGGCGTTGGCGCTGAGCGCTGTTTGATCCCAATTACTTTTCAGCAATACGTCTTCGATTGCCGGCCTCATCTCGCCACGGAGCCAGCGCTCAAAGGGCAACGTGAATCCTCGCTTGGGACGATTCACGATCCGCGGCGGCAAGTCAACGCCGAGACTCGCCAGCAGCAGGCTCTTTGGCGAATCGCCTTGTAATTTCCTTTTCCCCGGAATACGGAAGCACGCTTCTACCAGCGCACGATCCAAAAAGGGCACACGCAGTTCGAGGCCGTGCGCCATGCTCATGAAATCGGCATCCCGGAGCAGCGTGTTACGCATATACCAGCGCGACTCCAGATAGGAAACGCGGTTGACTGGATCCAAAAACTGGCTCTCTGTAATCGACTCTTGCAACGTTCGATTGAGTGCTTGTTGCAGGGCTTGGTAGTCCGGCGATTGGAACATGTTCTCGCGCTCTGCGGGTCCAAAAAGTGCGCGCGCCAGAAAATACGGATGAACGATTGCATCATGGCCCGTGGCCAGCTCGGCCAGCTTGCGGCTGCGATCGCCCTTGCCCGCGAACAGCCCGACAGACGCCGAAAGCGGACGCCGGGCGAGCATGGGGAGGCGTCCAAAGCGCTTCGAAAAAGCTTCCATCCTGGGCACGTGGCGAAAATTCGAGTAGCCCGCGAACATCTCGTCGGCGCCGAGACCGGTCAACGCAACTTTCACTCCCGCAGCCCTGGTTTTGGCGGAGACGAGATAAGTATTGATGCCGTCGATGGTCGGCTGGTCCATCGCGCACAGAGCTGCGGGCAACGAGGCCAACGCGTCTTGCGGCGAGACTGGTATTTCATGATGGTCGGCGCCAAAGCGGCGTGCGACTTCCCGCGAATACCGCCCCTCGTCGAACTCCTCTTCCTGGAAGACGAGCGAGAAGGTGTTGGCGCGCACACCGTTGTGGCTGAGCACGGCTACCAGCGCGCTGGAATCGATTCCGCCGGAGAGAAACACTCCAACGGGCACATCGCTCACCAAGTGCGACAACACCGCACCACGCAAGGTTGCTGGTAGTTGAGCTTCCGCCTCATTCTCCGATCCGTTCGACGATTTCCGCTCCGCGTCGTTGCGGGCAGAAGACTGCAGCGGATTCCAGTACTCGCGGCTGCTTGCCGATCCGTTTTCCAGAGTGAGCACGTGCCCGGGGGGAAGGGCCTTCACTCCTTCCACGATTGTCCATGGCTCGTACACGGAGCCGAATGCCAGGTAGCTCAAAACGCCTACGGGATCGGTCTTTCGCGGTACTTGTCCGGTCTGCAAAAAAGTTCGGACTTCTGACGCAAAGATAAAAGTGCGCTCGGAGTGGTGGTAGTAGAGCGGCTTGATTCCCATGGGATCGCGCGCCAGGAGTAGCCGCTTTTGCGAGGCGTCCCAGAGGGCGAAGGCAAACATGCCACCGAGCCGCGTCAGACACGACTCTCCCCACACGCGATAGGCGGCCAGGACGACTTCTGTATCGGATTGCGTTGTGAAATCGGCGCCGGCCGCTTCGAGTTGTTTCCGGAGTTCGCGGAAGTTGTAGATCTCGCCGTTGAAGACGATCCAATTGCCCGTGACCGGATCGTGCATGGGCTGGTGCCCGAGCGGAGAAAGGTCAATGATGGAGAGGCGGGTGTGGGCGAATCCGACCTGCTGGTCTGCCGCGTTCAGGAGAATCGTTCCGAAATCGTCCGGGCCGCGATGGGCGAGGCTGCGCGCCGCTTTCGAAAGAAAGTCGGCGGGCAGGGGGGCTCCGCGGGACACAACACCAAAAATTCCACACATACTTTTGATTAAAAGCTGATCGTTGAATGTTCATGATACCTTGCGGGCGCGGGCGCGAGCGCGGAGGCCTTCAGCAGGAGTAGGTCACAACGCGGGAGCGACTCGTGTGTCGCAGTTCCGGCAGCGTGGTAGCCGGCGGGGACGCCCGCTCTCCACCAGCAGCCTCTTGCGTCCCTCGCCGATGGGTACGAAAAAATGCTAGGCTGCATTAGTGAAGCGCATCTCACAAAGAAGCTTGCATCTGGAGAGACTGACGTGAATCGATGGATTTGGGTGGCCTGCGGGATTGTCCTCTTGATCGGTCCGCACCCGCTGCTCGCCCAACGTCACGGAGGGCACGGCGCGGCGAACTCTCCGAATGGCGCAACCAACAGCGACGACCTGAAGGATTTCAATCGGGCATTAGCACTCCAAGCCACAGGGGATCAGAAGACTCAATTTCAGGAGCTAATCAAGAGCACCCAAGCGGCGCGCAAGGGTACGGAGGACTTTCTACACGTTGCGGAAAGCGCGAGCAAAATTGATCTATTGCACTTGAGCGAGCCCCTGACCGATACGGTGGAAGAGGCCCAGGCAGACTCCGAAAAATTCGTGCGAAGCTTTTCGGAGGCGCAAAAATCGGGACTGAAAGCAGTTACAAAGAAGCTGGGAAAAGCGAACGTGGAGATCACGAAGCAAAGCAAGGCGCTGAACCAGAGGCTGGGACAATCCAAATTCGACGGCAAACAGGTTGCGGGGATCGCGGAAAAACTCGATAAAGCACTGGGCGATTTCCAGACCGAGCAAACGGGTCTGGGAACGGAGATGGGGATTCAGGGCGAGGGGAGCGCTGCCGCGAGCTCGAAATGAGCGGATTCGCGGACCTTGTCAATATTTGTATCAGTATCAGGATTTGTATCAGTACGAGGGCGCTGGAGGGGCGTGTATCTCGGACGGGGAACGTCCGAGGAATGGGAACATCCCATACAACTTTTTGAAACGTTTCGGGTTCAATACTATAGAGGGGTGTGATTGTTTGGAGGAAAAACCTTGAAAGCATCGCGCTTGTTTACTCAACGAGTGGCTTCGGAATGGACAGCAAGAGCCGTTCTTTTGCTTTTTGTGCTGGGTGCGGCAACTTGGGCTTGCGCGCAAAAGGGCGCCATGAGTCCGAATCAGGGCGAATCGGACGGAGTCATGGCTGGCGGAAACTGGCTGGTGTTCGAATCCACCGACAAGATGACGGGGGCGCACAAAGTGCGCTTCGAGCTGCAATCGGATAATTATTTTAAAGAAGACCCCGATTACAAGCCCCGGGTCAATCTGATTTGCAGCGCCGGCAAGCTGAAACTGGGAGATTTCAATCCCGGGGTCAGACTGCCTCCGCCAAACCGTCCCGGCTGGTGGGGACAACCGCAATTGGAAGTGGAAGTGCGGGTGGACGGTGTCCACTACTTCAAGGGCTGGAACTGGATGCGTGGCCACTTTCTTTCCATGGACAAGGGTACAGTTCGAGGGTTGATTGGAGCGCAGGTTTTCAACATCGCACTGCCAACGCGCAGCGGGCGGCAGATTGCCGAGTTTTCTCCTACCGGGCTGGATCTGGATCGCGTGCGAAAGGCCTGCGATCTGACGCCGAAGAGGCCGAGCGGAGACTAGGGATCGGATAAGGCTGCCATCGCAACTTTTGTCACAGGCTTCGCAAATCCCATGGAGGCGTAGCGAAGGTGAAGAAATCGTGTGCATCTCTCTTGTTGCTTTCATTATTTGGGGCGGCGCAGATTGTGAAGGCGCAGGAGCAAGCCTCGAAACTTGAAGCCTACGGCGGCTACTACTACGTTCGCTTTAACGTAAATGCCAGCGCCGCCGGCGGAGGTCCCGCCGAATCCTTCAACGGAAACGGCGGGGGCGGCCAGCTCGAGTACAACACCAACAACTGGTTGGGTGTGGTGGGAGATCTGGCGGGATATGGCGCGACTGCCACCACAAACGGCGCGTTGGTTGGAGGCGCGTTTACCTATCTTTTTGGGCCCCGAGTGAATTTCAGGCACGGCAAAGTCACGCCGTTCGTTCAGGCGCTGTTCGGGGGCATTTATACGACTGCCGGGATTGGGACTTCTGCGTCCGAGAATAACTTTGCCATGACGGCAGGCGGCGGCATTGATGTCAAAGTGTCGAAGCACGTCTCCGTTCGTCCCATACAGGCCGAGTACTTCATGACCAAGATTCCCGATAACCTCAACAACCGCCAGGACAATTTGCGGATTGGCGCCGGAATTGTGGTGCGGCTGAGCAAAGACTAGTAGTGGGCTGTTTTGAAGTTCGATGCGAAAGCTGCGGAGGTTGCAGCGTGAATCTTCTCGACACATTGTGGGGAATCGTAGCCGGTGCAATGCTGCTACTTATGTTGCCCGTGCTTTTCGTCGCAGCTTTCTTGCCGAAAAAAACGGTTAGTTCTCTTGCAGAAACTTAAACGCAAACTGATCATCTAGTCAAAAATTCAAAACAGCCCACTTCCCAAAGTTCCCGCCGCGTTCAGATACCCCTGCCCGTTGTAAAATCAAAGATTACTCATTACAGCATCATCCTTATCCATGCCCCAGGAAGACAAATCGGTCACTACCGCACGCGATGAGCGTTACGACGCGCAGCGCATTGAGCAGAAGTGGACGGAGCGCTGGCAGAGCGATCCGTCGCTCTATGCCGCCGACGCGCACTCGACCAAGCCGAAGTATTACGTCCTGGAGATGCTTCCCTACCCTTCTGGCGCCCTGCACATGGGCCACGTGCGCAATTATTCGATCGGCGACGCGCTGGCTCGTTACATGTGGATGAATGGCTACAACGTGCTTCATCCGATGGGTTGGGATTCGTTCGGGTTGCCGGCGGAGAACGCGGCGATCAAGAACAATACTCCGCCGAAGCAGTGGACGCTGGGCAATATCGCGGCCATGAAGGTGCAGATGCAGCGCCTCGGATTCACCTACGACTGGTCGCGCGAAGTCACGACTTGCCTTCCCGAATATTACCGCTGGAATCAGTGGTTTTTTCTGAAGCTCTACGAGTCGGGCTTGGCGTATCGCAAAAAGAGCAAGGTGAACTGGTGTCCCGAGTGTTGCACCGTGCTGGCCAACGAGCAGGTTGTGGGTGGAATGTGCTGGCGGCATGAAAACACTCCGGTAGAACAGCGCGAGCTGGAACAGTGGTTCCTTCGCATCACGAAGTACGCCGACGAGTTGCTGCGCGATCTGGCGAAGCTTTCGGGCTGGCCGGAAAAAGTCCGCATCATGCAGGAGAACTGGATCGGCCGCAGCGAAGGCACGCTGGTGGATTTCGATCTGGGCGGAACGGTGGGGCCGGCTGGATCGACGATCACGGTGTTCACCACCCGCGTGGATACGATCTACGGCGCAACTTCGGTGCAGTTGGCGCCCGAGCATCCGATCGTGGGCGACATGATTACCCGCAACGCCGAGTTGCGCGCGCAAGTAGAAGGCTTGATCGCGGAGCAGCGCCGCGCGAAAGAAGCAGGCGATATCGGCACCATCGAGAAGCATGGTGTGTTCACCGGGCGATACGCGAGGAACCCGTACAACGGCGAAGCGGTGCCGGTGTGGGTGGCAAATTACATTTTGATGGACTATGGCACGGGCGCGATCATGAGCGTGCCCGCGCACGATGAGCGCGATTACGAATTTGCCAAGAAGTACAAGCTGGAGATTCGCCTCGTGATCTTGCCGCAGTCCACCGACCCGGAAGAAACCATGACCGCGCCGCCGCTGCCGTTTACCACCATGGACGGGATCCTGGTGAACTCGGGCGAGTTCAACGGCCTGACCTGCGACGATGCGATTGAAAAGATGTCGGCGCGCGCTGAAGAAAAGAAATTCGGCAAAGCAACCGTCACCTTCCGAATCAAAGATTGGGGCATCTCGCGGCAGCGCTATTGGGGCACGCCGATTCCGATGGTGTATTGCGACAAGGATGGCGTAGTGCCGGTGGCGGAAAAGGATCTGCCCATCATTTTGCCGGACAACGTGCCGATCACGCTGGCCGGAGGATCTCCACTGGCGAGTGTGCCGTCATTCTTGAATACCACTTGTCCGAAATGTGGCGGTCCGGCGCGGCGCGAGACCGACACGATGGATACGTTCGTCGATTCGTCCTGGTACTTCTATCGCTACGCCGACGCGCAGAATGATAAGGCTCCGTTCGACTCTGCGAAGATCGCTTACTGGTTTCCGATCGATCAATACATTGGCGGCGTGGAACATGCCATTCTCCACCTGATTTATTCGCGCTTCTGGACGAAATTTATGCGCGACATGGGGATGGTGAAAAACGACGAACCCGTGGAGCGTCTGTTCACGCAAGGGATGGTGATTAAAGACGGCGCGAAAATGTCGAAGAATCTCGGCAACGTCGTATCTCCGGACGAGATGGTGCAGCGGTATGGCGCGGACGCTACGCGGTTGTACAGCTTGTTTGCCGCGCCTCCAGATCGCGATTTGGATTGGCAGGAAACGGGAATCGAGGGCATTCAGCGGTTCTTGGGGCGCGTGTATCGGTTCTACTTGCGAAATCCTGGTGGGCGATCGGGCGCTGCTGAGACGGGGCAAGCCCCGTCTCTACAGACGGAGGCGTTGTCGCCGCAGGCTCGCTCGATTCAGCGCAAACTGCACCAGACCATCAAGCGCGTCAGCCACGATTTCCAGGGACGCTGGCACTTCAATACGTGCATCGCGGCGATCATGGAACTGGTGAACGAAATTTACGGCGCCGAGGCCGTGATCGCCGCCGGGCGAGTTCCCTTTTCGCTGATCTTGGACGTGCAGCGCACAATCGCTTTGCTGCTCGCGCCCATGGCTCCCTATCTGGCGCACGAATTGTGGGAGATGACCGGCGAGACCAGCAACCTGCTGAAAGTTCCGTGGCCGAAATACGATGCGACTTTGGCGGCGGAAGACGAGATCGAGATTCCGGTGCAGGTCAACGGAAAGCTGCGCGGATTAGTCGTCGTACCGGCCGCCGCGACCGAGGATCAAATCAAGCAAGCCGCGCTCGCCGACGAAAAAGTGCGCGCCGCAATTGCGGGCAAGCAGATTGTGAAGGTCATTGTCGTACCCAAGAAGCTGGTGAATATCGTCGTCAAGTAGCGGAATTGAATCATAGTCATTGGGTCAATGAAAGCCACGCCAGTTATTTCAATGATTCAATGACTAAATGATTTAATGACTAAATGATTTCGATCTGAGAAACTCATCCGTGGAACCCCAATCGATCCTTGCCCAATCCATCGTAGTCCTCGACTTCGGGGCGCAGTATTCGCAATTAATCGCCCGCCGCATCCGCGAACAGAAAGTCTTTTCGGTTGTGCTGCCCTTCAACGCCAGCCTGGAGGAAATTCGCAGCTACTCTCCCGCGGGAATCATTTTGTCGGGCGGACCGTCGTCCGTTTACGACAAAGATGCGCCGCTGGCCGACAAGCGCGTCTTCAATCTCGGCATTCCCGTGCTCGGCATCTGCTACGGATTGCAGTTCATGGTCTATGCGCTCGGCGGCAAAGTGCGTCCCGCCGCGAAGCGCGAGTACGGACACGCCAAAGTCGAGATCCAGCACACCGACTCGCAGCTCTTTCAAGGACTGCCTCATCTGCTTGCGGTGTGGATGTCGCATGGCGACTCAGCCGAAGAATTGCCTCTGGGCTTCCGATTGACGGCGAAAACTCCGGATGCGGTTGCTGCCATTGAGAACGATGAGCGCAAGATGTGGGCGGTGCAATTCCATCCTGAGGTCCATCACACACCGCTCGGTTCTGACATCCTGCGCAACTTTGCGCTCAACATCTGCGGAGCCAAACCTTCGTGGACGCCGCAACATTTTATTGATGCGACGGTGGCGCAGGTGAAACAGCAAGTCGGCAACGGGCGGGCCATCTGCGCGCTTTCGGGCGGCGTCGATTCTTCCGTAGCGGCCGTGCTGGTAGACCGCGCCATGCGCGATTCGTCGGGTAATTCGCGGCTCACTTGCGTATTCGTCAACAATGGCGTGCTGCGCAAGAACGAGTTTGAGAAAGTGCAGCAAAATCTGCGCGACAATCTCGGACTGCACCTGGTTGCCGTCGACGCCACCGATCGCTTCATGAAGAAGCTCGCGGGAGTGAGCGATCCCGAGAAGAAACGCAAGATCATCGGCAAAGAGTTCATTGCCGTGTTCGACCAGCAGGCGCGCCGCATTGAAAGAGTTGAAGGCAAGGTTAAGTGGCTGGTCCAGGGGACGCTCTATCCCGACGTGATTGAATCGCGCTCGGTGCGCGGCCCGTCGCAGGTCATCAAGTCGCATCACAACGTCGGCGGATTGCCCGAGAAGATGAAGCTCAAACTCATCGAGCCGCTCAAAGACCTGTTCAAAGATGAGGTGCGGCGCATAGGGCGCGATCTCGGAATGCCCGAAGATATTCTGCAGCGGCAGCCTTTTCCAGGTCCGGGACTGGCCGTTAGGATTTTGGGGGAAGTAACCAAAGAACGCGCCGACTTACTGCGCGAGTGCGATGACATCGTAGTCGGCGAGATCAAGAAGGCTGGGCTGTATCAGAAAATCTGGCAGTCGTTTGCCGTGCTCTTGCCGGTGATGTCGGTCGGAGTGATGGGCGATCAGCGGACTTACGCTTACACTTGCGCGGTGCGCGCTGTCCACTCCGAAGATGGAATGACCGCGGATTGGGTTCCGCTGCCTTATGAGGTGCTGAAGACGATTTCCAATCGGATCGTGAATGAAGTGCGCGGGGTGAACCGCGTGGTTTACGACATTACTTCGAAGCCGCCGGGGACGATTGAGTGGGAGTAATTGTCGGAGATTTGCGCGATTGTTTTCGCGAATCTCATTCGTTGCAACCATCTGAAAATACGGTGGTTAGGGCTGTACAGTTAATCGATTTTTCTGAAAATGTGTACCCCACCCCCCCTCCGTTTTTTGGCTAATTCGCTCATTCTACTGGAGTTACTCGTAAAGTATCCCGGAATAAGGACTTACGGGTTTCGACCTGTTTCCTGGGGTTGGGGACCCGCTTCGTCCCGATCAGTTTGTCAAGGCCGGCTCTGGAATCGAAATGTCAAAGAGCGTTTTGGCCGCCTCTGGAGGCGGGCACACGCTTAGCTGCCGTGATCTGGGAGCGATTCTCGCATGGCGCGGGAGTGGGGTCTGTGATGGTGGACACAGTGCGGATGTGATGAATTGGAGGGACGGTTTAACGCAGCAACGATTCCATTCGCGAGAATGTTGTATCGGCTATATCCTAGCGTTAAATACAAATGGCACCCAAGACAGTTGGCCCATGGAAACTCGGTGAACAGATCGGAAAGGGTGGACAAGGCTCCGTCTTCAAAGCCACCCGGGAGGAGGGTACCGTCGTTGCTGTCAAGGTGATCGGGCTTTCTAAGCCGAAAAGGAAGGCTCGGTTCATAAGGGAGTTGAAGATTCACGCGCTTTTGTCCGAAAAGCATGTTTCGAATGTCATTCCGGTGCTTGATCACAACCTAGAGGAAATCTCAGGCTCCGAAGATGCGATCCGGGGATACATTGCCATGCCCGTCGCCGTCTGTTCGCTCGATGATCGAATTAGCTTGTACAATCTCCGAACCGAGTTCTGCATGGAGACCTTCATAGGAATTGTCAACGGCATTCAAGCTGCCCACCAGCACGGTGCGATTCACAGAGACATCAAACCAGCAAACGTGCTGTTCCTCGACGAGTCTCTTAAGGAGCCGCTGGTTTCGGATTTTGGGGTATGCTTTCTCAAGGAGACCCTTGAAGGCAACCGGGTCACTGAATACGGGGAGACGGTTGGCGCTAGGTTCTTCATGGCGCCGGAACAAGAGCGCGGCGGCGTGACAGATGTCGACGAATCTTCAGACGTTTACGCTCTCGGAAAACTGCTCCACTTCATGATCACTTCTCGATATCTTTATCGCGAGGAATTGTCGACGACGTTCACGGACGAAGAGCTCGCGAAGGACGAGAGGCTCAAGCTCATCCGAGATGATCTTTTGGCGCGCATGATTGTAGAGAATCGCACTCAGAGGATCCAATCAGCTGGCGAGGTCTTGGAAATCTCGAAGACGATATTGAACTCCTTGTGAAGCTGAACGAATACTTGCAGCCCGTAGAGGAATAGAATGAGTGAGCTTTTGACCGACTTTTCGAGGATCTCGCGCCTATTGGTTCGCGGCGGATGGAGGCGTGTTTCCCTCGAATTCGACGAGGCTCAACGCGAATTTGAAGTGGCATGGAAGGACGTATACGGGGAATTTGGAGATCGACCGCAAGAAACGGAGTCGGCGTCTCGGAAACTTATTGATAGGCAGCCACTGGCCGCAGCCCTAGCTTTGGCTATGGCCCGAACGGACAGCGTCGATGTCTTCAGCAGTTTCAAGCGTTATGTCGAGGCGGTTTTGATGTCGACGGAGCGTCTATCAGGCTACCCAGCCGTCAGGGGGATCCCGCACGTCCAGGCCGGCTTCCTCTATATGACCGCGTCAGTGATGTCTTTGCACTGGGGGGCTTGGGGTGTATTTGAGAAATTGCTCAACTCAAAATTCGAGTGGTACCACCAATCAGGGCGAGCAATGTTCAGTTATCCATTTGACGTACCTTACCTCTTTCATTCAGAAGCCTTCGGGCGGCGCGCGGACAAGGAGCACGACTTCTTTCGGGAAAGGTTAGCTCAATCTGACTTCGCAGAGGTCACCCAGCTTAGTGGAGACAGTCTCCTTGACGCATACACCCAGGCCCAGATGTTAATGACCTTACGCGTTGTTCAGCTGATCGAGAAGGGCCACCCCGCTAGAATCTGGGCAGACTTTGGTCGATTCTATGCTGCGCGGGTGATCCGCCTTATTGATCGCGCTTACGCAAATCCCGAATTTGGCGAAGGAATGCTACGCGCTTTCGGTGAGGATAAGAAGACGTTTTTTTCGCAACTTAACACGCGGCTAAACTTCATTCAATCTGAGTTTTTTAAGGGCGGTCAGTTCCTCTATGAGTCACTAGATTCCTGGGAACCGAGGGAAACGCACGCGTGATACGAAGAGGAGTCGTGGCCGATTCAAGCCTACTTTTGGCTTAAGTGGGCAGTTCGGCGGCTGGGGGGAGTGTCCCTGCCGCTAGCTCGCGGCTTCTTGCCGTCCACTCGCACTCAATCTCCACTCGTCCTTCGCAGCCTATTGCGTATTGACAAAAGCTGCTCCAGTCCCAATCTTCCGGACGTCGATGGCTCGGGTAGGGGTCCTTCGACTGCGCGCTGCTTCGCTTCGCTCACAGCGCTCCGCTCGGGATGACAGAGTTCGGAAGTACTAACGGAACGCCGGGTGGCCACGATCGCGCATTTCGCGATGAGTGGGATTCCACGAAAGTGCGCATCGGGAGTTCTGCCAGTCCAAAACCGACCAGAACAACTGTGATCACCATCCTTGCAACCAGTTCCGACGATGCAGAGACTTCCCTCAGGGCCCGTAGTGTAAGGGGAACACGGCACTCTGTCATAGTCGCAGATGCGGGTTCGAATCCCGCCGGGTCCATTCTCCAGGTTTGTGGTGGAGAAGTTTTCATTTTGGGGAGAGAACGCAGAGATATCTCCTCAAAGTAACTTGACTTCAACTTATGGCTCGCCGATACTGATTACGACAGAGTGCCTTACACTACGGATTTCTCGATGGCTCCGCGTTCGCGGGGCCATTGCTTATTGATCGCACGCGCCTTTACGACCCGCACCAGAAGCGGGCGCATTTCCTCATCGGCTAAACAGTTTGCGGAAAAACTCGATTGCTCGACGCCTAAAGCCGCGTTGATTCTGTGCTAGTTACGGTGCGGCTGAAGCCGCACCCTTTCAAAACAAAGTCAAAACCGATTGATGATTCCCCACCTCACGAACTACCATATTCCCATGCCCGTTGATATCGAAACTCCTGCCTCTTCTTATACCCGCATTCGCGCTCCTCGTGGAACCACGCTTTCCTGCAAAGGTTGGCAACAGGAAGCTGCGATGCGCATGTTGATGAACAATCTTGACGAAGATGTTGCTGAGCGTCCGCAAGATCTTGTCGTTTATGGAGGAACGGGAAAAGCGGCTCGCAATTGGGATTGCTATCACGCGATTGTGCGGTCGTTAAAGGCCTTGGAGAACGATGAGACTTTGCTGGTGCAGTCGGGCAAACCTGTGGGCGTGTTCAAGACGCATGAGTATGCTCCGCGGGTGCTGATTGCCAACTCGAATCTGGTTGGACATTTTTCTAATTGGGAGAAGTTCAACGAACTGGAACGCGCCGGACTGATGATGTATGGACAGATGACCGCTGGTTCGTGGATCTACATCGGCTCGCAGGGGATTATTCAGGGCACGTACGAGACGTTCCACGCGGCGGGCGAAAAACATTTTGCCGGTGATCTGAGTGGGAAGCTGATCGTCTCCGGCGGAATGGGAGGAATGGGAGGAGCGCAGCCGCTCGCGGCAACCATGACAGGCGCTGCGTTTCTGGGGATCGATGTCGATCCCGAGCGCATCAAGAAGCGCTTGAAGACTGGCTATTGCGACTTCCTGGTGACCACGCTCGACGAGGCTCTGCGCATCCTGAAGAATGCTGTCCGCAAGAAGGAAAACGTTTCCGTCGGACTCGTCGGCAATTGCGCGGACATTATTCCCGAGCTGGCTGAACGCGGAGTTGTTCCCGACATTCTTACCGACCAGACTTCGGCGCACGATCCTTTGAACGGATATGTGCCGAATGGCATGACGCTGGAGGCGGCGCTCGAATTGCGCGGGCGCGATCCGGAGGCTTATCAGGACCGGTCGCTCGATGCGATGGCTCGGCACGTGGAAGGGATGCTGCGGCTGCAGAAGATGGGCTCGGTCACATTTGACTATGGGAACAATATTCGGACGTTTGCGTTTCAGCGCGGGGTTAAGAATGCTTACGATTTTCCGGGATTTGTGCCGGCTTATATACGACCGCTGTTCTGCGAGGGTCGAGGACCGTTCCGCTGGGCCGCGCTTTCGGGGGAGGCTTCGGATATTGCAGTTACGGATGATCTGGTGCTGGAGCTTTTTCCGGAGAATCGCAGTTTGCGGCGGTGGATTGAGCTGGCGCGGAAGCGCATCAAGTTTCAGGGATTGCCGGCTCGCATCTGCTGGCTGGGATATGGCGAGCGGGCGCGGTTTGGGCTGGCGATTAACGATCTGGTGAAGAAAGGGACGATCAAGGCTCCGATCGTGATTGGACGCGATCATTTGGATTGCGGCTCGGTGGCTTCTCCGTTTCGCGAGACCGAGAGCATGAAAGATGGCTCGGACGCGGTGGCCGATTGGCCGCTGCTGAACGCTCTCGTGAACACAGCTGCAGGAGCGAGTTGGGTCTCGATCCACAACGGAGGCGGAGTTGGCATCGGCTACTCGCTGCACGCGGGACAAGTCACGGTTGCCGATGGCTCCGAGATGATGGCCAAGCGCATCGAGCGCGTGCTGACGACCGATCCAGGAATGGGCGTGATTCGGCACGTGGACGCGGGGTATGACGAGGCGAAGGAGTTTGCCGCGAAGACGGGCGTGAAAGTGCCGATGGGGAAATAGCCTTCAGCGATCAGCCATCAGCCGTCGGGGACTACAAAGGCCTCTCCTTCGTCTTCCGTCTTCGCTCATGGTCGGGATGACAATCCTGCTATGGTATTAGCGTGAAACCGAAGCCGCTACTGCTTCTCAACATCGGCCAGCTTCTGACCCTACGTTCGGCGACAGACGGCCCGCGACGTGGCGCTTCCCTTTCCGAACCTGGGATTATTCCGGACGCTGCCGTGCTCTGCCTGGGCGGCAAGATTGTCTCGGTCGGCACGACGAAGGACGCGCTTCGCGATCCGTGGCTGAGGAAGAATCGCAAAAAGATTACTGAGATCGATTGCCGCGGGCGTGTGGTCTTGCCCGGATTCGTCGATTCGCATACGCATCCGGCGTTCATGCATCCGCGGCTGGTGGATTTTGAGAAACGGATTTCTGGGGCCAGCTATGAAGAGATTGCCGAGGCGGGCGGAGGCATTCGCTCGAGTATCGACGGCGTGCGAAAGGCGAACAAAGCCACGCTGACACGGAAAGTTTCCGCCGTGCTGGCAGATTTGGCGCGACACGGAACTACGACTGTCGAGGCGAAGTCAGGCTACGGTCTGAACCTTGAGTCTGAACTGAAGTCGCTCGAAGCCATCCGCCTGGCAGCGGGCGAGTTTCCGGGCACGGTGGTTCCAACTTTTCTGGGCGCGCACGTGGTTCCGCCCGAATATCGCGGACACTCGGCGGAATATGTTGACCTGATCTCAAACGAAATGATGCCAGTTGTCGCGAAGCGCAGGCTCGCCCAGTTCGTGGATGTCTTCTGCGATCGCGGAGCCTTCAGCGCCGCCGAGACTGCTGTGATTTTTGCGGCCGCGAAGCGCTATGGTCTGGCGGTCCGCGCACATGTGGGGCAACTTAGCGAAACTCGGCTGGAGCCGCTGCTGCGATATCATCCGGCATCGTTCGACCACATGGATCACGTGAACGACGCCGACCTGGCCATATTGGCGCAGACGGATACTGTAGCAACATTTGTGCCGGGGGCGAATTACTTTCTGGGCTTGGCGAGATATCCAGATGCGAGGCGGTTCATCGAGTCTGGCGTGGCAGTGGCGCTTGCGACCGACTACAACCCGGGGTCTTCGCCCACTCTCAGCATGCCGATGGCGATGTCGCTGGCCTGCACGCATATGAAGATGTCTCCGGCAGAGGCGATTGCGGCAGCGACCGTTAATGGAGCATGGGCGTTACGGTTGGGCGGCCGCAAGGGCAGCGTGGAGGCGGGGAAAGATGCCGATCTCGCGGTATTCAACGTGAGCGATTATCGCGAGATTCCATATTGGTTTGGAGCAGATCACTGCGCGCTGACAATCATGAATGGCGTGCCAAGCGGCCGGATCTGATTGCCGGAAAGACGCTGCTGGTTCGAAAAAGCGAGGTGAGAACGAGCGGGGCGGAGGCCCGGGAGAACAGCGGAGAGGCGAAGGACGCGGCGAGGATCTCGGGAAACATTTTGAACGAACGGCACGGCGTTGCTATAATTTGAAAGTTCCGCTCCGTCCTAGCGCATCGGCTGTTTTGCTTCGCGGCATCCCGCCCAGTGAGAGCGCACGATGTACGGCCCGATTGGCTGCCATTCGTTTTGGGGACAGCGCTGTACAGAGGAAAGGACAGAAGTGGCCAGGTAGCTCAGGTGGTAGAGCGCAGCCCTGAAAAGGCTGGCGTCGGCGGTTCAACTCCGTCCCTGGCCACCACATT
>Ga0074044_10000205_pt1 | contig 58670 bp, 42 predicted proteins | sample BogForMeECP23OM1_FD_94443 | JGI IMG/M metagenome (GOLD analysis project Ga0074044, IMG submission 94443) | Bog forest soil microbial communities from Calvert Island, British Columbia, Canada - Bog Forest MetaG ECP23OM1 | ecosystem: Environmental > Terrestrial > Soil > Wetlands ...
ATCGGATCCGATGCCCACGTGATCGGCGCCGCATACATTGATGGCGTGCATAACGTGGTCGAGCACATGTTCGCGGGTGGGGATGGTGGGCGAGGCGACCAGGTAGGGCATGAGATAGACGCCGAAATAGCCGCCGCGATCGGCCAGCGACTTGAGAATTTCGTCGGGCTTGTTGCGGGGATGGGGGTAGACGGCGGCGCATCCGGAATGCGAGATCAGAACCGGCTTGGCGGATTCGGCGATGCCTTCGGCGGTGGTGCGGTATCCGCTGTGGCTTAAGTCGACGGCTACTCCGAGGTCGTTCATTTTTTTTGACGGCGGCGATGCCCGCTTTACTGAGGCCGGCGTTGCCGGGCTCGAGGCATCCATCGCCGAAGATGCTGCGATTGTTGTAGGTGAGCTGCATGATGCGCACGCCGAACTGGCGAAACATTTCGATGCGCTCGGGCTTTTCTTCCAGGAACGCGGTGTACTGGAAGCCGGGCATGATGCCGATTTTGTTTTCGCGCTTGGCGCGGACGATGTCGGAATGCCGGCGCACAATGAGGAATGCTTCGGGATGCTGCTCGACCAGCGCTTCTACAGTGGCGATATTGCCGACCGTGCCCTCGAAGGTCGGTTCCGAAATGGTGAAATTGATGGCGGTGATTCCCGATTGCCGGACTGCGGCGAGGCTGTCGGCGATAGGTGGCGCGTCCATGTCGGCGAATGGGACGCAGAGGGAATCGATGACTAAGGCGTTTTTGTAGAGAGTGGCGATAGACGGCGGGGCATCCGTCGGATTGTCGAGCGAGTAGGCGAGCAGGCGCGGGGACAGGAAGGCTGCGGCGGATACTTTCAGAATGCCTAGATTAAAGTCGCGACGATGCACGGGCGTAGCTCCTGCGGGATTCTAACGCATGGCGGGCAACGGGACCCGCCGTCGAATCCATTTAGCGCGTGGGAGATACGTACTGGGCTACGCCATTGCCGAACGACCAGTTTTCCTTCGACACTTCTACCAGACTGATGAAGACATCTTCTCGGCGCAGCTTCAGGCTTTCGTGCAAGCCGTCCGCCACGGCTTTGTAGAAGCGCTGCTTCATTTCAACGGTACGGCCGCTGCTCAGGGTGATCTGCACAAAAACGCAATCGTCCGATCGATGGACGCCAAGATAATCCCGGTCAAACTGCAACCCAGCTTTGGGATGCTCAGTGATGATCTGGAAGCGGTCGTCCTTGGGGACACCTAAGACATCCAACAGCGCCTGGTAGACGATTTGACCAACCTGTATGCGATATTCCGGAGTCTTGCCTTCTAGAAGATCGATGCGGACGAGAGGCATGCATTAAATGGTATCACCTAGCGATTTTGCTTCGTCGTGCGTTTTGCCATAGCGGAGAATAGCCTTTGGCTGTCGGACAAACGACGTGGGATAGATGCGGGATCGAAGACTCGGGCATAATAGCTCAACCAACTGGAGTATCAAAAACGAGGGGCTTGGCACTTGCACAAATTCAGATCGTGTTTAGCGCGTCGCATCTCCACGTGTGCTTTTCTGTTGCTGACTTTTCTGTTGCTAGCCATCGCCGCAGTTGCCCAGCCGGTTCCGCCGGAACTGGTGAATGGGCTCAAATGGCGCTTGATCGGTCCGTTTCGCGGTGGCCGAGCGGTGGCCGTGGCGGGCGTGCCGGGCGACTCGACAACGTTTTATTTTGGCTCGGTCAATGGCGGGATCTGGAAAACGACGGATGCCGGAGTTGTCTGGACACCGATCTTTGACGGCCAGCCGGTCGCCTCGATCGGCGCGCTGGCCGTCGCTCCATCCGAGCCTAAGACTATTTATGCCGGGACCGGCGAGTCCGACATTCGCGAGGACCTCTCTTCCGGCAACGGCGTCTACAAATCCACTGACGGTGGCGCGACGTGGACTCACATCGGCCTGGAGGACACTCGCCAAATCAGCCGGATTGTAATTGATCCGCAGAATCCGAACGTCGTCTATGCCGGCGCTCTCGGACACGCTTACGCTCCCAACCAGCAGCGCGGCGTGTACAAATCCGTCGATGGAGGAGCGCAATGGACGCGGGTTCTCGATCTGGGGCCAGAGATCGGCATTTCAGATCTGGCGATGTGTTCGGCTGCCCCGCAACTTTTGTTTGCCGCCGCATGGCATGTGCATCGTGCTCCGTGGAGCGCGTATGCTCCGATCGATGGACCCGGCAGCGGCCTTTACCGTTCCCAGGACGGCGGCAAGACATGGTCTCGTCTCGCCGGAAACGGGTTGCCCGAAGGCGATTGGGGGCGCGTGGGCGTTGACGTTGCGCCGGACGGCAAGCGCGTGTATGTGCTCATCGTCCTCCAGAGTGAGATCCAGACCGAGACCGAGAGCCAAACCCGGGCGAGAAAATCCGGCCTCTATCGCTCGGACGATGGAGGCAACAGCTGGGTGCTCGCTAACTCCGATCGTCGTCTTACCAGCCGGGCATGGTACTTCAATCGCATCACCATCGATCCGCAGAATCCCGACGTGCTCTACATTCCGAATGTCGCTCTCTACCGGTCCGAGGATGGCGGGAAGACAATTTCGGTCGTCCGTGGCGCTCCTGGCGGAGATGATTATCACCAGGTCTGGATCGATCCGAAGAATTCCGCCAGCATGGTTCTCGGAACGGACCAGGGAACCACGATCAGCCTTAACCGCGGGCAGACCTGGAGCAGTTGGTACAACCAGCCGACGGCGCAGCTCTATCATGTGACCACCGACAACCAGTTTCCTTACGCCGTGTACGGCACGCAGCAGGATAGCGGCAGCGCCGCGGTTCTGAGCCGTACCGACCACGATCAGATCACGCCGCGGGACTGGTTTCTTCCCGGAGGCAGCGAAAGCGGATATATGGTGGTCGATCCGAATGATTCCAACATTATTTATCTGAGTGGGACTTATGGTTCCGTGGACCGCTTCAACAAACGGACTGGCTTCAGCCAGGACATTACTCCATGGCCCGCATTTGCGTGGGACTCAGAGATCCATGAGCGCAAGTATCGTGACCCTTGGACTCCGGCGCTGGCGCTTTCCCCGACGGACCCAACCACGCTTTATCTCGGAACGCAATATGTGATGAAAACGGTCGATGGCGGTCTGCACTGGGAGACCATCAGTCCCGACCTTACCGGAGCGACCGGCGATGCGCAGGACGTAGAAAGCGGTAAGAGTGGGCGCTCCAACGGCAAGAAAGCGCAAGATCCGCCAACTCTCGAGCAGGCGAAACACGATGGTTACGGAGTCGTGTTCACGATCGCCCCATCGCCCCTCAACGGCGATCTTATTTGGGCGGGAAGCGACACTGGTCTGATTCACCTGACCCGCGATGGTGGCAAGCACTGGAAAGATGTCACTCCGCCCGGGCTGAGCGACTGGAGCAAGATTTCGCTGATCGAAGCTTCGCACTTTGATCCCGCCGTCGCCTACGCCACCGTCGATCGCAGCCGCATCGACGACCAGACGCCCTACATTTATCGAACGCGCGACTACGGAGCCACCTGGCAAGTGGTCACGAACGGCATTACTGCTCCCGCATTCTTGCGCGCGGTTCGCGAAGACCCGCAAAGCAAGGGGCTCCTCTTTGCCGGAACCGAATTTGGAATTTACGGGTCGTGGGATGACGGAGACCACTGGCAGTCTCTGCAACTGAACCTGCCGGTTACCGGAGTTCGCGACCTTACGATCCACGGCGATGACCTGGTAATTGCCACGTTCGGCCGCTCGTTCTGGATTCTCGATAACATCACGCCGCTTCGCCAGGCGCAGATGCTTGACGCGAAGCGAACAAGTGGTCCGTGGCTTTACCGTCCGGCCGCAGCGGTTCGCGTGGATAACGACTCCTTTACAGGCACACCGCTTCCTCCCGAGGAACCCGCGGCAGAGAATCCTCCCAATGGCGCGATGATGGATTACTTTCTCCCGTCACCGGCGAGCACAGTGCGGCTGGAAATTTTCGATGCGCAACAGAATCTCGTCAGAACGTTTTCATCCGAGAGTCGTGCTTCGGTGGATCATTCTTCAGCAGATCATTCTTCAAAGGGTCAGGAGACCTGGAAGCACCAGCCGTTGCCCGTCGCCGAGCGTTGGTTTCCCAAGCCGGAAGTTCTCGAGAAAACTGCTGGAATGCACCGCTTCGTGTGGAACCTTACCTGGCACAGTTCCGGCGGCCCGAGCGCGGACGAAGACGCCGAGTACCGCAATCCCAGCGGGCCGAAGGCAGTGCCAGGAATCTACCAGGTCCGGCTGACGGTCGATGGGAAGACGCAAAACCAGTCGCTGAGCGTCATCATGGATCCGCGCTCGCCCGCGACTGCCGAGATACTCGCGCAGCAGTTGCAACTGGGCCAACAGATATTTGCCGAAACCATTGAAGCGCGGCGCGCACTGGCCGAGATCGCCTCGGTTCAGAAGCAGCTGGCAGACACTCAACAGAGAGGGATACAAAACGCACAGCTCAAATCGGCGCTGGCGGAGGCTCAATCCGGCATCGGGAAGATTCTTAAGAATAAGGAACACGCGACAGAGAACCCCGGGCTGAAGGATGCGTACACGGGTCTGGCATCGGCTCTGCGAGTTGTCGAGAGTGGCGATCGTGCCGTGCCTTCGCAAGCGATCGCGGTTTACAAGGAGTCGAGCCGACAGGTAAAAGGCAGTATTGCGGAGTGGACCCGATTCAAGCAAACGCGATTGGCGCAGCTCAACCAGCAACTGCGCGAGGCGGATTTTGCTCCCATCGCGATTGCTGAAATTGAGCAAGAGGTCGAATTTCTGGTGTCGCGCTAGAGTGCCGACAAGAAGGAGCCACGTTGCGGAAAAAGCGAGGGCAGGCCACTACTCAGGTCAACGGTTGGCGGCAACTCTCGCTTTCTGTTGTCGCCGTTCGCGCTCCGCCTGCATTTCCTGGATGCTTTGCGCGACCAGCGGCGAGTAAAGCGCCTTGACCCAACTCGAATTTCCCCACTCCGGCTGCCCGCTCAGGGCGTTGCTGAAATCAAGCAGGGCTTGGTCATGTTGCTGCGCTTGCCAGCGCGCGACGGCTCGTGCCATGGCCCTCTCGGGTTGGATATGCGGTTCGTAGACCGGGCCCTCTAAGGTCTGCAGCGCATCGCCATAGCGCCGGACCTCTATCATTGCCCATGCCCGTTGCAATCCCAGCCGCATGTCCCCTGGACGCACCTGTTGTGCTTCCGACAATAACTCGACCGACTTCTGATATTCCCCCGCCAGATAGTGCCACCAGGCCAACTCCCCAGCCCACAAAGGCGCTTGCACGTCGCTACTCTGTCTGAGTTCGGCCTCCAGTCTACTTGCTCCCGCGGGATCGCCGGCCAGTAGCGCCAATCCAGCCGCCGACACATCGACTTGGCGCGGCTTCTCGCCCTTGACGCTGTTGGCCCAGCGCTGGAACTCCGACGCCGCGGTCCTACGATCAGCCGCCGCCAGAGCCTGTGCATACGCGGCGATAATCTCTGGATGCGAGATGTTGTCTACATCGAGAATTTTGCGGTAGGCTTCCGCCGCCCCGGAAAAATCTGCTTGCGCGAAGCGCGCCAGTGCCAGCACCTGGAAAGCTTTCGGCTGATCGGGCCGCAGGCGCAGAGACTGATTCGCCAGTTGCTCGGCCTGCGCATACTGCCGCGCATCCAGCGCTTTCCGCGCTCTTGCCGTCCAGAAGATGTAAGCCACCGCCAAGTCGCGCTCGGGACGCGGTGTCCAACCTTCCCTGGCGATCAATTTTTGCACCTGGGCGATGCGCTCCGACGGCAGCGGATGCGAGCGGAAATATCCCTCCAACGTTTGCTGAGCCACCCGCGACAGTTCCTCCTGTGGCGTCTTCGCCCTGGCTTCATACTGCTTGTACAACCGCCCGAAGGTTTCGAACATGCGGATGGCCCCAGTGGCCGAATATCCCGCTTCTACCGCCAGGCGCGTGCCGTCGCGATCGGCCTCCAGTTCTTGATCCTTGCTGTATCCTGCCTCGAACACTGCGATGGGTAAAGCCACCAGCCCACCTAACGGAAGCCGGCGTAGTGCTTGCTCGCGCTGCACACGTTCGGCGCAATCGTAGTGGTCGATGTGCTCGATCTCGTGTCCGACCACCGCGGCCAGTTCATCTTCGCTGTCCATCAACTCCAGCAGCCCGCCGCCCACGTAAACATGCCCGCCCGGAAGAGCAAAAGCGTTTATGAGATACGGATTTGGAAGGTAGTGAAACTTATAGGGCAGTCTGCGATGCGCGTCGCGCGCCACCTGCTCTCCTACCCGCGTCAAGTAATGCCCCACGATGGCGACTTCCGGAGCGTTTTCCCGTTCTTCTCCTCTGGCGTAGATTCGCGCCAGTTCGTTTCCAATGCGGATCTCTTCTTCGTCCGACATGCGCGTGAAACGTACCGGCATTCGCGTCAATTCCTGCTCCGTGTCGGCAACCAGGTACAGCAACGCGGCGGGAGTGGCCGGCACGTCCACTTTCCGCCGCTCGCACACCACCACGGACGCGACGCCCAAAAGCACAATCCCCGCGAATGCGATCCAGCGCTTCATAGGTATTGCCGCAAGGCCTCACGATTTCGTGTGTAGAGGAACGACACCAGCAGCAGCGCCGCGCCCAGGACGATGAAGGTCAAATAGCGGTCGCGCGGATCCAGCCCCCACACATCGACCAGCAAAATCTTCCCCACGCACAGCAGCAACAGCCCTAACCCCGTAAGCCGGAAGCTGCGTTCGCCGAGCCACAGGGCCAGAATGAAAACTGCCACGCCCTCCACGCCCCAGGACAGCGTGACCATGCCGTGACGCATCTCAATCGCCAGCAGCACTGTAAGCAAACCAATGGCGATGAAAAACAAGAGCTGCTCTGGACGCCGGACTACCGACTGCAGCAGACGGACAAGTCCGGCTTTCGCACTCGGCTCATTCTTCTTGCGAAGTTGAAATGCGAAAGGCAACGCCAAAAGAAGCAGCGCAACGGCTGTTCCCACCGTGATCCAGCGGCTTTCCATCACCGGGGCCGGAAAGTAACTGCGTTCGTAAAAATTGTGCAGCACGGTTCGGAACAAAACTCCCACCGCGACCATCAATCCTTGATACAGGAACACTCTGCGCTCGCTGCGCCACGCGATTACCAGCAACGCAAAGACAAGCGCCGCCCACGCTCCCGCCACCCAGTCTGCTTCCAGTTCAAAGCGCATCAGCGCGGCAAACGTAAGTGTGCCGAGCCAGCAGCAGACGTCGGCGGCACTAAACCTGCGCTCTGACTGATGGAGATCCTCGCCGCTCTCGTGCAGCCTCCAATATGCGTAGAAGAAGCCCAGCGCCAGCGGAACCACCGTATAGAAGCGTGGGCTGATCTCGCCGGGATTCCCCGCGGCATTGAGATTCACAAAGAAAATGCGCAGAAAGCTGGCCGCAAATGCAGTGTAGCCTTGCAATCGCAGGCTGAGCTTTTTCCGCTCCAGTCCGAGTTCAAACAAGACCAATCCACCTACCATCCAGGCATCCGCCACGCTGACCGGCCGCAATTCGTACCAGGCAACCAGCGCGAGCAAAGAAGACGCTGACCAGGTGTAGGCTGCGCCCGCCAGCTGTCCGTGAGAAAAGAGACGCTTGCCAATGGCGATCCCACGGCTGCGATCTGAATCGCCACTCCAAATCGATGTGACATACAGCAAAACGGAAATGATGGTGATCGTCAGCAGCCGCAAGGTCAGGCCGTGATACTTATCGGTAGCCTCGAGGTTGATTACGAAAACACGAAGCACAGAAACCAGGGCCAGGCAGTTTGCCTGATAGCCTAGCTCCGGGAACCCAGGCTCGGGGAGGCTAAAGCGGCGTCCGGCCAGCGCGAGTCCCAGCCCCAGTGCGCACCACGCGACAGCCGTCCAGGTTTCGGGGAATGCGATCCATGCTGCAATCAATAGCACCAGTGCCGCGGCATACGACAGGCGCTGCATTACGCGCCGGTCAAACTCGTTTGTAAACAGATCGGCCCATCGGCGCAGTACCCAATGCGCGTTGGCGTAAAATACCGCAGCCGCCACGACGAAAACGATCGCCAGCGGAAAGTCGGGACGCAAATCCGCGCCGTCCATGCGCCTGCCGAAGATTTCTGCGGCGTCCAGGGCGATCATCTGGCCTGCGACCAGCAGCGCAGCCAGCATTCCGAGCCGGCGGAAGACAACTTCCTTCGTCCACACTCCGATCAGCAGCAACGCCTCGGCCTCCAGCAGCCACAGCACCGACAAACGCGGACCGGAGTAACGGAAGGGGAATGCCGCAATCAACAGAACTAAGCCCAGCGTGGATAGAACGATGACCGCGCTGCGCCGCCGGCGAGTGATCGGCAACTGTCCCAGCAGCGTTTCGATCGCTCCAATCGCCAGCAGCGCCCAGAACGCCCACTCCGGGTGCGTCGACTGGTACTTGAAAAGCGCCAGCAGCAGAGCGGTATTCAACAGGGCCGCCGCGGTGGAGATGTGCTCCTGGCGTTCGTCACTCGGCCGCCGGAACACATATGACATGCGGAAGATCAGCCAGTACAGCGCCAGGATTCCCGCGCTCGCGGCAAATTCGGGAAACGGATGCCGCTTCCCGTGCATCGGCGCGATCATCGGTTCAATGATCGGCCGCAGCCACAGATAGTGATTCAGATAGCTGGCCAGGATCCCGAATACTTCCAGCTCGAACCACTGCATGCGTCCTACGATGACTACCAGCCCTGCCGCCAGCACCGCGCCTGCCGACAGGCTGTACACGTTGGAGTGGCTGATCGCGACCGTCAAAAACGCAAGCAGGAACGCCAGTCCAGTCACCACCTGCGAGCGATAGTGCAGAGTGTGCACAACCATCGCCGCCGCCACCGCCAGCATCAGCACCAGGTCGAGGGCTTGCGATGAAAGCACCCGCGCCGCCAGAACGTGGTACATGGCGTAGGTCGTGAAGAAAGCCAGCGCCCAGCCGCCGCCGATGCCCGCGCGCGCCAGGATCCGGTAACGTTCCCCTCGGTCAAACCAGATTCCCGCACCCAGCATCACGGCAGCGGTCACGAATCCCACCAGAACTTTGCCCGCGGGACCGAGCGTGTTGAGTTGGTAAGCGAGAAAGAACGCGACGCCAAGCACCAGGATGACGATGCCCAGCTTGTTCAGCCAGTTCGTGCCCAGCATCTCTTCGACGTCGAGCGATGATTTGAGCCGGTTGGCTAGCGACGGCGCCGGCTCGGTCGCGGCGAAACTCGGCGAAGGCAGTGGTGTGACCGGCGTGGAAGCGGGCGGAATCGCTTGCTCGGTGCTGGAGGGAAGCCCTGTCGTCGCGGGCTCGGCTGTCTTTCCTGTGACCCAGTTTTCGGCGAACCGGACCGCGGGACTGGGCTCGGCGGCGGGTTCGGCGGCAGGTTCAATGGCCGGTGGCACAGGCGGTGCCGCAACAATGCTGGGCGAGAAAAATGTCGGCGCGTGCGAAGTGGCGACGGCGACAGGACTCTCGGTGGTCTTGCGTGTGGCCTCTTCCGCAGTGGGACTGGAGCGTTGAGCTTGAAGTCCCAGCACCGCCTCTTCGACTACATAAATGCGGGACGTCAATTCCCGCCATCGCTCTTGATCTTCCTGGCGTTCGCGCTTGCGCCTGGAGTTGACCCGCCAGACCAGCACCCAGGGGCCAAGCAGCACAAGCAGCACGATCCCGCCGGCAAAGACAAAGTCGCCCATTGCGTTTGTGCGTGAACTTTGTTCTTGACAAAGAAGACTACACGAGCACGCGCGGATTCTACTATAGAAACCGTGGATTCAGAGCTTTCAGCGTTTTCGGTAGCGGGCTAGTTCCGATTAACGCCGGCCCGGTAACGCGATCTCAACCGGCTTCGCTGGTCCGGAGCCAGCACATTGACAATCGCCACGCCGCTCTGGTTCTATCGGAAGAACCTCGCCGCGGAATGGCTCGGTTAACAGACGAATTTCGATATGCTGACTGGCATTCGGACCCGTGATTTATGCAAGATCTACACTTCACCGCCTCCTCTTGCTTCCGGCGGCGGCTTCGGTTTCGGCGCAGCCCGCGGCAAGGGGAACAAACAGCCCAAGCCGAAGATCGTCGCTCTCGACGGCCTTTCGCTTGAAATTTCACCCGGAGAGATTTTTGGGCTGCTCGGACCGAACGGTGCGGGCAAGTCGACGACGGTTGGAATCCTGACCACGCGCGTGCGACCGACGGGCGGCCAGGCGTGGATTGGCGAGCATGATGTGTGGGCGGAGCAGGTCGCGGTCAAGCGGCTGATTGGCGTGGTTCAGCAGCGTCCCAACCTCGACTTTTCTCTCACCGCTCGCGAAATTCTGCTCTTCCACGGCGCCTATTTCGGCCTCGATTCCCGGGAGCGAACTGAGCGTGCGGAGGCGCTGCTCGAGCGCTTCAAACTCACGGACCGTGCCGATCAGATGGTGCGTGGATTCTCCGGCGGCATGATGCAGCGTCTCTCCATCGCGCGCGCGATGATGCATGATCCCCAGGTACTTTTCCTGGACGAGCCCAGCGCCGGGCTGGACCCGCAAACCCGATTGCTTCTCTGGGAAATCATTCGCGAATACAACCAGCGTGGCAAAACCATTCTTCTGACCACGCACAACATGGAAGAGGCGGACGCCTTGTGTCAGCGCCTCGCCATCATCGATCATGGAAAAAACATCGCATTGGGCACTCCGGCGGAGCTGAAGGCTTCGGTTCCTGGTGGCTATCTGCTGCGTTTGCGCTTCGGCCAGCACTCCCCGGAATTGCTGCAGCGTCTTCAGACCTTGGCGGGCGTGAGAGAGGTTCGAGCGAAGAATGACGCGAACGACGACAACTCCGCCGACGTGTACGCCGACCGTGGAGGCTCGCTGGTTTCTGAGATTGCCAATCTTGCCTCCAGCGCCTCGGTCGAATTGTGCGACGTGCACATCTCGGAGCCCAGCTTGGAGAATCTTTTCCTGCACCACACCGGAAGGAGCTTGCGCGAATGAACTGGAAGACGTTTCTGGCCCTGCTCGGGCGCGATGCTCATGTCGCTCGGCGCAACTTCGTTCCTTTGCTGCTGCAGACTTTCCTGCAGCCGATGATGTTCGTGTTTATCTTTGGACGAGTGATGGTGTCGAGCGGCTACATGCCCGCCGCATACAAGAGCCTGCTGTTGCCCGGGATCATGGCGATCAGCATGGTGTTCACGGGCGTTTGGGCGGTCGCGATGCCTTTGATAGGTGAATTTCAGTTCACGCGCGAGATCGAAGACCGCCTGCTGGCGCCGATAGAAAACTCCTGGCTGGCGATTGAGAAAGTGTTCTTTGGCACGCTGCAAGCTCTGGTCGCTGGGCTGGTCGTGATTCCGACAGCGTGGCTGTTGCTTCGTCCGGGCGTGGAATTGAATCTGCATTCTCCGTTGCGCTTTGCGTGCGTTACGCTGCTCGTGGCGCTTTTTTCATCCTGTGGCGGTCTGGCGCTTGGTTGCAGCGTCAATCAGACTCATATCGGCCTCATGTTCAGCATGGTTTTGACTCCAATGATCTTTTTTGGCTGTACCTACTATCCCTGGAGCGCGCTGGGACATTTCCCCATCCTCCAGAAAGTCGTACTGGTGAATCCCCTGGTTTACGCCAGCGAGGGCTTGCGTGGAACGCTCGTGCCCCAGTTCCCGCACCTTCCGGTGCTGGCGGTGCTGATAGCGTTGACAGTTTTTGACGCGCTGCTGCTGGGAGTCGGGCTGCGACAATTCGACCGCAAGGCTGTCAGTTAGGTTGGCAACGGCGGGCCCACCGCCTCGTCCTGATAAACTCATTTGGAGAAGGGCCCCGCTCCCGCAGTCCCAGAAACTGCGGTGAGACACGCAGGGCATCGACGCGCAAGGCATCGACAAGCAAGTCATCGACCGATGAATATTTCCGAGGCGATCAAAATCGCGTTGCTATCGTTGTGGGCGAACAAATTGCGCTCTGCGCTCACCTTGCTCGGCGTGGTCATCGGAGTGGCCGCGGTGATTGCCGTGGTCACCTTCGTCAACGGTATCAATTCCTACGTCGCCGAGCGAATCTTCAATCTGGGCGCGGACGTGTTCATCATGTTCAAGGTTTCGCCGGTAACCACCAACATCGACCACTACATCGAAGCCCAGAAACGCAAAGACCTGACCATGGATGACTACCGGGCGGTGCGGGAGGGCTGCAAGCTTTGCGCATACGTGGGAGCATACGCGCGCAATAACAGCGGCCATGTGAAATATGGCGAGGAGACTCTCACCGACACCACCGTGCAGGGGATGACCCCATCGGTGGCGGTTACGCAGGACGTCGACATCGATTCCGGCCGCATGATTGGAGAGGCCGATCTGGACAATAACGCGCCCGTCGCTGTGGTCGGCACCGACATCGAAGAGGCGCTGATGCCGGGCGTCGATCCGATCGGGAAGGAAATTCGGGTGGACGGCTGGGTGTACCGCATCATCGGTGTCGGGAAGAAAAAGGGCAAGACGCTGGGACAGAGTCTGGATAACTACGTGATGATGCCCATCACGTCGTGGATGAAACAGTACGGCAGTCACAACACCAACATGCGCATCTCCGCCAAGGCGGTCGGCACCGGCCCCGTTCTGGACGCCGCTAGCGACGAAGCGCGGGTGATCCTGCGCGCGCGCCGGCACGATCCCGCCGGCGGGGCGGACTCGTTTGACATGGAGACCAACAGCAGTCTGCTGAGCATCTGGGCTAACCTCACCGGGACGTTTTTCGTCGCCATGATCGGTATCGCGGCCATCTCCATGGTCGTGGGTGGGATCGTAATCATGAACATCATGCTGGTCTCGGTCACCGAACGCACGCGGGAAGTGGGGATTCGCAAAGCCATGGGCGCGAGGCGCTCCGATGTGCTGCTGCAATTCCTGATCGAGGCTGTAATTTTAGCTCTCGTGGGAGGCTTGATCGGAGTGTTGCTCGGAATCACGGTGGCCAAGGTGGTCACGCTCGCGGTCGGGATGCCGTCCGTAATCAAGCTTTGGGCAGTGTTCGCGGGACTGATCGTCTCCGCGAGCGTGGGCATTTTCTTCGGCGTGTACCCGGCGCGGCGGGCGGCGATGCTCGACCCAATCGCGGCGCTGCGGTTTGAAACATAAGGATCCGGTCGCTTTCATTGCCCGGGTTGCATACTTATGATGAGCAAGAGCGAATTCGGCGAGATCATCGTGATGGCGCTGGATACCATCCGCACCAATAAGCTGCGCTCCGGGCTCACCGTTCTGGGCATTGTGATCGGGGTAGCCGTGGTCATCGGAATTTCCTCGATTGTCCGCGGACTCAATGACAACGTCAGCAGCCAGATCAGCAGCATGGGATCGAACATTATTTTCGCCTTTCACCTGCCGATCACGTTCGGACGGCCCACCGAAGAATTGCGAACTCGCAAGGAATTGACTTTCGAAGATGCTGAAGCCATGAAAGACCTGCCGCACGTGAAGGCCGTCACCGCGGGTGTTCAGTATGCCGAGCCCCAGTTCGGCACCGGTACGTACGTCGTGAAGTATGGCGACCGCAAAGCCAAGCAGACGATTCTGGAAGGCGATACTGCCTCCGCCAAAGATGTGTTCGATTTGGATCTGAGATCGGGCCGATGGTTCAGCGAGGTCGATGACGAGCGGCGCGCGCCGGTGATCATTCTCGGCGCCGACACGGCTGAGGAGCTTTTTGGCAGTTCCAACCCCATCGGCAAAGAGATCAACATTGCAGGGCAGTTGTTCGAGGTGATCGGGGAAATCGAGAAGGTAAAAAGTGTCTTCGGTGGCGGCAAAAATCCAGACGACAACAAGGTCTATTTCCCGCTGTCCACGTTTCGCAAACTTCACCCCGAACTCAAGCAGCACTTCATCAGCGTCAAGGCAACGTCGCATGCGGACATGCCCAAAGCGCAGGACGAAATGCGCCAACTGTTGCGGCGACGGCGCCGCGTGCCCCCGGACAAGCCGGATAATTTCTCTGTCTTCACCCAGGATTCGCTGTCGGATGTCTGGAACCAGATTACCGGGGCGGTGTTCATCTTTATGTTTGCCGTTTCGAGCGTGGCCTTGATCGTGGGCGGCGTGGGCGTGATGAACATCATGCTGGTGTCGGTCACCGAGCGCACGCGGGAGATCGGCATCCGCAAGGCCATTGGCGCGCGCAAACGCGATGTGCTGCTGCAATTCACGCTCGAGGCGATCACGCTCACCGCCATCGGAGGAATCCTGGGCGTGCTCCTGGGGGCGATCATCACGTACGCGATCCGCCTGGTGTGGGATTCGCTGCCCGCTACGATGTCCCTGTTCTGGGCCGGCTTCGGCTTTTTTGCAGCTGCGGCCGAGGGGCTGGTGTTCGGGATTTATCCCGCGTGGAAAGCGGCCAACCTCGATCCCATCGAGTCGCTGCGCTACGAGTAACATGCTAGTAATGCCGCCACCGCCATTGACAGCAAGAGCGGTGCTCGAAGCTGTGACCGCGATTGGAACCGTCTGCTGTCTGTTTTTCTATTTCCTGTCCGCGCTATCGATGGCGAGTTTCCTTGCCGATCAGCGAAAGAAAGACAGGCGTAATAAACTCGCTCAGGCTCCGCTGCCCGAAAGCCAGTTCCCCCCAGTTACCATCCTCAAGCCTTTGAAAGGTGTCGATCCTGAAATCTGGGAGAGCTTTTGCAGTCACTGCGAACAGGACTATCCCGAATTTCAATTGATCTTCGGCGTCAGCGATCCCGGCGATCCCGCTATCGAGGTGGTGCGTAAGCTGCAGGCAAAATATCCGGACCTTCCGATTGAGCTGATCGTGTGCGATCGCGCTCTCGGGGCGAATATCAAGGTCAGCAACCTGGCGCAGATGTTGGCCGCGGCGCGTCACGAACTCCTGCTGGTGAACGATAGTGACATCCGCGTCCCCTCGGATTATTTACGGAAGGTGATCCCGCTGCTCGCCGACGATTCCGTGGGGCTGGTGACCTGCCTGTACCGCGCTGTTGCCGGTCCGACCGTCGGTAGTCCAACGCTTGGCTCGCGCCTCGAAGCATTGGGCATCAGCACCGACTTTGTGCCGGGCGTTCTGAGCGCACGGTTTATCGAGAAAGGATTGCGTTTCGGATTGGGCTCAACGCTGGCGTTTCGCCGTCGCGACCTCGAAGCCATCGGCGGCTTCGAAGCATTACTGGACTATCTCGCTGACGACTATGAACTCGGCCGGCGCATCGCCGCAACGGGAAAGCGAGTCGAACTCAGCGCCGCGACCGTCACCACATTTCTGCCTGCCTACACGCTGCTGGAGTTTTTTCGCCACCAATTGCGCTGGTCGCGGACCATCCGCGATGCCCGGCGCTGGGGGTACGCCGGGTTGCTTTTTACCTTCGGTCTGCCCTGGGTACTCGTGACGCTGCTGGCGGCTCGGGGAGCTGCGTGGGCATGGATACTATTTGCGCTGACGTTAGCCGCGCGGCTGTCCGTCGGGTTCGTCGCTGCGGAGGTTGTGCTCCACGACCGACCAGCGCTCAACGGCATTTTCTTGCTACTCCTGCGAGACCTTATTGCGCCGCTCATATGGGCCGCAGCTTTTATGGGCAACCGCATCCATTGGCGAGGGGATATCTTCGATCTGAAAGACGGCCGCTTGACTATTGCGAAGCCGAAGTCGTCGCTGTCGGATTAGACATGGCTGACTAAAGAAGGCTGATTAGAAAAAATAATCTTGCCGCCACGCCGCGCCAGCACATACCTCGGTAATCCGCGCAATGCCGGCGGGTCGTCCTCTTCAGCCCACAAAAAAACGCGCTGCGGCCCATTCCACATTTCGACAAACGATGCCTGCGTCTCGAAGACCCGCGGCGCTCCCGGAAACTGCGTGCCGTACCACATGTTTCCGCCGGGCGCGCGCAAGCTGTGCAGCGGAATCCCGGTGTAAAAATTCAGCGTGGACGCATTTTCATACAGCCCGATCACCACGATCTGATCGCCCGGCCGGTACTGCTCGCGAATCGCCAGCGCCAGGTCTTTCGACGAAAGAATCGGGGAGAAAATGCCGAACGCGATCCGCACACACGCCAGCAGAACCACCATCATCGCCACCAGCGCTCCATTTCCCGCCCCTGCCCGCCCGCGGCGTCGGAGAATCCAGTTGGCTAGCGTTCCCAGCAGAAATGCGAACGAAAAGCCGAACAAGGGCACGCGGAACGCCCCCATCGCCTGCGGGGTTAAATCCAGAAAGTGCCCGAACGAGAGCGCGTAGTCCTGCGGGTGTTTTCGCAGCAGGTCCGACAGGTCTGCGCCCGCAGCCGGCGGCCTGGAGAAGAGGAGCAAGGCAAAGCCGACGACCGCGATGATGATGCCGACCGCCAGCAACACCGCCGAGGAAATCCGCCCAGCGCGCCGTTCCCGGCTGTCGGCGGCGGATGCTCGTTCCCGTTGCAGCCATCCGCCGACCAGCAATGCCATCCCCGGAATCGCCGGGATGGTGTAGTATTCCTGCCGCGTCGAGAGGCTGAAAAATCCCACGATCACCAGGTTCCACAAGAAAAACAAAAGATATGCGCGCTGGCGTCGCGTCATTTGCGCGCGGAATTCGCGCCATCGCCGCGGCACTTCCTGGAGTGATTGCGGAAGAAACACGGTCCACGGAAGTAGCCACAAAACCAGCAACGCCCAGAACAGCAGCAGCGGAACTGTGTCGTAGTCGCGCGGCACGCGCCGGTTCAGAAAACGCAGGATGTGCTCGTTGACGAAATAGAACCACAGGAATCCCCGCACCTGGCCCTGCGCCGGATTTTGTAACGCCGCCAGAATGTGCCACGGCGCCGCGATCGCGAAAAAGACGAGCGCGCTCGAAACCAGACGCAGCTTCAGCAAGTGCCGCAAATTTCCCGTCAGCAGCAGATAAAGCCCGATCGCTCCCACCGGAAACGCCAGTCCGATCAGTCCTTTGGTTAGGACGTTGAGCGCGCACACGGCGGCGAGTCCCCAGCAAGTCCAGCGCGCCGGCTTCGGTTGCTCCACTTTAGTTTGCTCGAGCGACACCAGAAAAAGCCAGAACGTCAGGGTCAGCCATAGACCGACCGCCACATCGGGAATCAGAAAGCGCGTAAAGAGGTACGGCCCAAGCGCGGTTGCCAGCACCAGTGCGGAATCGAATCCGCCCTCGCTGCCCAGTGCCCAGCGTCCCAAACCGTAAGTGGAGAGAATCATCGCCAGCACGCCCAGCATGAGCGGAAAACGCGTGCTCCACTCGCTGACGCCGAACAGCGTGTAACTCGTAGCCACGCCCCAATACATCAGCGGAGCTTTTTCCAGATAGCGGATGCCGTTCGCGTACAGCGTCACCCAGTCGTGCCGCTGCAGCATTTCGCGCGCCGCCTCGGCGTGCACTGTGTCGGCATCGTCGAGCAAAGCCGGCTGGGAGAGTCCCGCCATATAAATGGCCGCCCACAGCCCCATCAACACCAGCACGCAAATCCTCCAGTCTGAAAGCAACCGGTTCGGGCGGGTCGTTGTCGGGGGGATGACTCTCGGCTGGGTCATTGTTGTAGGGATCGCGGTTGCAGGGATCGCGCTTGCAGTTGTCGGCGGCTCGAGATTGCGCGCAGCGCTGGGATTCATCGTGGAATTTCTATTATACGAGAGTTAGGGCGCCCTCAGTCCGCCGCGACCCCGCGAGAAACGCGGGCCCACGCCACCTCGCGGTAAATCTCCAGGATTCGCGACACTGAAATGGTCCAGGAGAATTTCTGCGCCTGCTCATAGCCGCGCTGTTTCATCTGCGCGCGCAACGCCGGATCCAGCAGCACGCGCTGCAAGCCGCGCCGGATCTCAAACACGTTTTCCGGATTCACCAGCAACGCCGCGTTCCCCGCCACTTCCGGCAGGCTCGAAGTGTTCGAAGTGACCACCGGAGTTCCGTGGGCCATCGCTTCGAGTGGGGGCAATCCAAATCCCTCGTAGAGCGATGGGAACACAAAAATCTTCGCTACATCATAAAAAATGCGCAGCACTTCGATGGGCACAAATCCAAGGAAACGCACGTCGTTCTGCACGCCGCTCCGCACCACGGTGCGTCGCAGCCGCGGATGGCTCGAAAGATCGTCTCCGATGATGATGAGCTTCAGATCCGGAAATTGCTGTTCCTTCTGCAGTTCGCTCTTCAGGGCCGAAAACGCCTCGATGATGCGCACCACATTCTTGTGCGGCCGAATCGCACCCGCATACAAAATGAAGGGATAGTTCACCAGATAGCGTTGAGCAATCAGTTCGCGATCCGCTTCGGTGGCATGGCCATGCAGAAAACGCTCGTCAATCGCGTTGTACACAACTTCGATGCGTGCGTCTGGAATCGCCAGCAGCTTTTCGATTTCATTCTTGGTGAATTGCGACACCGCGATCACGCGCGCCGCCTTGCGCAACACGCGCCGCGTCAGGTAAAAGTGCAGGCTGCGCCGCAAACTGGAAGCGTTGCGCGATCCATACATGTGCTCCAGCAGGTCGTGCACAGTGATGACATAAGGACAGCCGAGGCCGCGCGGAATCCAGAACATGTGCGGAATGTGAACTACGTCGCACCCCAGGCGCTTAACAATCGCGCGAAACGCGAGATTCCCTTTCAGCGTGTCATCGCGCCCGTCCAGCGCCACCGTGTGAAAGTTCGGCGGCAGCGCGCCAAATTCCGCCACCTTCGCCGGTGAGCCGATGAGGAAGTACTCGCTGTCGCGGTCCAGTCGCGCCAGCGTGCGGACCACGTTCCGAATATAGGTGCCAATCCCGAATTCCGTCATGCGACGGATGTCGATGGCTACTTTCACGAATGGAATTTAACCACAGAGGACACAGGGGAACACAGGGAATTCGCTTAATTTTGTCATCCTGAGCGCAGCAGAACGATCCGCGAAGCGGATCGTGCCGCGGAGTCGAAGGACCCCTACTCCCGGCACACATTCCCGCGCGACCAGGGCGCCCTCGCTTCGCTCGGGATGACAATCTCAAGAATGCTAGGCTCTGACTTCCGCCCGTGCGCGCCGCTCGGCATACAGCGGAAACTCCTCTGCCATCCCCAGCACCTGCTTGCGAATCTTCGCGAGCACCGCGGCGTCCGTCCGATGATCGAGCGCCTCGGCGATCCAGTGCGAGATCTGCCGCATCTCCGCTTCTTTCATGCCGCGCGTAGTCACTGCCGGACTGCCGATGCGAATGCCGCTAGGCTTCATCGGCGGATTGGTATCAAACGGAATCGCGTTCTTGTTGACCGTAATGCCGGCCTCACCGAGGGCTTTCTCCGCCTCGCTCCCCAGCATGCCCTTCGCGAACACGTCGACCAGCATGAGGTGCGTGTCGGTTCCACCGGAGACGATGCGATAGCCATCGGCCGCCAGCGTCTCGGCCATCACCTTGGCATTAGCCACGACCTGCCGCGCGTAATCGCGGAAGCTAGGCTGCGACGCCTCAAGGAAGCACACGGCTTTGGCGGCAATAATGTGCACCAGCGGCCCTCCCTGCATCCCGGGGAAGACCGTCTTATCGATCGGCGCCGCAAATTCCTGTTTGCTCAGGATCATGCCCGAGCGCGGCCCGCGCAGCGTCTTGTGCGTGGTTGAAGTTACGATCTGCGCATGCGGCACTGGCGAAGGATGCGCGCCACCCGCCACTAGTCCCGCGAAGTGCGCCATATCGACGAGATAGAGCGCGCCAACTTTGTCCGCAATCTGACGCATGCGGACGAAATCGATGATCCGCGGATAAGCGCTGCCGCCGCCGATAATCAGCTTCGGATGCTCGGCCGTGGCGATCTTCTCCAAGTCGTCGTAATCGATCGTCTCCGTCTCTTTGGTTACGCCGTACGGAACGATCTTGTAGGTCTTGCCCGAAAAATTCAGAGGATGTCCATGCGTGAGGTGCCCACCGTGCGCGAGATTCAACCCCAGAATCGTGTCGCCGGGCTGCAGTACCGCCGCGTAAGCAGCTTGATTGGCCTGCGAGCCCGAGTGCGGCTGCACGTTGGCATGTTCCGCGCCAAAAAGCTTCTTGACCCGTTCGCGCGCCAGACTCTCGACGACGTCGGTAAACTCGCATCCGCCGTAATAGCGCTTGCCGGGATACCCTTCCGCATACTTGTTGGTGAAAACGGAGCCGGCAGCCTCAAGCACAGCTTCGCTGACAAAGTTCTCCGAAGCGATCAGCTCCAGCCCTTCATGCTGGCGGCGAACTTCGTTATCGATTGCGTTCGAAATCTCGGGATCAACTTCATAGAGCGGGCGTGACATGGCAGAGTTTTTCATGGTTAGATACCGCAAGTTATTTTACTCCGAGCGGGGCAAGTCTTGAGACGGACGACTTGGCTGACCTGTCATCGGCCCCGGTTGTCCACCTTCGTATTGTCTGCCTTCGTAGGCTTGTCTTGCCTCCTGCGACGCAACATCATCGGGTTGTGAGCATCTGTCGGTATTGCGGTCAAAACGCAGGCTGGTTCAACGAAGCACACGAAAGTTGTATTCAAAAGTCGAACCAGGGGATCGAAGCTCTGAAGGCGTGCATGGCATACGGAATCGCCCAAGCGAGCAGTATGGCGAAATCAGAGCGCAACTGGACAAAATAATTGCCTATGCGGTCATTCCCCGGGAACAAGTGCTGTCAGCGATCAAAGAAGGCTGGAGTCGAGGGGCAGAAAAGCGAAGCATAGCGGGGCCCGTTAGCGAGCAGGAAGGTTCAGCGATCCTGGGCATTTCCCAGGCGGCGGGGTTAACGCAAGGTGACATATCAGGGACGGCCGGACTCAGAGCGTTGTTCCTTAGCTGGCGGATATGGATGGTGCTCCACGATCAAATTGAGCCGTACAAAGGGCCGATTCAGTTCAACCTTCGACCCGAAGAAGTGCCAGTCGTCGGGGTCGCGAACGTTTTACTTAGCGAGGAGCAGACAAGAAGCACTTACGTTGGAGGATACAGCGGAGTAAGTATCAGAGTCGCCAGCGGACTCTATTATCATTTTGGCGGGATGCGTGGGCACAGGGAACAGTCGACATCCCTGCAAGAAGTAGATTACGGACATCTCCTGATGACCACACGTGCCATATATTTCGGCGGAACAGAGAAAGGTGTCAACTTCCGATTGCCGCACAACCAAGTCGTGCGTTTCCAGCCGTATTCAGATGCGGTGGGCGTCTGCAAGGACGGCGCAAAAGAGAAACTTTTTGCTCCTCAGCAAGATCCGAATATCGGTTGGTTCTTGTTCAACGTCCTGCAGGCGCTCGCGGCCAAAGAGTCTCAGGTGAAATTGCGGGCAACCTCATAGGTTCGGATGAAGCGCCGCTCATCGCCCTGGCACCTTGCGTGGCTCTCACAGTTGGTCCGCTGCCGAGACATGTGATGGTAATCCTGCATAAACTGTCATATTATGAAGGTATGGCTATGAGTTCCTTGAACATCTCTCTTCCCGAAGCTCTCAAGGAGTACATTGAGGGCCAAGTCAACTCCGGCGACTGGAGCACGCCGAGCGAATACATCCGAGAACTCATCCGGCAGGACAAAGACCGCCGGTTGCGGGGTCTCGAGCAGGATTTGCTCGCAGGCTTGAAAGGCGAGAAGATCGAAATTCCGGTGGCCGAGCTTCGCAAGAAGGGATTGGTCGCTGTCCTGCGCGAAAGAGCACGGAGGAAGTGAGCCTCGCACAGGCGCGCGTTAGCGAGGCCGCCTCTGCCGACATCGTCGAGCAAGCCGACTGGTACGAAGAAAAGTCAGACCGGAAGCTTGCCCGACGATGGAGCGACGCAGTCACGTCAGCCCTGCTGCGAATCATGAGGAACCCGCATTCGGGCACGCCTTGCCGATTTGGCCCCACGGAACTGCGCAACATCCGGCGTGCGTCGATCCCAGGGTTCCCGAAACATCTGATGTTTTATAAGGCTGGCGATCACGAGGTGCTTATCTTACGGGTGCTGCACGGGGCACGCAATTTGGAGAGCCTTTTCTGATCGCTCCACGTATCTTACGCGCTCTTCAGTCGAACGCCGTTCTTAGAAAACTAACCAACTGCCACCCATCCATGTATTTATACGGAGTCTCTCCCATGGTGTAATGCCCGCAGGGCAGCACGACGACTTTGTGATCCAGGTTGTGCTTCTCGAATTCTTCGACCACCTGCTCGGAAAATTCCGGCAGGAACGTCATGTCGTACTTGGCATAGATAATGAGCGAGCGGCGCGGCCAGCGCGAAAATTTGTCGAAGTACACCATCGGACTGACGGCGCGCCAGACCTGCCGCAGATTCTCCAGATCGATGGCCGTTTCCAGTCCCTCGCGGATGTGGCGCGTGGACTGCCCATGCCACACCACGTCGGCAAAGTAAGTCGAGGCGTGGTTGAACGCAGCCACCTGAATCCGAGGATCGTGCGCGGTGGCGATGAACGCATAGCACGATCCCAGGCTGGTGCCGACAATCCCGAGCCGGTTGTAACCCTGCTCTTCCAGCCAGTCGAGACAACAGCGCACGTCGATCACGCCCTGGCGCACCGAATCGAGCGTGCGTCCGATGTTGGCGGAAACGGCATAGTCGGCGCGGTCGATCTCCGCCGGCCGGCGAATGTCGTGATAGGGCATGCTCAGCCGCAGCACCGCAATTCCCATCCAGTTCATTACTCGGCAGAGGCTGCTGTAGTGGAGCGCGTCGGAATTCCAGTGCGGCAACAGGACCACCGCCCGGCGTCCGCGTGCCGGAAACCAGCGAGCGTTTACCTGATTATTCTCGGGGAAAGGCGTCACCACGGGCGAGGTGAAGCGCAGGAACTCGGCATGCGTGCCGTGAACTTTCTCTTCGAGGCGTGGGTCCGGCACCTCGCGCGTGCTGAACACCTGAACCTCGCGGCGCTCCAGCCGGAAATCCACCGGCTTCTGGTAGGAGTAAAAGTCGTCACTTTCCCGAATGATGCGATCGTTGAAACGCGAGAAGTATTCGGTCAAATCGCGCGAGGTTTGTCCGCCGGGACCACCATTGCGGCCGGGCCAACTCTGTGTCCAATCCAGCCCCCAGTCGAGCGGACGCACTACGCGGTTATTGTCCACGGACGTGAGCCGGGTCTCCCAGTCGTACATCCATTGAGCGTAGCGCGACGGCATCTCTATTCTAGGAATACAACAACGGGACGCGATTGGCGACTTGAGTCAGTTCAATGGCGGGATTTCAGCACTCAGCAGTCAGCGCTCAGCATTCAGCCGTTGGCTTGGCTAGGAGTAGGCACTACTGTAAACTCGCGGCACTCTCTGCGACAGGCCGCACAAAATCTCGTAAGGCACGCTTTCGCACAAACGCGCCAGTTCTACAGCGTCCACGACCTTGCCGTTGTCTCGTCCGATCAAGATAACCTCATCTCCCACCGCGACGCCGTGAATGTGGCTGACGTCCACAATCGTCAGATCCATCGAGACGCGTCCCACCACCGGCGCGTATCCGCCGCCTACGATCACCCGCGCGCGATTCGAAAGCAGGCGGGGATAGCCGTCCGCGTAACCGACGGGCAGGACCGCAATGCGGCTCCGCACTTTGGTCACAAAGGTGCCCATGTAGCCGATAGCTTGTCCGGCTGCGACTTCCTTCACCGTCAGTACGCGCGTCTTCCACGAAAGCACCGGACGCAGCGGCAGCGGCACCACCGCGGCGGGCTCGCCGCCACGCGTGAAAGCGAGCGAATATCCGTAGAGCGCGATTCCCGGACGGACCATCGTCTTCCACGTGTCGGGACGCGCGCTCATGGCGGCGGAATTTCCCATGTGAACCAGCGCAGGCCGGAGCCGGTAATTCTGCAAGACCGCAAGGCCCTCTTCAAAGCACTTCATCTGGCGCACCGCGTCTTGGGCGTCGAGCACTTCGGCCGACGCGAAATGCGTGCTCACCCCTTCGAGACTCAGGTGCTTAGACGCGGACAACATCTCACACAAGCGCGGCAGCGCATCCTTCGGCGCGCCCAGACGGTGCATGCCGGTGTCGATCTTCAGATGAACCGGCAAAACCATTTCCCGTTTTCGCGCCGCTCGTTCGAGCGTCTCGATGTGCCATGGTTCCCAGATCGTGGGAGTGAGATTCTGGGCGACGATGCCGTCTTCTTCGCCCTTCCAGATTCCCGTCATCAGCAGGATGCGGGCCGTGACGCCGGCGCCGCGCAGCGCCAGGCCTTCCGCGGCATCGGTCACTCCCAGCCACTCGGCGCCCTCGGATTCGAGCGCCCGCGCGCACTCCACCGCGCCGTGGCCGTAACCATCGGCTTTGACCACACCACAAATGGTGACGTTTTGGCCGACGTGCTTCTGAATCGCGTGAAAATTTTCTCCCAGCGCGGCCAGAGAAACTTCCGCCCAAGTCCGGCCGTCGAGAATCAGAGAGCGGCTTTCGGGTATTTTCGACAATCCAGGACGCGGCGCGTTCACGTGTCGATTATAGTGACTGCGCGCACCGCGCGGCTAAGTGCCGATGGTAACTGCTGAAGTTAACTGCCCGATAACACGAAGTTCACCGTGATTTCCGTCTCCACTTCAATGGGCTCGTTATTCAGCAGATAAGGACGATAGCGCCACTGCCGGACCGCTTCAATCGCTGCTGTGGCCAGCATCGGATGCCCGCGGATCACGACCAGATTTTCGATCGTCCCCATCTTGCTGATGATCGCCCGTAATTCGACCGCGCCCTGGACCCGCGCCTGGCGCGCGAGTGTCGGATAGATCGGCTGCAGACGGTAGATGATGTTGCCCTCCGCCCAGTGCGAAATTTTGAGCGGATGGGTAGGCGCAGGAGTCGGCGGTGGAGCGACCTCAACCGCGATGTTGATCGAGCCGGGGACTCCGCGGCGGTTCGTGCCGGTTCCTCCCTGCACGCCGATGTTGTCCAGATCGGGCGCTGATCCAACCTGCGGTTCGTTCAGGTTCAAGATGGTGCGTGGAATCGTTCTGGGCTGCAGCAGTTCTCCTACGCTGATGTTCGACGAATGAATCGGGTGCTGTCCGGGTGCTGGCGGCGCAGGGGCTGGCGGTGGCGTGAGCATTGGCGACTCGAACCACTGCAGCTTAGGTGGTCCCTGAATCGTGAGCATGGGGATCAGCAGCAGCAGGCTCAGTCCGAGGGCCTGCATGGTGAAGGATGCGAGCGCGGTCCATCCGCGACGGGCAGACTGATCCCAGGTGCTTTCGAGTGCGCGGAACATAATGTCCTCCGGAACGGGCCCGTTATTCCGTACAGACACCTGCGGCGTGCGATTTGATCCGAGAAAGAAGCACAAAAAAAAGACCGCGTCGGCGCGCGGTCTTGAGAAATAGTTGGAACCGAAACTACCCCAGCGGTGTCGCTACTGTTTCGGCGGAGTGGTTGCGGGAGGCTTAGTCGCGGGAGCAGCAGACTTGGTGGCGGGGGTGGTCGCCGGTCTTACGGGCTTTTGAGCGGTGCTGCCCGCGGGGGGCGCCGGTACGCCGGACTGAGTGTTGTAGGCTTCGATGATCGGCTGCGTGATGTCCACGGCCGGGCCATACCAGATCACCGGGCCGCGCGGCCACTGCTGCGACGTATCCAGGATCATGCCGTAGCCGTTATCGCCCGCGTACTTCACGATGAGCGGAGCCATTTTGGTCAGGATTTTATTTCCGATTTCGCCCTGCTGGCCCTGGAAGTCCTCCTGCGCGTCCTGCTGCGCGCGATCAAAACTCTTCTGCTTCGACTCGATCTGCTTCACCAGCTTGTCGCGCGATTCGTCATTCAACTTATCCTGCTGGGCACTGAGCTGTTTCTTGAGGCTGTCGATTTCGTCGGCCAAGCCTTTCAGTTCGTTCTGCTTGGGTTCGAACTTCTTGCTGAGCGCTTCGAAATCGCGCCGGCCTTCATTGGAGGCGAAAATCGCCTGTTCGATGTTGATGGTGCCGACTTTGGTGCCTGTAGCCTTGGCCGCCGCCGCAGCAGCAGCGGACGGAGAGTCAGGGGTGGTGGCAGCCGCGGGAGCGCCAGCCGCGGGAGCGGCTTGGGCCAGAGCGAAGAGCGAGAGGCCGAACATTACGGCCACGGTGACGCGCACAGACTTCTTAATCATTGGGATCCTTGAACTCCTTCGGATTTTTCGGAATGCTGGAAACTCCCAGCTCGCTGGGCTCAACGAGAAAACGGATCGCAACCCGAGCCTATCAGTCATCAAACCTGAAACCGGCGCAGGCAGCGCGCAAGGCGCGTACGGCGCCCGGTTCTCTTCACGCCGAAACCGCAGCGTGGTGATCAGGGTGTGGACGCTCTGCATTATACGGAGCGTACCGGAACAGCGTCAAACGGATCTCGCTGGTTCTGGTTAGTTGGATGTGGCCCGGCGGTCAGCTGTCAGCTGTGAACTCTCGCCCGAGCCAGACCTCAGTACACACCTCAATAATGGAACCGGTAGCGCACCTGGACATAGATTTCGCGTGGCAGGTTCCAGTGATATCCGCCGAAGGTGAGGCTGTCGTCGTAAATCACCCGGTGGTTGGTGACGTTCAGGGCGCTGACGGAGGCGGTGAAGCGTTCGCCGAAATCTTTGCCGAGGGAGAGATCGAAAGTGGTGTGGCCGGGGAGATAGTCGCCCTGGTACGGCCAGCCGGGGACACCGTTTTCTCCGTTACTGAAGCCGGAGCCGTAGTAAACGTTGGTCGAGGCATAGGAGCGCCAGGGGAGACTGACGTCGCCGCCCACATTGAGCGTGTTGCGCTGGTCGTGGTCGAGCGCACTGAGTCCGGGAGCGAGCATGAAATCGGTGAGACCGCCGGTGATGGTGCCGCTGCCCTCGGCGATCTGGTTGGAGTAGGCGAGGTGAATCTGGCCACGATGCGCGATGCGGGGAGAGCGCAGGGTAAGTTCCCATCCGCGAATTAAGGCCTGGGAAACGGTGATGGGGAAGAAAATATTGGAAGCTCCGATGTTGTTGTGGTCGAGAAAATTGGCAACGTTGGTTTGGAAGTTATCGGCGTCGAGAACCCATCCTCGGTAAGGGATAGTGACGCCGAACTGATGTTCTTCATCGCGCTCGCCGGGCAGAGGAATGAAGCCCAGTTGTTGCCCTTGGACATAGTTGATCAGGGCCGGGCCGGAAACGGTCTCGATGGGCGGCGCTTGATAGTAGTGTCCGTAGAAAGCGCGGAATGTCCAACGAAGCTTAGGGATGGTGACGGTGGCACCGAAGCGCGGGCTGATGGCGGTCTCGGAGATGGGCGGCGTGGAAGTGGCTGCAAAATTGCCTTCGGCGAAACGCGTGGGCCGCATGCCGGCGGAAAGAGTAAGCCATGAAAAGGGCTTGAACTTGTCGTCGATGTAGAACGTCTCGAGATTGGCGGTCGGGTGCTCGGGATCCGCGATCGGGGAGGGAACGGGTGGAGAATAACTGAGTGGATTGAAAATGGCGCCAAAGAACTGGTTATCGCTCTGGTAGAAGCTGAGGAATCCAACCTGCAGATCGTTCTTCTTGTAGTTAGCAGCGATGGCGGCCTGACCCCCGACGTAGGTGGAGCTGCGGTTTTCGGTGCTGGCAACGGGATTGTCGTTGAGATTGCTGGCGTAGTCTCCGCTGTTGTAGTGGTAAAACGGCGAAAGCGTGGTCAGCACATGCGAGTTGAAAGTGTGGACCCAACTGAACAGCACACCGGCATCGGTCTCGTGTTGGCCATCGCGGAGCCCGACGCTGGCATAGCCTTGAGTGTTTTCGAAGTCATCGGGGAAAGGATCGTAGGGGATCTGGAAGTAGTCCCGGCGGGCAGAGGTCATCAGGCGAAGCTGGTTCGAGGGATCAACATTAAAGATGAACGACCCGAAGCCGCCGAAGCCGTTGACGGCATCGTGCACAACTTGGGGAACAGGCGGCTGCAGGCCGAGATTGCTGCGATTGCCATTGACGCTGGCGTAGTAGGCGAAGCGTTCGGTGTGGCTGCCGAAGCTGAGGGCGTTGTCGGTCTGATAGAAGTTGCCGGCAGTCATGACGAGTTCGGCCTGGTTGTTGCGCTCGAAACCGGTGCGGGGCACGACGTTGAAAACGCCATAGGTGCGGTCGCCGAACTCGGCGCCATAGCTGCCGCGATCGACCTCCACGTAATCCATGTCCTTAGGATCGAACTGAGCGCCGAGATTTTGCGCGATGGCGGTATTGATGATGGGGATGCCGTCCAGTAGCCATGTGGTCTGGTGGCCGCCGCGCATGTGGAGCATGTCGTGAGTCACGTAAGCGCCTGGGACGTAGTCGGTGATCATGGCCATGCTGTTGGTGCCGTCGGCGCCGGGGGTGCGCTCGATGTCGAGGCGGCTAACGAGTGTGGTGGGAGTGAAGCTGTCGGTGGCGACGATTGCGGGCGAGCCCGGGACAATAACTTTTTCATTTGCCGAGGCCACTTGCAATTGAAAGTGAACCACCGGGACAGTTCCCGAGATGACCGTGACGTCCTGTGCGGTTTGCGCGAAGCCTTGACTGGCGACGCTGACGGAATAGTTGCCGAGCGCCACGGCGTTGAACTGGAATTCACCGTTGGCGTCGGTGGTGACGCTCTTTGCCCACTCGGACGACTTGGCGTGGAGCATTACCATGGCGTTCTGAATAGGACGATGCTGCGGGTCATGCACGACGCCCCGGATCGCGCCGTAAACATTGGCGAACGCGGCGCGAGTTGTCCATAACAAAGCTATCGACAGCAGAGCGGCTAATGCTAGCTGCTTGAGGCGAGCCATGATTCTATCTCCTTTCGAGATGTCGAAATCTTCTCAGCGCAAGTTGAGAGAAGTCGGCTTGTCGCATTCCATCTCTGGCAGCGAAACCATTCCGTTCGTATCGGGGTATCGCTTCAGCGATGCCGCAAATACGTGAAACCGGACGCCCCTTCAGTGGCTGGAAATGCGTGTGCCCCTGCGCTCTTGGCCAGGGTGCTGATTTTCGAGTTTGGCAGAAGGCTAGCTACGCGGAGGGGCGCGGGCGGAATCTTGCAGGGAGATGTCGCTCGAGTGCAGTCCCGCGCTTTGCACCGGGCGTGCGGGCTCGATCAGGAGACTTAAGAAAGAGAGCAGACCGGAAGCGGGTCGCGCCCACTCAGAGGTGGAAGCCCCGCAGCAGCAATGGTGCTGACAGCAGTTGCCGTCATTGGTGGCTTGAAATGAAAGTTCGGATGATTCGGTTTGGGGCGGCTTCGCTGGTGCCATCGCTTGATGGCAGTGCATCGCAGGCTGCGCCGCTTGCCCAGACATAGCTTGTCCAGACATCGGCTGGCGCGTGCAATGCACAGCTTGCGGCAGGGCAGCACAGGGCATCACCATCGGCCCGACGGCCGGGACGAGCAGAACCAGCAGCAGAAATCTGGCAGCCCAGCGGTAAGCTCCCCACATTTGCGCAACAGCATAACAGAAAACCAGCTTCCAGTTCTCAGCAAACCAGTGGCACTGAGAACCGGGAACTGATTTACCATTTCTCCGTGCATCGGCTGACCGAGCAGCTGTTGAAGACAATTCGGAAGCATGGGTCGATTCGGGCGGGGGACCGGGTGGCGGCGGCGGTTTCCGGCGGGGCCGATTCTGTGGCGTTGCTTTGCCTGCTACTCGAGTTGCGGGCCGAGTTGGGGATCGTGCTGTCGGTGGCGCACGTCAATCACAAGCTGCGCGGAGAAGAGTCGGACGAGGACGAGCGCTTTGTCGCAAAGTTGGCGCAGCAGCACGGGCTCGAATTGCATACCTGCGACGCGCCGATTGATGGCGGGCGTATTTCAGAAATCCGTTCGGAGGTCCGTTCGCAGTTCCGTTCCGAGGTCAGTTCGGATGTCAGTTCAAAGACCGGTTCCGAAGCGGGTTCCGGCATCGAGGCAGTCGCGCGCAAGTTGCGCTACGGTTTCTTTCGCCAGTTGGCGCGCGATGGCCGTGTGTCGAAGATTGCGACCGCGCACACCCTCGACGATCAGGCGGAGACCGTGCTGCTCCGCATTTTTCGCGGCACGGGCATTCGGGGACTTTCGGGAATTCATCCGCGGATCGTGTTCGAAGAGAAAGGACATGCGTTCGGCGAGTTGGTACGGCCCCTGCTGGGCTTCCGTCGCGCTGCCTTGCAGGAATTTCTGCGCCAGCAGGGCCAGAGCTGGCGGGAGGATTCGTCGAATCGGGATATTGCCTTCCTGCGCAATCGCGTGCGGCATCGGCTGCTGCCCATGATCGGGGAAGAATTTGGCGAGGCCGCGATCGAACACATGGCTGAGCTAGCGGAAATCGCTCGGGCTGAGGAAGAGCATTGGAAGTGCGGCCATCCGGAGGTTGCTGCACAAACCGGCGGTGCTGGGGACGAGATGGGGCAAACCGCGTCTCTGCCATTGGGGCCGCTGCGGGACATTCCGCTGGCGGCGCAGCGGCGGCTGGTGCGCGCATGGCTGGAGGCGAATGCGCCCGATTTGGGTATCTCGTTCCGGCTGATCGAGGAGGCGTTGGAGGTGGCGCGCGGGGCAGCAGGCAGAAAACTGGAACTGCCGGGCGGGCGGGACTTTCCCAGGCGAAATCTTCGCCGTGGACGGCAGGAACTTTTGTTGGAATCGGAGCCTTTCGGCAGCGAAGCAAGGCATGGACAAGCTGCGGATTATGAATACACTTTAACGGTGCCGGGCGCGGTGGAGGTTCCGGAGCTGGGCGCTTGCATCGAAGCTCGCGTGGTGGATGCGAGTGAAGTTCCGGAGCACGAGCACGGGCAGTTGCTGGATCTGGAGCGCATGCCAAAGAAAGTTCTGATCCGCAACTGGCGGGCGGGAGATCGTTACTGGCCCGCGCACACAACGGCGGCCAGGAAAGTGAAAGAGCTTTTGAGCGACCGGCACGCGACCGGACCGGAGAAAAAGCTCTGGCCGGTTGCGGTCGCGGATGGCTGCGGCCTCGTTTGGCTGCGGGGATTCGCGGTTCCGGCGGCTTTTCGAGCGCCCGCGGGGGCTGCGCAAGCGATTTGGATTCGAGAGACCGCCGGCATGATGTAACATGCCATCGTTAGAGTTACTGATTTCAGAGTGACCAGTTTAGATACCAGGCCGGAGGCGCCACCATCGCTATGAATGCTTTGCCGAATGCCGGGTTGCGCCAGGTGATCTCGGCCGACCAGATTCAGAAAAGAGTCCGCGAACTGGGACGGCAGATTTCCGACGACTATCGCGGCCAGACCGTGATCGCGCTGGGGATCCTGGAAAACAGCTTCCTGTTTATGGCCGACCTGGTGCGCGCGGTCGATGTCCCCATCATCTGCACCTTTATCAAGCCCAGCTACAAGCAGAGCAAGCAGGGCGAATCCCCGCTGTTGGAAATTTTTTTCAGCCACGAACTGCCGATTGCCGGCAAGCATGTGCTGCTGGTCGAGGGATTGGTGCACTCGGGCGTGACCACCGAATTTCTGATGAGCGACTTGCGTGGGCGAGGCGCGGCTTCGGTGAAGCTGGTTACGTTGCTGGATCGCCAGTCGGCGCGCCGGGTGCCGCTGCAGCCCGACTATTTCGGGTTTCTGGTGGATGACGCGTTTCTGTGCGGCTACGGCTTGGGCAATCCGGAGCAGACAGGGCGGAATCTGCCTTATCTGGCGGCGACGACGTAAAGCACGAGTGGGGACGGGGGCTCTGCCCCGTCCAGCGGAGCAAAGCCCCGCTTTCACATGGGATGTGATCTCCCCGGATGTGGCCTCCGGTGACTTCTGTCACTCTCTTCTGTTGCCCCGTTTTCTTCGGAAAAGGTCTAGAATGAGACAGCGGTCTTTTCCCAGTCGAATTTCCGCCTCCGGCATCTAATAGGAACGAAGAGGCATCGTCTTTTTTTGGCAGGGATGGGACCTCACGAAGAGGAGTTTTAGGTGAATTCTACGATCAAGACGGTAGCTTTCTGGGCGATCATCGTGGTGTCGGCCTTCCTGCTCTGGCAGGTGGTGAAAACCGGCAGCAATGCCCAGAAGGAAAAAGAAATCGGCTTTTCTGAATTCCTGACGGATGTGGATCAGGGCAATGTCCACGACGTGATGTTCATCGGCCAGGAAGTGCGCGGGAAGTTCAAGAATCCCGACTCGCCTTTTCACACGATTGTGCCGGCGAACTATCCCGATATGTACAAGAAGCTGACGGAAAAGGGTGTTCCGTACAGTTTCAAAGACATCAGCAACGGCACCTGGCCGAGCTGGATTCTGAATCTGGCGCCGCTGGTTCTGCTCGGCGCGCTCTGGTTCTTCATGATCCGCCAGATGCAGACGGGCGGAAACAAGGCGCTGTCGTTCGGCAAGAGCCGGGCGCGTCTGCTCTCCATGCAGCAGAAAAAGATCACGTTCAAGGACGTGGCGGGCGTGGATGAGGCGAAGGAAGAACTTCGCGAAATTATCGAATTCCTGCGCGAGGCGCAGAAGTTCCAGAAACTTGGCGGACGCATTCCGAAGGGCGTGCTGCTGGTTGGACCACCGGGAACGGGCAAGACCTTGCTGGCGCGCGCAGTCGCGGGCGAAGCGAATGTTCCGTTCTTCTCCATCTCCGGCTCGGATTTTGTGGAGATGTTCGTGGGCGTGGGCGCGAGCCGCGTGCGCGATCTGTTCGAACAGGGCAAGAAAAACGCTCCCTGCATCATCTTTATCGATGAGATTGATGCTGTCGGACGTCACCGCGGTGCTGGCCTCGGTGGTGGACACGACGAGCGCGAACAGACTTTGAACCAGTTGCTCGTAGAAATGGACGGCTTCGAATCGAACGAAGGCGTCATCCTGATGGCCGCGACCAACCGGCCGGACGTGCTTGATCCGGCGCTGCTACGGCCAGGGCGTTTCGACCGGCGCGTGGTGGTGAATCGTCCCGATGTTCGCGGGCGCGAAGAAATTCTGCGCGTGCATACCCGCAAGATTCCTCTGGCGGACGATGTGGAACTGAACGTCCTTGCCCGCGGCACACCGGGCTTCTCCGGCGCGGACCTGGCGAACATGGTGAACGAAGCGGCATTGGCGGCTGCGCGACAGAATCGCAAGGCCGTGCTGATGTACGACTTCGAAGTGGCGAAAGATAAAGTACTGATGGGCGTGGAACGTAAGTCGCTGCTGCTCTCCGATGAGGAGAAGAAGAACACCGCGTATCACGAAGCCGGACACGCGCTGGTAGCGGCCATGTTGCCGCATTCTGATCCGGTGCACAAAGTCACGATTATTCCGCGCGGCATGGCGCTCGGTTTGACGATGCAGTTGCCGACCGACGATCGTCACAACTACTACAAGAATTATCTGGACACGCAGATCGCCATCCTGATGGGCGGGCGCATTGCGGAAGAGCTTTTCCTGAACCAGATGTCAACCGGCGCGGGCAACGACATTGAACGGGCCACGGAACTGGCGCGCAAGATGGTTTGCGAGTGGGGCATGAGCGACCTGGGGCCCCTGACCTTCGGCAAGAAAGAAGAGCAGATTTTTCTGGGACGCGAGATCGCGCAACACCGCGACTACAGCGAAGCTACCGCCATCCAGATTGACGAAGAAGTCAAGAAGATGGTGGGTGTGGGCTACGCCACGGCGAAGAGGATCCTCTCCGAGAATCGCGAAACGTTGATCCTGATTGCGAAGGCGCTGATCGAACGCGAAGTGCTGGACGCCTCCGAGATCAAGCTGTTGGTCGAAGGGCAGAACCTGCCACCGATCAAACCGCTGCCGGCGAAGACCGACGACGGGGTGCAGCAGGTGATCAAGCCGGAACGGGCTCCGGCGAAGGGCGGCGAGCGGCCGGCTACGGCTTAAGAGCAGTTCTCAGTTCCGGTTTTCAGAGGGCGGCCAGTTGGCCGCCTTTCCTTTTTTGCCCAAGCCCCATCTCCGCTACGCTGGCCCCCGCGCGCGGCCAGCGCATACGCGGTAAGAAGGATCAGGAACGGGTCGAGCGGGCGCATGTAATAAACCTCGGGATGCGTTATGCAATAGACCAACGGAAAGAACAGGAACAGTATTAGATAGGGCGCAACTTCCTCGCGGTTCTCCTGGAATGCACGACGCAGTCCGGCAACGGCGAGACTGAGCAACACTAGATTAAGCGCGATGTTAGGAGGATCCAGAGGTTCCTGCTCCAGGTATGTCGGGCGAAAACTCCAGAAACCCGTCCAGAGATAGAGCGCACGACGCAGAGTCATCCCTAGAAACCACGCCTTGTGGGCCCTGATAAACGTGAGTGCCTGCTGCTGCTTGTGAGCCATGTACGCGAGCTCACCCGATTGCGCATATTCCGCGAGCTCGGCAGGATTGTTGGAGGGGCGGAGGCTTCCGTTGGCCCAATGTGCGGTGTAGCCATTGTTGCCCACGTAGAGCTCGAGTCCAAGGCCATCACGAAATGGGATAAAGCGGTGGAAGACCTCGTAGTTGCGAAGGAACCAGGGCGACACGACCACGATGAAAGCCAATGCCGCCAAACAGGCCGGCGCAAACCATCTTTGTTTCCGGCGGTGCAAGCGGTAGCAGGCCCACACGCCCAGGAAGGGAAGAGCCGACATCACGTTCGGCTCGGTCAGGGATGCAACACCACACCCGAGGCCAAACCCCATCCAAGCCAATCTTGAACACGATGCTTTCAGGTACAGCACCGCCAGAACGAGTAGAGAGAGAAAGAATGTGGTGAGACACGTGGCCCATATCCAGTTCGCGGAAAAATAGATTGCGTTAGGAAATAGCGCCCAGATCCAGCCGGCGACCTTGGCCGTCCGTAGATCGAAACTTCGTAGTCCAATCAGGAACACTGGAATGCAGGTCAGGGCTGAGAACAGGCTGCCGAGCGAAAGAATCGCAATGGCGGCACCCTTGCTGTAGATCCCGAAGAGCTTGAAACAACCCGCCAGGATCGCGGGATACACGGGCATGACCAACGCCGTCGGACCCGTCGCTCCATGCAGAGGGTTGCTGATTCCCTGCCCCAGCGCCAGCGAACGGGCCACTCGCCCAGGTTCGTATCCGAATTCATAGTAATCGCGCTTCGGGTTCAGCCAATACGGATAGACGAAACCCACGACCACGAGACGGATCGCCAGCGCCACCAGAACCATGTAGGAGCAAAGCCGAAGATTCCCGGGCCGGCGCGCGAACGCTGCGGGTGCCGCAGTCAAATGCGGGTTCCTCGCATTCTTGCAAGCATGACGCTTCCAATACCCGGCTGCATAATTCACCCAAATGCCAGACACAGTATAGCTGCTATATTCTGCCCGGATTACTCTGGAGACGCCGGGCGCGCCCAACGACCCTGCACTTGCGCGGCGTACAGCTAGTGCTTAGGATCAAGACAAGCATGCCTATCAGCGCTACCGTCGTCGATCGTGCGCGGCCGGGAATGGCGGTCGGCGAAATCTTCAGCTTTGCCTACGACACCTTTTGCGCCAGCAAGGTGCGTTTCATCCTAACCGCGCTGGGGATGGTCATCGGCACCGCTTCGCTCATTCTGGTGGTGACCATCGGCATGACCGGCCGCCAGTACGTCCTCAACCAGATCCAGGCCATCGGGACCAACGAGATTTGGGCCGAACACCCCATAAGCGGGCACAGTGACTCGGCTCCCGATCCTCTGACCCTCGACGACGTGAATGCGGTGCTGCGAAGCGTGCCCGGCGTAGCCGCCGCCTCTCCTGTGCTGGATCTTCACGAGCGCATCCCGGTAGGATCAGGCCAAGAGAAGGACATACTGGTTTTGGGCGTCTATCCCGATTACCTGCGGGTGCGCAACCTGGTTCTGCCCTCGGGAAGATTCTTCGATCAGGAAGATTCGGAGGCCCACAACAAGGTCGGAGTAATCACCGATAAAATGGCGGTGGCCCTCTACGGCTCGCCCCAGGAGGCGGTGGGCAAGATCATCAAGCTCACGGGCTTGCCGTTCACCATCATCGGGACTTTCCGGGAGCGGGTGGATACTTTCGGCCAGTCGGAAATCGTGGACAACACGTTGCTAATCCCCTACTCTGTCAGCCGTTATTTCACCGAGACGCCGAGCCTGAAGATGGCCTATTTCTCGATGGAAGATCCTTCCATGGTGATCCCGGCGACGGCGCAGATCTTGCATGTCTTGCAGTCGCGTCATCGCGCCGAGTCGGTTTATAGCGTGCAGAATCTGACCGCCCTTCTCGCCATGGCAGACCGGATCGCAATCGGCTTGACCATCGTTCTGCTCGCCGTGTCACTGGTCGTGCTGCTGGTCAGCGGCATCGGCATCATGAACATCATGCTCGCCACCGTCAGCGCCCGCATTCGCGAGATCGGCATCCGCAAGGCGATGGGCGCCACCAACCGCGAGATTCGTTTCCAGTTCCTCTCCGAAGCCGTTCTGATCTCTCTCATCGGCGGCGTGATCGGTATCGTGATCGGCCTCGCAATTCCTTTCTCGGTGCGCTTCTTCACCGAATATCGCATTCCCATTTCCGGCCTCTCCGCCATCATCGCCATCGTGGTCTCCTCTCTAGTCGGAATCCTGTTCGGCACCGTTCCCGCGATCCGCGCCTCACAACTCGATCCCGTCGAGAGCCTGCGCTACGAATAATTGGCTGGAACCACGCTGGCACGATCGGAGGTAGCCGGCGTTTGGCGTGCGATACTTGTAGGCCCTATGAATCTGACTCTCGATAATAAAGTTGCTCTCATCACCGGCGGATCGCGCGGAATTGGCGCGGCGGCGGTGCGGATGTTTGTAGCCGCGGGCGCGAAAGTTGTATTCAATTATCAGACGGCGAAAGCACAGGCCGAGGATCTGGTCCGGGAATGTGGCGCGGGAAACTGCCGCGCCGTACAGAGCGATCTTTCGACCACCCAAGCAGCGCAGCAACTGGTATCGTCCACGATCTCGGCCTTTGGACGCCTCGATATTCTGGTCGCAAATCACGGCATCTGGCCGCCCGAGGATGTGCCCGTCGATCGCATGTCCGATGAACAGTGGCATCGCACCATCGCCGTGAATCTCGACAGCGTCTTCGCCCTCGTCAAGCATTCGGTGGCACAAATGAAGACGAAGAAGCCGCGCGGTGGCCACATCGTGCTGGTCAGTTCGACCGCCGGACAACGCGGCGAAGCTTTCCACTGTGACTATGCGGCCTCGAAAGGCGCGCTGGTCAGTATGGTGAAAGGGCTATCGACCGAACTGGCGCCCGACCACATCCATGTCAATTGTGTCGCGCCGGGATGGGTGGCCACCGACATGTCGGCGGCAGCGCTGAATGATCCGCCGACGCGCGAAAAGGTTTTTCGCACCATTCCGATGGGGCGTGTGGGAACGCCGGATGAGATTGCTGGACCGATCCTGTTCCTGTGCACGCCGTACGCCGGATTTATCACAGGCGAGGTTTTCAATGTGAATGGCGGCGCGGTGCTGGTGGGTTAGGGAGGACTTTATGAAGCGTCGGTGGTTTTTCACTGTTGCGGCCGGACTCCTCGCTACAGCTCTCAGTTCCGCGCAGCAGCCCGGCAATGATTCGCCGAACGCATTGACCTTCGAGAACGGGACCCTCGCGAACGGCGTCTACTCCAACGAGTGTTTCGGCTTCTCGCTTCCAATACCCGCCGGATGGGAAGTCAACGACGCCGTCACTGCCGGTGGCAAAGCCAGGCATCGCTCAGACAGGGATCTTGTTCTGCTCTTCCTCCACCAGCAAGGAAAGCTTCCCGGCAGAATTATTCTCAGCGCCTTGGATTCGGCCGCTCACATCGGCGGTCCGCAGGAGTTTGTTACCACTGCGGTACGCGCGCAAATCAACTCCCCGACGGAGAGGCGCGAACTGCTTCGATATACTTTCACTGTCGATTACGGTGGCAGGCATTTTTTTCGGTCAGATTATACGACGCTTATGCGCGACAGCATCCCGCTGTACTTGGCCTACGTCTATACGGAGTTTCGTGGCTACTTCATCGGCGAGACGCTGGCGTCTGCATCGCCGGAGGGACTGGACGACGCTGCCAACTCGCTTCAGAGAATCTCGTTCCAGGAAGATCAGGTCAACCCTAAGTGCGTCATGGGCCCGGATGATGCGGCAACGTCTCCTGTGCCTGTAGCGCCGGGAGTTTCGACGGGCTTACTGATCAAGAAGGTTCCGCCGGACTATCCGATACTGGCCCGGCAGTCCCGCATTCAAGGCCAGGTGATCCTGAGAGCGCGGATCGATAAGGATGGGAACGTTGAGGATCTTACCCTGGTTTCAGGCCATCCCATGCTTGCTCCAGCCGCGATTAAGGCGGTCAAGCAGTGGAAATACAAGCCGTACCTGCTCAACGGTCAACCCGTGAAAGTTGAGACGCAGGTTGTCGTAATTTTCAGTTTGTCGGGGCCTTAGTCGTCCTTCGGTGTTGGGCGCTGCCGGACGGCTGAGGGCGGCCGCCCCTACGTGGTTCGTGGTACAGCTAAAATCGTTCCGGAGGCTTCTAACCCAATAGAATCATGAATCGTCTTCTCGTTGTTTTGCTGCTGTGTGCTCTGGGCCATGCCCAAACCGCTCCGACGCCTGCGCCGTCTGCCACTCAACCTGCCATCAACCTCAACGACTCCGACAACGCCCGCGAGGCGCGCGCGGTTCTGGATAAGACAATCGAAGCCCTCGGCGGTCAACCCTACCTCACCTACGAAAACCGCTGCGAGGAGGGTCGCTACTATCCGCTGTATCACGGACGCACCGAGAGCACGGGCATTCCCTACCGCTACTATGTCGAGTATCCCGACCGGGACCGTTTCGAAGTCCTCCACACTAAGGACATTCATGTGCTGCCGGGTACGATCGACATCGGAGGTGTGAAGGTCAAGAACAAGTTCGATCTCGCCCTCATTCACAACGGCGACAAAGGCTACGAGATCACCTACAAGGGAACGGCGGCGCAGGACAAGCTCGATTTGGAAAACTACCTTCGCCGCCGCCAGCATTCGCTCGAATGGGTGTTCCGCAAGTGGATGCGCGATCCGAACGTGGCCATGTTCTACGATGGTCTGGCGGTAGTGAATGGGAAGGAGACCGAGGGAGTCACACTGCTCAACAGCCAGAACGATTCAGTGAGCATTTTCCTGGACCAGAATTCGCATTATCCGGTCAAGATCAGTTATTCGTGGCGCGATCCGAAGGACAAGCAGAAAAATGTGGAAGATGAGGTTTACGACAGTTACAAACTGGTGCAGGGAATCTGGACACCGCACTCCATTACCCGTTATTTCAACGGAGAGACTTCGCAACAGCGCTTCATCGCCACGGCGACCTACAACCTGAAGCTAGCGGATTCCATGTTCGAAGCGGCGGTGACCTACGACCCTACCGCACCCATCAAGAAACACTGAAATTGGCCGCAAAACGGGCGAGGATTACCTCAGTATCAGCCAAAACACGGCCAAGTTCTTCTCTTGCTACCCCCAAACATCTATAACCGCCTGAACAAGTTAGCCCAAGGAACGGTGCATCCAACCACGGACTGTGGCTTTTTCGCCACATGCAAAAGTTCGCCAACCACGGTAAGCTAGCACACAACAAAAGACTTAAGCCGTCCCCCGTTGACACACGAGCAAACAATTCGTGGTGCGGTAACCTGCACCGGAGTGGGTCTCCACAGCGGCGCCCCGGTCAGCCTGCGGATTCTTCCCGCGCCTGCCGGAACGGGAATCGTGTTCCACCGCACCGACCTCGACGGCTTTGCCATCGAAGCCAGCGGACGCAACGTGGCCCGCGTCAGTTACGCCACCAGCCTGATGAAGAAGGGCGTGCTCATCTCCACTACCGAGCACCTGCTTTCGGCATTTACCGGAGTCGGCATCGACAATGCCATCGTCGAGTTGGACAATCTGGAGCTGCCGATTCTGGATGGCAGCGCCCGTCCCTTTGTCGAAATGATTCAAAAGGCCGGCATTCGGAAGCAGCGCAAGCCCCGCACTTATCTCCGGATCGTGCGCGATATCGAGTTGCGCGAGGGCGATAAATCTATTGCCGTGTATCCGGCAGACGTCTATTCCGTTTCGTATTCCATCAACTTTCCGCACCCGCTCATCGGCAAGCAGAGTTTCTGCGTACGGCTGACCAATGGCAGTTATCTGAAAGAGATTGCCCCGGCGCGCACGTTTGGATTTCTGCATGAAGCGGATGCCATGCGGCAGCAGGGACTGATCCGGGGCGCGTCAACCGAGAATGCCATCGTGCTGAATCGCGGCGAGGTGCTGAACCCGCCGTTGCGCTTTGATGACGAGTTCGTCCGCCACAAGGTTCTGGACCTGATTGGCGACCTAGCCTTGATCGGGAAACAGATACTGGGTTCGGTGGTGGCCGACCGCGCCGGCCATGCCATGCATACGGCGCTCGTGTCGCGCATTCTGCGCGACGGGTCGTATTGGGAAGAAACCACCCTGGAAGATGAGCTTGCGGCGCCCGCGCTCGCGGCGGCGGCCAGCCTTAGCGTCTAGTATCGAGATGTCCGGTCTTCGGTTTCAGAACAATGTTCTCCTGAGACCTAACACCTGAGACCTGGCACCTGCGCCACTTTCAGTCGGCGAACTGGGGGACGTTCCATTCGTTGCGCAACGCGCGTTCCGCTTGCAGGCGCTGCAGTTCGGCTTCTGCTTCGGCACGCACGCGGTCGACGAAAGCAATGGCGCTCTGCCGGTGCTCGGCCCCGAGCGCGGACAAGCGCTCATGCAAGTAGGGTTGGTCCTCGTCCAGGCGCCGCAGCAAGCGCTCCCTTCGGGCGATTCTTTCTTCCAGTGTAATCGTAGCTGTAATCCCAGTTGTAATCACGGTTAACCTCGGCAGGTTCGAAACGCGACGCCAGACGCGGCAAGCCGCATCTCTACAGTGCCACACCCGGAGCGGGCCGCAAGTCACAAGCTGGATGCCGGGGTGGGTGTGAATTGTCGGGAACAGGTTTCGGGAAGCGGTGAACTCGCGCCGCGATTCGGTTAACGAAGTGCGATGTAGCCTTGCAGTCGACTGGGCATTTCGCTCTGCAAGCGGTCGGTCAGCCATTTATCCAGCTCATATTGTGAGCTCTGCGGAACCTCGATGAAGCGGATGCCGACGCAACCGGCTCCGTCGGCCCAGGCGACTTGGCCTTTCAGTTCGAGCGAAACTTTAGTGTTGGGAAGCGTGAAGCGAAGCTGCGCCTTTGAATCCTGGGGCAATTTGCTCAGGATGCGGATGGCGATGCCCCCTTCGCTCAGGTTGGTCGCCGTGGCGGTTATTTCCTGGTGGGGCGGCAGGCTGATGCGCAACGGCATGTCCACTGGATGGCGGAAGTACCGGCGCCGTTCTCGCACCATAAAATTTAGGGCCGCATTAAAACAGCGCGAGGCGTGCAGCGGGGTGAGCGGTTTCTGCAGTACGAAATTGGCTCCGCAAGTGAAAGCGTCCTGCGTGGTCGTCTTCCCATTCACCACCGCAAACGCTACGGACCGGGTATTGCTTTGGGTGTGGCGGAGGGCCTTCAGCAGGTCAACGCCGTTCTGCAAGTCGTCGCAGTCGATGATGACCGCATCGAACTTGCGCTTCGCTATTAAATCGTTGCCCGCCCGGGGCTCTTCGCAAACCTCGAGATTGACCGAGATCTTCTCCAGTGCCGGACGCAGCACCGCGAGCAAAGTGGCGTCCTGGCTAATGAGAAGAGAGTCCAGATTCATCGTATTCTCGATACTAGCGGCACTCGGGAAGTTAAGAAAGTAACCTTGGTAGTACCTGCGGGTTACGCAAGTCGTTGCACCCACGGAATTTGCTGACGGGGCTGGTCGAGCAGTTCGCGGATTTCACTGAGTTCGCAGAAGTGCTAGACGAAAGCTGGACGATTTTTCTAGGGCGTGCTGAATTTTTGCTGGATTCTCGCGCCGTTCGCCGCGAAACTGGTGGGGTGAACGAAACCGCTTATCTATCTTTGGGATCGAACCTGGGAGACCGTGCGGTCAACTTGCGCGCCGCGCTTGCGCAATTGGATGCCGCCGGGAGGTTGCTCGCCGTCTCCGCCTTGTATGAGACCCAACCGGTCGACGTTCCGAACCAGTCGTGGTTTCTGAATTGTGTAGCGGCGATTGAAACGGAGAAGACGCCGCGAGAACTGCTCCAGTTGGCGTTGCAGATCGAAGCCGCGATGGGACGTCTTCGAATGCGCAACCAGGGTCCGCGCAACATTGATATCGACCTCGTGCTGTTCGGGGATCGCGTAGTGGATGAGCCGGGCTTGAAAATTCCGCATCCGGCCATGCAGCAACGGCGCTTTGTTCTGGAGCCGCTGGTCGAGATCGCTCCCGAGGTGCGCCATCCTGAACTCGGGAAAACGGCGCGCGAACTGCTGGCGGCGTTGGCTGGAGGGCAGACGGTTCGGCGGCTCTGACTTCCTTCGCCACGCGCGTAGCGGCGGGCGCATTCGTCTGCCCTCGCCCGTCCGGTCTCAACTACGGAATGACGATCCGGCTGCCTGCCTCTTCCGGCCCGGCGATGACCGAGGGCTTTTCGGGAAACTGCGCAAAAAGGAAATCGATGAAGGCCCGCGACTTTGGCCTGCCGGACGTGCGTCCCAGGCCCATGTGCAGCAGGAAGACCAGAGCCTTCAGCACGTCGGAATCCCGCAGCCGCGCTCGGCCTGGTATTTCGCTGATATGTTGCTCTTCGGCTTCGCGAAATTCCCTGACCATGGTCTCGACTTCGCGGGCGATCCCCTGTTGCACGAGGTTGGCGGTCGGCGGCTCGTAGATGAGGCTGGAGTTCACCAGCGTTTGATAGCTCTTCGTCAGCGAACTGACCGCCGCGATCAAATCACGGTCCACGAGCGGACGATCGCCGAGCGAACGTCCGGCGCGGGCGCTCTTTGCCAGCGCAAAGCTGAGTCCCAGGATCAGTTCCTCGCGTTCGTAGAGGAACTGCTCGGGGATCGCAACCTCGGGAATTTCAATGTCGGGGGAAATTGCCTCGCGATCCCGCGGGCCCGTCCGTTCATTGTGAGAGTGGACCGTAGCGTGCTCGCGTGCCTGTTGTCTTGCTTGTAAGAGATAAGGACAGTCGCTCGGGCAATCGAGCGTCACCTCACGCTGCTCGCCACAGCACTGCGGACAGATTTTGCCATGCACGGCCGGGCAAAACCGCTTCTCTTTGCGTTCTTCACAGATCGCGCAACTCAAGTGTAGTTCCTCGGATTCGATTATTTCACGGAAAACGGCAGTCAAAGGCTTTACCACAGGGAACACAGAGGAGCACTGGGGAAACCGAACTTCCCTGTGTTCCTCTGTGCTCCTTGTGGTAAAGATTTCTACCGCAGGCACGGAAGCAAGCCGCCAGAAGCCAGCTTCTGCACCACTTCTGATGCAAATTCGAAAACCTAATCGTTCCCATAACCGATTTCTATTTGTCTGCTCGCGTCCGACGCGATAGCCTATCTAGTTCCCCGGTCATTTAATCGGAATTCCTGGGCTGCGCCCGAAATAAGGAGAGGCATGTCGACTGAACTGCGGAATTTTCTAGCGATCCCCTACGACGAACTGGAAGAGATGAATCTGAAGGCGAAGAAACAGCGTCTGGACCGAGTGGCTCCTCACAAGGTTCAGGAAGAGCGGCTGAAGTATCTGACGGACGAGTCGCGCATCAAGGCCGTGACCGTTATGTTCAGCGACCTGGAAGGCCGTCTCCACATGCTGGACTACGACAAGAAATTCCTGCTGAAGAGCTACGACAACCTGACGTTTGACGGTTCGTCGATTCGCGGCTTCACGGCGCAGCGGGAAAGCGATCTGCGTCTGGGCATCGACTGGGCTGCCTTCTACTGGGGCCCGGCGGATGTCTTCGGGCCGGGCAAAGTCCTTGTCTTTGGTGAGGTCATCGACAAAACGGGCGAGCCCTACACCGCGGACATCCGCAGCATGCTGAAGGTATTTGGTAACGGATTGCACAAGAAGCACGGCTACACCCTCAACGCCGCCAATGAGATCGAGGGCTTCCTGTTCCGTGGACCCGAGGCCGAGCGCATCTACCACGAGACGGGCAAGTTCGAGTACGTCAATACCGGCGGCTATTATCACTCATTGCCGGGCGACCCGCTGCGCACCTTTATCGATACCACCGCCGAAGTGCAGCGTGCCATGGGCTTCCAGAACGAAAAGGACCATCCGGAGGTCGCGCCCTCGCAGTTCGAGATCAATTACGGGTACGCCGAAGCGGTGGCCGCCGCCGACCACATCCAGCTCTACAAGCTGATCTGCCGCCAGGTCGCGCGCAATATGGGCTTGACCGCCTCCTTCCTGCCGAAGCCAGTGGTGGGTGTCAACGGCAGCGGCATGCACACCAATGTCTCGGTCAGCAAGGACAGCAGGAACCTGTTCTGGGATCCCAAGGGCGAAGAAAAGCTCAGCAAGTTCGGCTATGAGTTTATGGACCGGGTTCTCACGCACGGCAACGATCTCTGCCTGGTGTTCAATTCCAGCGTCAACGCTTATCGCCGCCTCGATCCGCACTTCGAAGCGCCGAATCAACTCAAAGCGTCGGCGGTCGACCGGGGCGCCATGATCCGCATTCCGATCGGCAACGAGCGCAGCATGCGCATCGAGGTGCGCGCAGTCGCTCCCGACGCCAATCCCTACCTCGTGATGTACTCCATTTTCAAGACCGGATTGGAAGGCGAGACGGCCAAGATCAAGAACCTCCGCCAGGCCGAACGCTACCTGCCCGACAACATCTACACCGCGATCGCCAACTTCCGCAAAGCCGATTGGACAACCAAACTCATTGGGGAAGACGTCAAAGGCCGCTACGCCGACCTGAAACAGGCATCGGCCGACCGTTGCCCTCGCCTGCTGGGCACGATTGTCAAGGCGGCCGAAGTGCAATTCCACCACGAGGTGTACAACCAGTTCCTGTGGAACATGTTCTAGAGCAAGCACGGAAGGACCAAGGCAGCGCCGTGCCTCGTAAGTTCGCGGTATAAGTTTGGCTTGTCATCTTGACCGAAGCGAAGGCATAGTCCTCAAAAGGGTAAGCTTGGGACTATGCCTTCCGAGCAAAGCCCCGGGGCGAGCCTCGGTGGTCCAGTCCCGCAAGAAACACCTCCAAGACGCCAGCACGAAGGGAAATGCCCATTTTTGTCGTTCTCTAATAAGGATGGGGAGAGTACCGCGCGAAAGTAGCCGGTTCCCGACGTTCCCACCGAGAGGAGCTTGCGTCATGATCGACCACACGAAAGTGAAACTTGGCAAACAGACCGCTCACCACGATAGCCGAGTTCCCATGCTGAGCAAATACACTGCCAGCCTTCCGGCGCCTCCGCCGGCCACAAGCTACGATAGCAAAATCACCAACTTGGGCGTGATGTTGAACAACACGCTGGGCGATTGACCTGTGCCGCTGTCGGCCACTGCATTCAGCAATGGACAGCGGAAGCGAAAAACAAGCAAGTCATTATTCCGGATCCCGACATTTTGAAGCTGTACGAGATTGTGGGTCACTACGATCCCAACAATCCCAAGTCAGACCGGGGCGCGATTGAGATTAACGTGCTCAACTACTGGCTGGCAAATCCGTTTGTCGGGAACAAGCTGAGCGCGTTTTGCGCTCTCGAACCGCAGAATCTCCAGGAAATCAAGGACGCCGTGTACATCTTTGGCAACTGCTACATCGGTCTTCAAATGCCGCTGTCGGCGCAGAACCAGACGGTGTGGACAGTTCCGCCGGGCGGAGCCACGGGCCAGGGCGCGCCCGGTTCCTGGGGCGGCCACGCGGTTCCAATCGTTGCCTACGACGCGCGCGGACTCACCTGCATCACCTGGGGCGAGCTCATACGCATGACCTGGCAGTTCTGGAACGCATATTGCGACGAGGCATACGGCCTGCTCAGCCCGGACTGGGTCGAAGCAGGTAAGACCCCGGCAGGGTTCAACTGGAAGCAACTCGAAACCGATATGAGCGACCTGAAAGCGGCCTTCCCGAAAGGTGTTTCGATCGCAGCCTAGGAAAATCTGAACGGGAAGCGCTTGGCTCACGATGCATTGTGCCCAAGCACTTCCCTTTTGTTTCGTGTTCCGCAGAACCTGCGAACGCGAATTCGCCGAAGTATTAGGAGGATAAACTAATGGCAGAGCGCGCATTTACCCCGCTGCACCACGTCGATGTTGAAGATCTCCGGCTCAATTACGATCCCGAGTCTCCGCAGAAGCGCTTCAAATCGGCCGGCGTAGAAGCTGCTTTCCTGAGCGAAAGCGAGCGGCTTCCCAGCATGATTCCATGGCCTGCGGCCACCAAGCCCACACCCGAGCCGCTGCCCAAGGCGCCGACTGAAACCGATGATCTGTCCAAGTTTAAGGGCTACGATGCCGTCGTCGTAACCTGGACGTCGGCCGAAGCGGCAACACTGGCAGCGTTGTTTACGCCCGGCTTCCAGGTATCCCAATGGTACGAGTATCGGCACAATGTGCAGAGTTACATTCCGCTGGTCACCGGAGGCACGGCTCCCTTCAACGATAGGCAACCCGACATGGCACGCTACTACCACAGTCTCGGCCTGTACTTCCCATGCCGCATCGGAAGGGCCCGGGTCCTGTTGATGAAATCGGGCTTACATCTCGACTACGACGGGCCGCAGTATCCGCTCCGGAAAATGATCACGGAGGTTGTGCAAGCTGTAGAACCAAAGCTTTTCATCACTACCGGAACCGGCGGCGGAATCGGGAACGAAGTTGCGCTGGGAGATGTGGTCATCGCCGGCCATACCAAGTTCGACTGCACCACTCAGTTTAAGAATGAGTCGTGGGCAAAGGCTTCTTATGCGACGTCTCCCATCCCAGCTGGCGCGATTGCGGCGATCACTCCAGCTCTGACCAAGGTCAACGCTGCGCGCATCTCAGGTGGACGCTCCGTGCCCAAGATGTGGGACACGGCCAAAGATGCGATTGTGACCACCGATTTCTTCGGCTTTGACGATTCCACGAACTACTACAAACTTCAGGGACTGGGCCAGGCATGCGACATGGGCGACGCCATGGTCGGCAATGCCCTGCAACAGTTTCCTGACGTGAAGTGGCACGCGATACGGAACGCATCCGATCCGCAGATACCGAATCCATCGGGTAACATTGAGCAAGCCAAGCAGGAAGCGGGACAAATTTACTCGAAATATGGCGTCTTCACCACGGCCGCAAGTGTGATAGCCACCTGGGCCGTGATACAAGCCAGTTTCGGCCACTAAACCCAATTTGCCGGAGGGGGCCGGTCCACGCCGGTTTCCACCGGCGTTTAAATCGTGGGCGGGTCGCCCACCTCTCATCGTGGTCAGAATCCGGAGCGTCCAAAGGCACACTCCCGTCCCGAACCTTTCCAGGACTATGGCTCGCCCCTTCGACTTGCGATAATTGTTGTTTCCCATGGAACTCACACTTCTTGATGAGCGCTGGCTCCCCAAGTCAATCCTTTGCCTGCGCGATTACAGTCTGAACAAATTCCTACACGAGCTGGTTGCCGGAATCACCGTAGGACTTGTCGCCCTGCCCCTGGCGATGGCGTTTGCCATAGCGTCTGGACTCCCGCCGCAAGCCGGAATCTACTGCGCGGTGGTCACCGGCTTTCTGATCTCCGCGCTCGGCGGATCGACGACCCAGATCGGTGGACCTACGGGTGCCTTTGTTGTCGTCATCGCCGGCATTGTCGCCGCTCATGGCGTCGATGGCCTGTTCATGTGCACAGTGATGGCCGGAGTCATTCTCATCATCATGGGGCTCACCGGCATGGGCGCCGCGGTGAAGTACATTCCGCGGCCGATCGTCATCGGCTTTACCAACGGCATCGCCATCCTGATTGCCAGTACCCAAGTGAAGGATTTCTTTGGCCTCAACCTGGAAAAAGTTCCCGGTGTTTTCTGGTTACGCATGGAAGCGCTGGCCCAGAACTTTCATACCTTCTCACTCGAAGCGACCGCGCTGGCCGCCGGCACCATCGTCATCATCCTTGCTTGCCGTGCGCTTTCGAACCGCATTCCCGGCGCGATTGTTGCCCTGGTCCTGGGCACGCTAGCGGTGTGGATTTTCAAACTGCCGGTCGCTACCATCGGCACGCGTTTCAATGGGATTCCGAACGGCTTGCCGCATATGCACATCCCCACGTTTCGTTCCGACCTGATTCACGGTCTTCTGGGACCGGCATTAACGGTCGCCATGCTGGGCGCGATCGAGTCGCTGATGTCGGCGGTGGTATCGGATCGGATGAGCAATAGCACCAATATTAACGACCGGCACAATCCGAATGTCGAACTGGTGGCGCAGGGCATCGCCAATGTGGTTTCTCCCATGTTTGGCGGCCTGCCGGCCACCGGCGCCATCGCGCGCACTGCGACCAACATCCGTTCCGGAGCAAAGACACCGGTGGCGGGAATGATTCACGCCCTCACCCTGCTGGCGATTCTGCTCTTTGCTTCCAAGCTGGTGAGTTTCGTGCCCATGGCGGTGCTGGCGGGGATCCTGATGGCGGTGAGTTACAACATGGGCGAGTGGCGGGAGATTCCGTCGCTGCTCGAGCTTACGAAAACCGACATCAGCGTGTGGCTGGTCACGTTCGCGCTGACGGTTTTCGCCGATCTTACTGTAGCTGTGCAGGCGGGCATGATTCTGGCGGCGCTGCTGTTTATCAGCCGCGTAGCCGCCACCACGACGGTTTCGCAGGTCACCGACGACTACGTTGAAGATGGACGGGTGCACATTCTGCAGGATAAGGACATCCCGTACTACGCGACTATTTTTCGCATCCACGGGCCGTTTCTGTTCGGCGCGACCGACAAAATTGACGTGGTCACCGAAGACATTCACAAGCTTCCGCCAGTCGTGATTCTGCGGCTGCGCAATATGACCGCGCTCGATGCCACTGGACTCTTCGCGCTCGAAGAAGTCGCGCGGACCCTGAAGGCGAGCGGCCGCGAGTTGATTCTTTGCGGCGCCAGAGAGCAGCCGTTGAAGCTGATCCAGCAGACGGAGTTTGAGGAGTTGGTCGGTTCCGAAAACATTTGCGACAACGTGCAGGATGCCCTGCACCGGGCCGAAGAGGCGTTTGAAAGACTGCAACCGGTGGGGAAGGCGACGGCCAGGTAGGCCCACACCCTTAACCGTTGTCATCCTGAGCGAAGCGAAGGACCCCTACCCCCCGAAAATGTGTGCCGGGCATAGGGGTCCCTCACTTCGTTCGGGATGACAGTTCTTGTAATGTTCTCAGTGCATCGCCACCGCATTCACCAGGTTGGCATTCAGGTAGCGGCTCATCGCCAGGTCGATAATGGCGCCGATCATCTCCGTGTAGGAGAGTCCGTAGGCCTTCGCAGCCATCGCAAACTCCTGCCGGCTCGCCAGCCACGGATTCGGATTCGCTTCGATGACGTAGACATCGCCATTCGGAGCCAGTCGCATGTCGATGCGTCCGTAGTCGCGCAACTTAAGCGCCCGATACGCGGCCAGCGCCGTGTCGGACAATCTCTTCACCGTGTCTTCGTCCAGATTCTCTGCGATACCCGATTTGGTCAGCTTGTAGGCTTCGGTATTCTTTTCGAACTTCACGTCGTAGGTGGCGATTCTTGGCGTGCCCTCGGGCAAGCGTGACAGATCGAGCTCGACCAGTGGCAAAACCTGCGTCCGTTCGTAGCTACCGAGAATTCCGGCGTAAATTTCACGTCCTTCGATGTACTCCTCAATCAGAGCCGGCGAGTCAAATTCATCCTGGATGTACTGGACGCGCTCCATCATCTCCTTGATGTTCTTCACGACGGCGCCGGCATCGATGCCGATCGATCCATCCTCCCACGACGGTTTGACGATGAGCGGAAAAGAAATGTCGTGAGCATGTTCAATGCGCCCGCGATAGGCAGTCGCAAAGAACGGAGTCTTGATGCCGTGAAACGCGAAAATCTTCTTGGCAATCGCTTTGTCCTGGGACATGAAAATGGCATGCGGCCCCGCTCCGGTGTAGCGCAATCCCAGCAGGTCGACATAAGCGACCACGTTCATTTCCTTGGTGTCGTCGCCGTCGAAAGACTCAGTCAAATTGAAGATCAAGTCGGCATCGCAACGCGAGAGTGAGTGCAAAGATTGCGGGCGCCCATCCAGTTCGAAATACGAAGGCTCGTGCCCCAGCTTCTGCAGCGCCTCGAAGATTTCCTCGCGATCGGTCTTTTCTTTCTTTACCTTCTTCACTTTCTTGTGCCGCTTGCGCGCAGCATCCGCTTCTTCCTTCGCCGCCGCCGCGACCGGATCCTCGTTCCACAAGTCGTACAGCAGCGCGATTTTCAGTTTTGCCCCGATCATCAGTTCTCCTCGGAAAGCAGCCTTGCCGTGTAGCGCCGGCGTCCCCGCCGGCCACGTTGCTGCCGGACGGGCAGGGACGCCAGTCGCTCATCTTCTACGGCTGAATAAACTTTCCTTTCGTCACATAAGTCATCACTAGCGCGGTGACATACGCCGTGACCTCTGCCAGATGTTCCGCACTGCGCGTTTTGTCGGCGCGCAAGTCAAGCTCCCCGGCGCGCTTCTCGATCGTGTCCATCAGGGTCTTGATCAGCGGACGCTGCGCCCCGGTCCACTGCGCGACTTTGTCAATCACCGCCTTGCGATGTTGATGCAAAAATTCGTTCGCCGGCAGCGCCGCCTTCCGCCGCTTCGACACCGGAAAGATGTCGCGCAGATCCGTATCCGGCGTGAGCTCAGTGACCGCAACTTCTTCGCGCGCATTCTGGTGATAGAACTCCGCCACCGTAGTTTCCATGTCATCGACCGTGATGTCTGCTTGTGCGCGCCGCCGCGCCGGATCGCTTTTCCCCAACTTGCGTGCCAGCCGGTTCATGTATTGCAACTTCTCCATCGCGCGCCATCCGCGATAGCGCTTGCGCCAGTTCGAGCGCGGCGTCAGCCACACCGCAAAGGTCTCGGCAAAATCCTCATCCGGATGCTTCTGCGCATACCATCCCGGCAAATGCCGCACATAGTCGCGCGAAAACGGCGCGGGCCGGTAGTTGTCGCGATACGGACGCCGGAACGGTCCGAAGATCTGCTTCCACTCCGGCTTGTTGTGCAGCTTGTACGCATAGGTGAACGCGTGCCCCGCTTCATGCCGCAGGTACATCATGATTTCTCTCGCGTCTTCGAGGTCATGCGTTTCTTTTTCCAGTTGCGCCAGCGCCGCATGCGCCAGATAAAAAGGAATCCCGATGATCGGCTCGCCCGACGGACATCCCCACTCGTCGGTCAAATAACAAGCCGGACGAAATTTAGTCAGCCCTTTGGCGTCCAGCTCGCGATAGAGCTGTTCGACAAAGCGCTCCACCGGAGACCCGGCAAGCGTAAGCCCCAGCTCGCGAATCGGCCGGCTCAGAAGTTCCTGGTACGCGGGTTCAGGTCTTGCGTTATCGTGCACAAACGCTCGCTTACAAATAGTCTGCAACCGCGCGGGCACAGGCGGGGAGGGGCAGTATCACTACGATTAACAGTAATGGAAAGCGGGGTTATTTAGAAGTGACTGCGGTAATGCGGGCGGGGCGGACGAATGCGTCCGCCCCTACGCGAGCTTACTGCAGCAGCGTTCCATTTCCATTCGGCTCTTCCGGCGGAATCACCACCGCCGCTGCCACCCGGTCTCCTGGCTCGACGTTCAGCAACCGCACACCCTGCGCCGAGCGCCCCGATTCGCGGATGAATTTTGATTCGATGCGGATGATCTTGCCGTACTGGCTGATCAGCATCACCTCGGATTTCTCCGAAACCTGCGAGATGCCGACGACTTTGCCGTTGCGTGCCGTGGTCTTGACGTTGATCACGCCCTTGCCGCCGCGATTGGTAAGCCGATACTCGTCAGCGGGAGTGCGCTTGCCGTATCCGTTCTCGGTGACGGAGAGAATGAGCGAGCCTTTTTCCGGTACGAGATCAGCGATTTCGGGAGCGACATCGCCTTCTTTCACGATAGCCTTCGCCTCCGGCTTGATCGTGGTCGCCATACCGACGATGTAATCCTTCTCGGCCAGGTTCATGCCGCGCACGCCAGTAGCGTTGCGTCCCATGGAGCGCACGTCGTTCTCGTCGAAGCGAATCGCTTGTCCGTCATGCGAGGCGAGGAAGACGATCTGGTTGCCGTCGGTCAGCGAAGCCGCCACCAGTTCGTCGCCTTGTTCGATGTTGATGGCGATGATGCCGCGCGACATCACGTGCGAAAAGTCCTTCACTTCAGTCTTCTTCACCGTGCCGTTGTGAGTGACAAAAAAGACGTACCTGTTTTCTTCTTCAAGATCACGCACGGCGAGCATGGTGCGCACGGTTTCTCCCGGCTGCAGGCCCACCAGGTTGCCCACGTGCTTCCCCTTGCCGGCCGCGGCGATGTCGGGAATCTCATACACCTTCAGCCAGTACACGCGTCCGGTGTTTGTGAAGATCAGAATGTAGGCGTGCGTCGAAGCGATGAAAAGATGCTCGACGAAATCCTCGTCGCGCGTCTTCATGCCGGTGCGCCCGGTGCCGCCGCGCCGCTGCATGCGGTAAGTCGAGATCGGAGTCCGTTTCATGTAGCCGGAATGACTGACCGTGACCGCAACCTGCTCGTCGGCGATCAGGTCCTCCAGCATGATTTCCGCAGCTTCGTCTTCGATGACGGTGCGTCGCGCGTCGCCGTAAAGTTTCTTGACCTCTTCCAATTCCTTGATGATTACTTTGCGTAGCTTCGCTTCCGACGCCAGAATCGATTCGTACTCGGCGATGGCCTCGCGAACTTGCTTCAACTCGTTAGCAATTTCGTCGATCGAAAGCTTGGTCAATCGGTGCAGTTGCAGTTCGAGAATGGCGTCAGCTTGCTTCGCGGTAAACGGTTTCTCAGGATCAAGCTTCGGAGCCCGTCCGGTGGTGTTGATGTCGATCTTCTTGCCGCCAAAGTAAGCGATCAAGTTCTCTCTCGCGTCGGCGCGGTTGGCGCTGCCGCGGATGATGACGATCACGTTGTCCAGGTGATCGAGCGCGGTCAGGTAGCCTTCCAGAATGTGCTCGCGATCGCGCGCCTTGTTGAGCAAGTACGAAGTACGCCGCCGCACCACATCGACGCGATGGTCGATGAAGTGCTTGATCGCCTGGATCAGCCCCATTTCCTTCGGCTGCCCGTTGACCACGGCCAGCAGAATCATGCTGAAGCCTTCCTGCATCGAAGTGTGCTTGAAGAGCTGGTTGAGCACGATCTGCGGTTCGGCTCCGCGCTTGAGCTCGATCACGATACGCATGCCGTCGCGATCGCTTTCGTCACGAATGTCGGAGATGTCGTCGATGGTTTTGTCGTTGACGAGATCGGCAATGCGCTCAATCAGGCGCGCCTTATTCACCTGATAGGGAATCTCAGTGACAATGATCGCCTGCTTGTCCTTGTTGATGTTCTCGATGGCGGCGCGCGCCCGCATCATGAAACGTCCGCGGCCAGTTCGGTAAGCCTCAAAGATCCCCGCGCGTCCGTGAATGATGGCCGCTGTAGGAAAGTCCGGTCCCTGAACAAACTTCAGAATTTCCGGCAACTGCGCGCCGGGATTATTCACCAGCGTGATCGTTGCATCGACAATCTCGGCAAGGTTATGCGGCGGAATCTTCGTTGCCATGCCGACCGCGATCCCATCAGATCCATTGACCAGCAAGTTGGGATAACGCGCGGGCAGAACCGCGGGCTGCGTTTCCGTGCCATCGTAATTCGGGTAAAAATCGACCGCTTCCTTATCGAGATCCTCGAGCAGCGCGGTAGAGACGCGCGTCAAACGAGCTTCGGTGTATCGATCCGCCGCCGGAGGGTCGCCATCGACCGAGCCAAAGTTGCCCTGTCCATCGACCAGCGGAGCGCGCATGGCAAACGGCTGCGCCAATCGTACCAACGCATCGTAAACGGCGAGATTTCCATGCGGATGGTACTTGCCCATGACTTCGCCAACGATGCGGGCGCACTTGCGCGTGGCGCGTCCCGGAGCCAGCCCCATCTGCTGCATGGTGTAGAGAATGCGCCGATGCACCGGCTTCAGTCCGTCGCGGACGTCGGGCAGCGCGCGGCCGATAATCACCGACAAGGAATAGTCGAGATACGACCGCTTCATCTCCTCTTCAATGTTGACGGGCTGCATGTTGAGTGCGCCCGGACCGGTCGGAGATTGTCCGTCGCCGCCGGGAGGAGTCAATGGGAGTTCGGGGTTTTGGGGATCGTCAGCCATGAAAGTCAGTTCTCAGTTCTCGGTTGTCAGTTCTCAGTAAAAGCTCGCGTAGGGACAGCCGTCCTTGGCTGTCCAGCGGAGCGAAGCTCCGCCCCGCTCTGTATCACCGTAAATGTCGGTAAGTACTTGCATCTACAGGCATTTATCTGACCGGATTTACTACAGAATTATACCACGCTTGCGGAGAGCAGAGGGGGCGCCAGACCATTGGCTCCGTTGGCTCTTCAGGCTCTGCGGAGGGTCAGCAGCGTGATCTCTGGAGGCACGCCAATCCGCACCGGGAATCCGAAAGTTCCCAAGCCACGGTTCACGTAGAGCGCAGCTTTCTGTAAACCGTTCCCGGACGCCGCGCCACCATGCCCGTTCATCGGCAGCCGATAAAGCCCCGCCACAAACGGTGTGATCAGCCGCGCCGGGCTGACGCTGTGATCCACAATCTCGAACTTTACCTGCCCGCCATGAGTGTGGCCGGCAAGGCTGAGTTCAATGCCCAGCTCGGCAGCGCGGCGAAACGAATTCGGATTGTGCGAGAGCAAAATGTTCGGCATGTCACGGCGCACCAGAGCTTCAATCTCCTGCAACATAGATTCCGGCCTAGTATGCTCGCCACTCACCATGTGGTCGCGCTGGTAATCGACGCCAATCAAATTGAAGCGCCCGCCGTTGTGCTCAACCACCGCGGAAGACGCGCGCAGCAGCCGCATACCCTTTTCGCGGAAGAGCCGTTCCGCATCATCTTCCACTCCCGCATAAATTTCGTGGTTGCCGTTGCATCCCCAGACGCCCAGCGGAGCGCGCAGACGGCTCAACTCGGTAATGCAGGCGTCCAACGGATCACCCTCGCCGTTGACAAAATCTCCCGTAACAAAAGAAATGTCGGGCTGCAGATCGTTAGCCATGTCAACAGCGCGAGCAATTTCGCGCGGCGGCATGTAGTCGCCAATGTGGATGTCGCTAAGCTGAGCAATGCGCAGCCCGTCCAGCTCCGGAGGAAGATTGGCGACCGGCACATCAACGCGCTCGATCGTATAGCGCAATCGCCCGGCAGCAAATCCGTAGGTAGCGGCAAGAAAAGGAAAGCCTCCAGCAAGGATGGCAGCATATTGAAAAAACGTCCGTCGCGAGGGACTGAACCCACCCGCCACCGCTCCAGAATGAGGCAGAAGCCGGGCTGCGACGTTCGTGACCCACTCGATGGCTCCTACCGATTCGACCGCCAGGAATCCGAAGAATGAAGCGATCATCCACAGGCGGGCAACGGTGGTGAGCGTCTTGCCGAGGTTGAAATTGCCCAAGCTGAGGCGCGAGATTCCGTGGCCCAGCAGCGGATCGAGCAGCGTCGCAAGCAGCACAGCGGCGAGCGCGATCAGTGCGGCATGAAGACCGAAATGCCAGTGGGCATTTGAGAACGAACCAATCCACGCCCACGCCCGCATGAACCAGAAGCGCTGGACGGCGTAGATGGCGAGAAGAAACAGCGCGAAGAAAAGAACTCGGGTAAGAATCAGGGCAATACTCCAAGTAAACCTTGCCCAGGTTAGATGCTTCTTGCGCGAGGGAAGACTCGATAGCTACCAACGGCTTACCTATTTTCGTGGTCTGTGCGACATGGGGATCCTACCGCTATCGTCGTTTCATGGGAGCACACCGATCCCGAAAGGATTGATCCATGAAGCATCGCGACCTGTTGCTGACGTTATTCTTGCTGGCGGTTTTTGGCAGCGCAAGCGCATCGATTACTGAAATACGAAAAAATTTTTTCAACCGAACTACCAACCTGCATGCCACTGCCATTATGTCGGCTCCGACAGGCGACGCCAGCTATCTGATCACCGTCTACGAATCAACCGAGAGTTGCACGATCGTGCCCGTATTGCGCTGGACGGACGAAAATGGAGTCGCACAGTCGCAACAGGGCAGCGTCGGTCCAGGAGGGGGAAACTGCTACCTGTCTCTGCTTGCGAACATTCGCGTCCAGGCGAAAACGAAGCCCACGATTGAAACCAGTGGCGATGACAGCGGTTCCGATTATTCTCTTTATGTCTCGGGGCTGGGTTTTTGGCCAAGCGGAGTACAAGGGCAAGGCGGTCTGTCCGAGGTAACGGGTTCGCTGCCTACTAGAGACCTCGTTTATGCTCTTCCCGCTTACGGGCCTGCGGGCAGCACCAATGCGCTGCTGATTGCGTATTCCACCGGCTACGCAGGCAAGGACGTGCCCTACGTGAGCTGGACAGATGAGTACAATACCCACTCCCTGCAGGTGCCAGTCGCAATATCAGTGGTTGTTCCTGTGAGAATCGCCGGAGGCACCAAAGTCTGGATTCACACTTACCCGGGAGACACTACGTGGTACGCGCTCGTTGTCTTCGGAGCGCCGGCTACAGGCGCGGGTCCGTTCGGAGACTATGAAGCAAATCTGCTCGATTGGACCAGCGCGACCTATCCGAACTGGCAAACAATTTTCACGGCAGGCAGCGCTGGCTCAAATGTTCTTCTGTTGGGCAATGTGACGCAACCCGCAAATGACGGAACGGTCAGCGAAGGACTGCAGATTTATTGGGCAAAGGAGGCGACAGGTTCCTGTGCGGCGGCTCTGGTGGCTGGTCCCTCTGGAATCCCAGCCAGCTGCGTTTCTCCGGCTTTTGTCGGCAGCAACAGTCCGTTGCAGTTCAGAACGTATAACTCAATAGGATCCCCATGGGGGCCTTCTCCGACCTACAGCGCCGAAGTGGATGTCCTTCAGTTCTAGGACGGCGCTCCGAAAAAGTGAATCCGGCTACTGGGTTAGCTTGCGGCAATTGATTCCTGAGTGCGCAGCGAGGCGGCGCGCTCACGAGCGTTCTGCAGGGCGCGTTTGACGTGACGAGGCGCGGTGCCGCCGGGCACGTCGTGCAGTGCGAGCACTTCAGTAAGACCGAGGCAGGAGTGGAAACCCGCGTCAAAGCTGGCATGGATCGCTTGCAAGTCGGAGAGCGGGAGTTCTTGCAACTCGCATCCGCGCTCCACGGCGAGCTGCACGGCCTTGCCGACCGCTTCGTGGGCGAGGCGCGAGGGTACTCCGCGTTCGACGAGATATGCGGCCGCGGCCCAGGCGTTCATGAAGCCCGATTGCGCCGCCTGATTCATTTTCGCGTCGTTGAATTCGACGGTGTTCATGAATCCGGTGACGAGCGGCAACATGCCGCTCACCGTATCGGAGGCGTTGAACAACGGTTCCTGCGTTTCCTGCAGGTCTTTGTTGTAGGCTAGCGGCAATCCCTTCACTAGAGTTTGCAGCGTGGTGGCGCATCCCATGACGCGCGCCGCTTTGCCGCGCACCAACTCCAACAAGTCGGGATTCTTCTTCTGCGGCATGGCGCTGCTGCCGGTGGAGTAAGGCTCGGGTAACTCGACAAAGCCGTACGCGGGTGTGGAGAACAAGATCATCTCTTCGGCCCAGCGGCTGAGGTGGAGCGCGAGCAACGAGAGCGCGTCGACGAATTCGATGGCGAAGTCGCGATCGCTCGTGGCATCGATACTGTTAGCCGTTGGGCCATCAAAGCCCAGCTCCGCGGCCATCGCTTGACGATTGAGTGTGAGCGTCGCTCCGGCTACGGCGCCTGAGCCTAATGGACAAAGGTTGGCGCGCTTGCGGCAGTCGGCGAGGCGCGAAGCATCGCGGAGAAACATCTCGACATAAGCCAGCAACCAATGTGCGACCAGAACAGGTTCAGCCGGCTGCAAGTGCGTGTACGCGGGCATGGCTATGACTGAAGACAAGCTGCCCGCGGCGTCGGCGCGCGCGAGGATTGTCTCGATCCAATCGGCGATCAGGTTTTGCAGGGTGTCGATGCTTTGACGCACGAAGAGGCGGAGGTCGGTCGCAATCTGTTCATTGCGACTGCGGCCGGTGTGCAACTTGTAGCCCGTAGGGCCGATCAGCGCGGCAAGTTGCTTTTCGACGAAGTGGTGGACGTCTTCGGCTTCCGGATCGTTGAGAAACTCCGGCGAGGATTCGCAGCGGCGGCCGATGTCTGCGAGGGTTTTCACGATCTCGGAAAGCTCTTCGGAGGAAAGCACTCCTGCATGTTCGAGCGCGTTGGCGTGAGCGCGGCTGGCGGCAAGTTCGAAGGGCAGCAGCCGTCGATCGTAGGGAAACGACCGCTGCCATTTTTCAAATTCGGGGTCAAGCGGCTGCCGGAAGCGGCCGGACCACATCTTCATTGCGGAACCTCTACCTTATTTTGCGTTTGGGCGCGACAACGCGAGGGCAATCCCAGAATGCGGATGAAGCCTTCTGCGTCTTTCTGATCATAGCTTGCCCCCATGGTGAATGAGGAAAGGTCGGTGCGGTAGAGCGAGTAATCCGATTTGCGGCTGACGATGTCAACGTTGCCTTTGTAGAGCGACAGCGTGACCGCTCCGGTCAGATTCTGTTGCGTGGTCTCGACGAAGGCGTCAAGGGCTTCGCGCAGCGGTGTGAACCACAGGCCGAAGTAAACGAGTTCAGCATACTTGAGCGCTACGTGTTGCTTGAAGTGCAGCAGGTCGCGATCGAGGCACAGGC
>Ga0074044_10000206_pt1 | contig 58570 bp, 50 predicted proteins | sample BogForMeECP23OM1_FD_94443 | JGI IMG/M metagenome (GOLD analysis project Ga0074044, IMG submission 94443) | Bog forest soil microbial communities from Calvert Island, British Columbia, Canada - Bog Forest MetaG ECP23OM1 | ecosystem: Environmental > Terrestrial > Soil > Wetlands ...
CACTGCGGTGCTAACCTTCTTCATTGCCGGTCTCCTTTTTATCTGTGCCTTGAGCACGTCGATAACTTGGGAGCGTACACCGCATCCCGTCCGGAGACCGGCCTTCTCATCCCATCTGGTTTCGTAAACATCGAGACAATCATCTCTAGCACTGAGGAAGATCATCACATTCCTCCCCTTAGCCGTCGAGCGTAACGGGCAAAAGGAAACCCCCCGCTCAAGACGAAGGGGGTCGAGTTAGACCCAGGTTGATGAGCAACTTACGGAGTCACTTCGAACACCGTGCCTATGCCGTACGCGCCGCCGTCCGGGGTCGTGCCATAGAGGTTGCCCTTCTTATCCATGATCAGGCTCGCGCTGGGGTTTTGCCCCGTCCGCACAGTACGGTTGAGAGCAGAAGCTGTAGAGCACGCTTTCTTCTCCCGCTGAGGTGACCTTGAATACCGTTCCGCAGGGGAACCCGTCGTAGTAGCAACCCGAGCCGCTGTTCGACGACGTCGTGCCATAGAGATTACCCTCTTTGTCGATGATCAAACCCGCCGCGGGGCCAGCTCCGTCTCCGGCTTGACTCCCGAAGCTATAGAGCACGGTTTCGATTCCGGCAGGAGTCACTTCGAACACCGTGCCCTCGTCGTACGCGCCGCCATCGCCGGTCACGCCATAGAGGTTACCTTTCTTGTCGAAGACCAAGCCCGCCCAAGAAGGATCAGCGCCGTCCCCAGACTGACCTCCGAAACTGTGGAGTACCTCCTCCGTGCCGGCCGAGGTGATCTCGAACACCGTGCCCTGGCCGTAAGCGCCGCCCTGCCAGGTCGTGCCATAGAGGTTGCCTTTCTTGTCGAAGACCAAGCCCGCATTGGGATAGCTGCCGTCGTCGGACTGACTACCGAAACTGTAGAGCACGGTTTCGGTTTGAGCAGGAGTCAACTTGTACACCGTGCCGTAGCCGTACGCGCCGCCGTTCTCGGTCGTGCCGTAGAGGTGGCCTTTCTTGTCGAAGACCAAGCCCGCAAGAGGATAAGCGCCGTCCCCAGACTGACTTCCGAAACTGTAGAGTACCTCCTCCGTGCCGGCCGAGGTGATCTCGAACACCGTGCCCACGCCGTAAGCGCCGCCCTGCCAGGTCGTGCCATAGAGGTTCCCCTCCTTGTCAAAAATGAGGCCCGCATGGGGATAGCTGCCTTCCCCGAGGTGACTACCGAAGTTGTAGAGCACTTTCTCCGTGCCAGCCTCCTTGCCGGTCGTGGCGATCTCGAACACCGTGCCCGCGTCGTAAAAGCCGCCGCCCTCGGTCGTGCCATACAGGTTGCCCTTCTTGCCGAAGACCAAGCCCGCAACGGGATCTTGGCCGTCCAGGGACTGACTACCGAAGCTGTAGAGCACCTTCTCAGTCTGGGCCAGCGCTGGCCGCGCCGAAATAAGCAGCGCGGAAAGAACAGCCAGTGCCAGAACACTACCAGTCACATCTTGACTTTTTCCGAGCATGACAGTCCTCCTCATCTCAACCCGGATTTCCTTTCTTGTCCCAAAACGGCTGCCATTGTCCTCCCTCATCCCTGCTGGCGTCAATGTGAAACAACTTGCATCACGAGCAGAAGCATTTCTGTGGTGGGCTGTTGGCGAAACATCCCGATTACACTCATTCACCCGGGTAGTCGTGCGCGACACGGAACCTATCCATAAACCGGCCCATCCCAATCCGATTTACGACCTGGGCGCTGACTGAATTCGAATTTTCGGCCAGTTAGTTACCGCCGCCTTAAAATCACCCCGACTAGTTGACATCAGGACTATGATGAGCGCTTAGTTGCAATCCAACGTCGCTATAGCGCGATTGAAGATAAGCTCTTTGAAATCTATATTTTGCCGACAAAACAAGTTGTAAGTCATTGATTCTAAATGATACAATGGTTTTACAACTGTTAACTACTTTGTTTTGAATAGCTTGACAGTTAACCCTTTAGAATCAAAGATCTGGCAAGAAATTCGCCGTAACTCCATGATTTAAAAAGACCGGGGATCAAGATTATCCCTTTGACAAAGGGTACGGAGGCGGAGCATGATTAAGCCGTTTCCGGGGCGACCTCTGTCGGGAGGGAAAGTCGTGACCATCTGTGTTGCTGGAATCAGCCAACCATACAAAGCCGCCAAGTCAATTTTTGCTGTCAGCGACACGAAATTTTCATGGGGAGTTATGTCTGTGGATTCGGGGTGGAAGATGCACACAATCCACCGCAAATGGCGGGTACTGTTCGCCGGTCCGGTATCGCCGTTAGTGGCACTCGTTGATGCAGTGAAAACGGCTGCCGCAAATGCGAAGCACAATTCCTTGAGACCTTTTGCGAGACTGTGTAGCCGTGCTTACAGAGAGGAACGAGAGCACATCATTGAGACAGACATTCTGGCCGAACATGATCTGCATTCGTATGCTGAATATGTGGCGCTAAAAGATAGTGATCGTGAATTCTTCGAGAAGGTCACGGAAAAGATTAAGAAGCACGAGGAGGAGTGGAATCTTTTGTTCCTGGGGTTTGACGATGCGAATCGACCACACGTGTTCATAATCACCGAGTATGGGAAGATTCAATTTTGCGAGGCGGAAGCGTTCGGCGTGATTGGGAGCGGTTCATGGAATGCCCACACTGCATTAACGCGGTTTGGTTTTAATCGGTTTATGCGACGAGGAGAAGCGATCTATAGTTTATTGGCGGCAAAGTTTGAGGCGGAATCGGCTGATGGAGTTGGGGAAAGGACAGCCTTTATGATCCTCAAGGCCTCGGATCGTCTAGGAAGAACGGTACCGGGATTAAACGGAAAAGACATCTCGACTATAAAGAATGAATGGAAGAAACTTCCGAAATTTCCGGAGAGGATGCCAGATACAATCGAGGACTTTGTTGCACAGAGTGAACGCGAGCACCAATCTAAGATAGAAAACCCTCTTAGGGGTTATATCAAGCGGTCAGCTTCTCGAAAGTCAAAGGGTCAGCGGTGACCATGTGACGCAGGGTGTCAATAAACAAGTCGGAACGTTTACGGCGATTAAAGCGGAACGTCATCTCATTCAGAAAGGATTCAAGATGCTTCGCGCTGATCTTGTGCCACGAACCGATGATGCCGCGCTTCAAGAGCGAGAACGCGGATTCAACGGTGTTCGTGTGAATGTTGCCATTAACGTAGTGACCGCTGCTGTGATTGATGGTTTTGTGGCGCTCACGTCCGATGCCGGATTTGTCCATCGCAAACGGGTAGGCGCTGTGGTCGTCTGTGACCATAACCTCTACGTCGGCGCTGACGTTCTCCTTGATGTACTGCGCCAAAGTTCCCGACTTAGCATCATCGGCGTGAAAGAACCGCAGATCGCCATTTCGTTGCCTAATGCCGATCACGACTTCTTTGTCCTTCCGCCATCCGCTACCGACACCGCGCTGTTTTCCGCCGACATAGGTTTCATCCATTTCAACAGTACCGTGCAACATGGGGGCTTCCACTTCTTTCATGGCCGCACGGATACGATGGCAGAGATACCATGCTGTCTTGTAGGAACCTTTGTGCTGGCCCCACATCGTCCGCTTGAGTTGCAGAGCACTCATTCCCTTCTTGGCTTCACAGAGAAGCAGGACGGCAATAAACCACAGTGGGAGCGGCAAATGGGAGTCGTGGAAGATCGTTCCACTTGTTGCCGTGAACTGGTATTCGCAGCCAACGCATTCATAGCGGGCGTATTCTTTCAACCGCGATACCCGCGTATCCTTACAGCGGGGGCACATCACGCCTTCAGGCCAGCGCAGTCGTTCAAGCAACTCACGGCAGCGGTCGTCAGTCGAATAGAGAGTGTTGACTTCAGGGAGAGTCATGAAAGTACCTCGTAAACCAAAGTCGCCATTACAGGCCATCCCCACGCGGAAGCTGATTGCTGGGATAAAGCGAGATTTGCGTCGAATGCTACGCGATGGGCCAAGCGCGACTCCGGCGAAATCAAAGAAAGGAAACGGGTAACGGTGATCACGACGCTATCTTTACATAACCGTTACCCTTTGTTAAGTAGATAATCATCCCGGGGATATACCCCATCCGATACTAAGTAGTAAATACAGCCAAAACGGGAGATTGCAGATCTTGCAGTTGCCGTTAAGCACTTTTTTACAACCAGAATCGGCCGGAAGAAGATTCCTGACTCGCACACTAGGATGCCCTCAAATACAGCGACAACGACAACAACTTTAGGAAAGTATCTCGATGCCCTTCCCGCGTGGGCGCGCGAACTCTCCGAAAAATACTACTCGCGTTCGTTCGCAATGTTTGTGCTCTACGGAAATGTGCGTGACTTGGTGCCGCTGCGCACTCAGGAAGCCACGACCTTCGTTCCGCTCGATGAATTTCTTTCCGGAGCCCTCTTTGGCCAACGCGATGTGGTTCTGCATTACGACCGTGGCGGGCTGAACTTTGGCTCAGCGGATAGTCAGGCTGATTTCCGCCGCGCGCTTGAAGGCTACGACAGCTTTCACGGCACCACCTATTCGCAAGGCGGACTGCCGCGCAATCCGGATGCGGTCTTGAATCTGCTCGACAACTATCTGCGGCTGCGCATCGCGGACGGCAAGAAAATCGGCCTCGTGATCGATTTCGCCGAGACCATCGCGCCCGCGGGCGATGTTTCGAGCATGTCCGCCGACGATCGCAACGCGTTGGTCATTCTTAAACGCTGGGCGCGCAATTCCGCATTTTTAAATGCCGATGTCACCATTTGTCTTATCTCCGAGAATCAGATTGAGCTGAATCCCAGCATAGTTCAGCATCCCGGCGTTTCTTCCATTGGAATTCCTTTGCCGGACTATGCGGATCGGCTGGAATTCATCCGGGCACAATTGAAAAATCATGAACTGCCCGCTGGCTCCGAGGTCACCGATGAGTCGCTGGCCACGCTGGGCGCGGGTTTGAAGCGAGTGCAGTTGCAGAGCCTGATCTCCCACGCAGTGCAGAACCGGCAGCCGCTCACGCTCAAATTTCTCTCAAACCGCAAGAAGGATTTGATTGAAGCCGAGTCTGGCGGTTTGCTGGAGTTTGTGCAGAGCCGATTCGATCTGTCGTTTGTCGCCGGCAACGATCAAGCGAAACGCAAGTTGCAGGATGCCGCGAAGGCAATCCGCGCCGGCAACACCGACGTTCTGCCCATGGGCTACGTAATCTGCGGACCTGTCGGAACGGGGAAAACTTTCATCACCACCTGCTTTGCCGGTGAGGTCGGGATTCCGGCGGTAACGCTGAAGAATTTTCGCAGCATGTGGCAAGGGGTAACTGAAGGCAATCTGGAAAGAGTTCTGACTCTGCTGAAAGCAATGAGCCCGATTGCCGTGATTGTCGACGAAGCCGACGCTCAACTGGGCGACCGCTCCAGTTCCGGCGATAGCGGTGTGGGCAATCGTGTGTTTGCGCAGATCGCCCAGTTCATGGGCAACACCGAGTACAGAGGCAAGGTGATCTGGTTTCTCCTCACTTGCCGTCCCGATCTTTTGCCCGTCGACCTGAAGCGTCAGGGTCGCGCGGAAGAACACATTGCCCTGTTTTATCCCGACACGGAGGAAGAACGCCTTGCTCTTCTTCGCGCAATGCAGCGGAAGATCGGCATGAAACCTTTCCCTCAGGATGTGGAAACGTTCTTCCTGTCGCTCGCCGGCAGTTTGTCGGGAGCCGATATCGAGGCCGTCTTGGTGCGCAGCCACATGAGGAGCAGCCTGCTAAACAAGGCCGCTGTCGACACCGACGACTTGAAGGCGGCGCTCGAAGATTTCATCCCACCGTATTATCCGACGGAAATCGATTTGCAGAATCTGGTGGCCGTTTTGGAATGTACCAGCAAAAGCCTGCTGCCGAAGAAATACCGCGAGATGGACCGCAGCGAGTTGATCCGCCAGACGAATCAACTACAGGCGCTCTCTCGACGGAACGCAGATTAGCGTCGTCCGTTCTGGCCGGGCGGGGACGCCCGGCGCTCCAAAACAAACTTGAGCCCGCAGCGTGTCCGTTAAATCACAATTCCATCCATGCGAAAGGCGCGGCGGGTAGGAGTGAAGTTTGGAATCGGCTGCGGTTTTAGCAGCGGAGCGTTCTCCGGCCAAAAGGTGCGGAAGTTTCCCTTTTGTCCGGTGCGGTAGAAATGCAACAAGTATGCCTGGTCGCAGGCGGTATAGTCGCAAAACCACTGGTCGACAGCATCGCCGGTGATGCCGATCTCATGGAGCATGGCGAGGCCGTAGCGCGCGGCCTCTCCTTCGTAGGCGATGACGGCGGGAATCAAGTCCTCATTCACGGGAAGTTGATAGCGCCGGCCAAGCTCAAACAAGGCAGAGTTTACGTTCCACTGCACAGTATGACCAAAAAGATGCGCCAACAGGAATAAGCGCTGCTCGTCAGTGACGGCGTAATCGATGTCGATTTCCGCTCCGTCGAGGTCGCCGGTGAGTGCGTCGGGAATATCCCGCGTCACCACACGGATTCCGTAGAAGGTCTCCAGATGATGCTGAACGCGGGCGGAGTATTCGGCGAACGGAATCTCCATGGGTCTATTGTATGCGGCGGCCCGGCGGAATTTCTGAAACGGGGCCTCGCGGCTGACGGAGATTCCTTCTGCGTTGGGGTAACCGTCATTCATCCTGGGAGTAGAGCGCCCACGCGCTCGCCAAGTCTTGGACAACGTGTCCGAGGGACTTGAAGACGGTGATCTCACCTGCCGAGCGACGCCCTTCGATTTCGCCTGCCAACACCTGGCCAATTTCAGCGACGATGTGCTCATCACCGACTAGGCCAGCCGCTTTGGCTCGGAGGAACTCCGCGCCCTGGTTTAGAACGCCCTCGCGACTGTCGGCAATGAAGCGCGAGCGGACGACGAGGTCGTTATCCACCTCCGCAGGCCCCGCGTAGCTTGAGCCGACCAAATTCAGGTGTGTACCCCGCCGCACCCTCTGCGGTTGCCCACCAGATGCCGGGTTCGCCGGGATCTTGGCGGCGGTGGTATTCGACAGCCAAGCGAGACAGTTCGCCTAGGACTTCGGTTATCGCCTGGTCCAACGCCGCCTTTACAGGCTTACTCAAATCACAGACGGGCTCGAATGACTCGCCTTTGATTCCTACCAGGAGCACATCAGCGGGAGCGACTCCGAACAATTCGGCGCTCAGCAACGCGTCGACCAGCGCTGGTGAGTGCGGATCCATGCGCACCGCGGGGTTGTGGCGCATAATATCCGGTTTGCGGTAGAGCATGACCGTTCCTGAAGCGGCGTCGGTGTTGACGGAATCGATGAGGATGACAGCGTCGTTCGCGCTGAAGTGGTCGATCAGGTCAAGGGCCGGCGTGCCAAGATCGGCGACTTCGACGCCATCGGCGAATTCGTAGTGGGCAGCGAGAAGGCGAGCGACGTAGGGGCCAACGCCGTCATCACCCAGCAGGACGTTGCCGACTCCGGCGATAAGTACTTTTTTCACAGCACCTTCACTTTGGCGATCTGGCGGCCCGACGGATCGAAGGTGTGGCAGGCGCAGGCCATGCAAGGATCGAAGGAGTGAACGGTGCGTAAGACTTCCAACGGCTCCTCGGGTCGCGCTAGCGGAGTGTGCAGCAACGAGGCTTCGTAGGGTCCGTGAGCGCCGCTGCGATCGCGCGGGCTGGCATTCCAAGTGGAAGGCACGACCGCCTGATAGTTCTTGATCTTTCCGTCTTTGACCACGATCCAGTGGGACAGGGTGCCACGCGGAGCCTCGTGGGTTCCGACGCCTTCGGTTTCGTGGCCATCGAAGACGGGCGGGTTGTGGACCGTGTAGTCGCCCTTGCCGATGTTGTCGATGAGCAATTGCAAATGTTTTTGCGCCAGTTCGGCGAGCATCGCAGCGCGAATCGCGCGCGCGCCGTGGCGGCCCAGCGTGGACTCCAACATACCCGGAGTTACTTGTATGTGGCCGACGGACCCGATGGTTTCGATCGCCAGGCCAGCATACTTGCGCGTTAGAGGATGGCCTTGCGCATAACCGACCAGCACTTGCGCCAGCGGGCCGACCTGCATGGGTTGACCGTTGAAGCGTGGTGCCTTCACCCAAGAGTACTTTTGATCGCCGTCCCAGCCAGTAAAGGCGGGCTGCGTCTCTCCCTCCCAGGGGTGAAGAGGCTTTTCACCGCGATAGTAAGCATGGGCTACGTCTTCGCTGACGCCGTCGCGAAAATCCTTGTCGGATGCGGTCTTGAACCCGTGCACGGCGCCGATGTTTCCGTTCAGAATATAACCGCCGGGAAGATCGTAGGATGAACCCGCGCTGTCGAGCGGCAGATCGGGGACTGCCAGATAGTTGTTGACGCCTTTGCCAATTTTGAACCAGTCGGGGTACAAGGCGGCAACGGCGCAGACATCGACGAAGTAGACCTGGTTGACGAACTGCACGACATCGGCCAGCAAGACACGGATCATTTCCAGCTTGTCCATGTCGAGGGCGCTGGTGCTGTCCAGGTCAATGGCGTTGGATACGCCGCCAACGGTCAGGTTCTGAATGTGCGGCGTCTTGCCACCGAGGATTCCGACTACCTGCAGAGCCTTGCGCTGATACTCGAGCGCCTGCACATAATGCGTGAAGGCGAGCAGGTTGACTTCGGGGGAGAGGCGCATCGCCGGATGGCCCCAGTAACCGTTCATGAAAATGCCAAGCTGGCCGCTGGCCGCAACCGCTTTCACGCGATCTTGCGCAGCCTTGAACTCGGTCTTGGAGTTGCGCGTCCAGGGCGAGAGGCTCTCCGCCAACTTTGCCGTGGCCACGGGATCAGCCTTAGGAATCTCGAGAATATCGACCCAGTCGAGGGCGGAGAGTTGATAGAAGTGGACGATGTGGTCGTGCAACGCGTGGGCAATCAGAATGAGATTGCGGATGTATTGGGCGTTGAGCGGAATTTCGAGCTTCAGGGCGTCTTCCACCGAGCGCACGCTAGCCATGGCATGCACCGTGGTGCACACTCCGCAGAAGCGCTGGGTGAAAAGCCAGGCATCGCGCGGGTCGCGGCCGCGGAGAATGTTCTCGATACCGCGCCACATGGTGCAAGACGCCCATGCGTTGCTGACCGCATTGTTGTTCACTTCGACATCAATGCGAAGGTGGCCTTCAATTCTCGTGATCGGGTCAATCGTGATTCGGTTTGCCATAATACCTGCTGTTAGTCAGAGTCGGTTGGCAATTTGTCGCCAAAAAACCCAAAATTGAAATACTTGGTCCATCGGATGTATGGTTTGCGCAGCTTGAAGTATTGCGCCATGTCGCGCCATTCCTGGTTCGGAGCGGGAAGAATGGCAAAGAGCTTGACGGCGAGCAGAAACCCGGCGATGCCCATGGCCACGAACCCGAGCGCCACCAGAAGCTCAATAGTGGATGGAAAATAAATCGCCTTGGGGCCGGGAATATAAGCCAAGGTTGTGGGGCTGAAGCGATAGACCATGCCGCCGGCGGAACTGAGGGCGTAGCCCAGGTACATGGATCGCAACTTGTGGTCCCGGAGGGAACGGAAGAGCAGCCAACCACCGTAGGTAATCAGGAACGTCTCAAGCCAGAACACGCCCGCGAAACGATTGGGCTGGAAGGCGGTAAAGAACGCCCCGCGGACAAGGATGTCGAGGAAGCGGATCGCAGTCCAGACGAAGATCAGGCCCGCGGTGATGCGGGCGGCTTCGTCCAGAACCTCCATGTCCATGGGGCGTTTCCATTCCAGGCAACACAACATGGTGGTTCCGGCGACGCAGCCGAACGACATGAAGCACGCCGCGCCGAGATAGAGAAGAGGCAAAAGCGGCGTCTGCCACAAGGGATGGACGCGGTTGCCCGCCAGAAGCATCAAGGCTCCGAGCGACGACTGGTGCATGCCCGGCAGGAGGTAGGCGGCGGCAATGATCCAGGGAAAAAACTTGTGCAGGCCTTTTTCGACTCGCTCCACTGCCGGATGCAGGCGCTCGTCGAAGTGCCAGAGGCGTTCCAGCACCACGGGAAGATTTTCCAGGGCGAGGGGGATCATGGCGTACACCGACATGCAGATCGCGACTTCCGCCAGCGGCGAGTGCAAGTTCCAATTCCAGGGGAAGAGAATCCAATAAAAGTTCCAGGGGCGGCCGGCATCGACGCCAAGCAGAAAAAGACCGCAGGCGTAGGCCAGGAAACTGGTGAGCAGGGCCATACGCATCAGCGCCTGGAGACGCTTACGGCGAAACACCCACGCAGCAATTCCCACCGAAAATGCGCCCGAACCCCAAGCGGTCAGCACGGTCACGTTGAACGTCTTCCAGATTCCCCAGCCAAACAGGTCGTTCATACCGCTGACCGGACCGAGACCTGCGAGCTCCCGGTAAGCGGTCAACAAGAGGGCCACCAGAGCCATCGCCACCAGGCCCAAAAAGAACGGGTTGAACACGGTGACCCCATACACGGGGACGGCCCGCTCCCAGCGAGCTTTTCTGATCGGTACGGTGTTTACGGTTGTGCTGCTCATAGTTGCCTCAGAGTTGCGACTTCAACGTTGCCCGCCCTCATAGCTGCGCTCTCAGGCCGCTTTCTTTCTCGCGCTGGTGCGCTTCCTGCTCGTGGCCGGCCAGATTCTTGCGAATCACCTGCACCAAGCCGACATAGAGCAGCGCCGGCAAGGCAAAGTATTGATAAATGCGTTTTTGCCAGCGCAGGGTTCTGGCGGGGACCGACTCCGCTCCCAGTTCGGGAAGGCCGAGTTTCTCGAAGGGGACGCGAGCCAGGTACAGACATTGGGTCCCACCGTTGTCGGTTTCGCCGTAGACGCGATCCTGATAGTAGCGGCCCGGATTGTTCTTGATGCGGCGCTTGGCCTCGAGCAGCAAAACAGTACGCGGACCAAAAATTACCGCGCCCACGGGACAAACGCTGGTGCATCCTGGTTTGAGCCCTTTCACCAAGCGGTGACTGCACAACTCGCACTTGGTCACGACTGGATCGAAGCCCTTCCACTGAAAACGCGGGACGGAATAGGGACAGGTGATGGTGCAGTAACGGCAACCGATGCACTTGTCGCCGTCCCAGAGGACAATGCCGTTGTCGTGATCCTTGTGCAGGGCTTGAAAGGGACAGCCGGCTGCGCAAGCCGGATCGAAACATTGCATGCACTGGCGCTTCACGAACGAAGGGAGGGAGTTGTCTTCGGGCTTGTAGAGTTTGATGATGTTGCGGGTGACGTCGTTGAGGTCGGTCGGCGCCTGGTGCAGTCCATCGCCGCGGGTATCGGCGGGAGTGTTGTTGGCCTCGTTACAGGCTGCCTCACAGGCTTTGCAACCGATGCAGAGGCTGGCGTCATAGAGGAGACCTACCGCAGCATTGGGAACGGGTATGTGCTCGGTTTCTGCGTGCAGGGTTTCGGCGCCGACGGTGGTCATGGCCACGGCCGCCGGCACTCCGGCCTTGGCGATGTTCGTGATCAGTTCTCGCCGAGTGATGGCCACGTCAGTCCTCTTTCTTATCGAGATTCTTCTCGGCTGCTTTGAGCTTTTCCAATTCAGCGCGATCCGCTTCGATTCGTTCGATACCGATCTCCTGGCTGCTGGCGAAACGCTGCGAGTGGACCCAAGTAACGCCGCCGAGCGCCCCTGCCACCGCGCCCACCAATGCGGCCGCGCCTACCGTAGCTCCGCCGATAGCGCTGTAAATTGGCGGGTAAGTATCGGGAGGAGTGGCCAGATGAATGGGGACGGTTTCGAAAGTTCCCATTCTCCAAAGGACGCCTTTTTCGGTGCAACCCTGGCAGGGAGTTCCGATGCCGATGGGCCAGCAATTGGGAATTTCGTTGAAATGGCGGGTGGAACACGCGGCATGTGTGACGGGCCCCTTGCAGCCCATTTTGTACAGGCACCAGCCCTTGCGATGGCCTTCGTCGCCGAAGGCGGCGGCAAAGCGGCCGGCGTCAAAATGGGCGCGACGCGGGCAATTTTCGTGAATGACGCGCTCGTAGGCGAACTTGGGACGATTTATCTCGTCCAGTTGCGGCAGCTTGCCCATGGTGACGTACTCCAGAACCACACCCACCAGGTTGTAAGGATTGGGCGGGCAACCGGGAAGGTTGATGACTGGTTTGCCGGTGATGACGGAATCGACACCAACCGCGCCTGTGGGGTTGGGATCGGAGGAGGGCACACCGCCCCAGGACGCGCAGGAACCGATGGCGATGACCGCTGCCGCCTTGGCGGCAACTTCGCGCAGCACCTGAACGGCCGGCTTGCTATTCATCTGCATGTAGACGCCGTCGTCCTTGATGGGAATCGCGCCTTCGACCACCAGCACATATTTCCCGGCATTTGCTTCCATGGCGGAGCGCAACGCCGCTTCGGCTTGCGCGCCCGAGGCAGCCATCAACGTTTCGTGGTAATCGAGGGAGATGACGTCGAGAATGAGGTGAGCAACATCGGGAGCGGAAGTGCGGAGCAGAGTCTCGGTGCAACCCGTACAGTCCTGGAAGTGGAGCCAGATCACGGACGGCCGCTTTGTCTTGCCGATTGCGGCCGCAATTTCGAAGACCGACTTCTTGTTGGTCAGCGCCAGCCCCGCCGGCGCGGTCACCATCAGCATGCTGCACAACTGGATGAAGCTTCTTCGGGAGACACCGCTAGCTTCCAGGTGCTCTTCGATTGTTGGATGCTTGGACATTTCGCGCCTTCCTCAGCACAGGCATTTCCCATGGTCCGCGGACCGGAAAACTCTCACGAACCTGAGTTGTGTTTTATCCGTTTGGGCCGCAGGGGGACGAAAAGAGATGCAAACGAAGCCGGAGGTTGCGCGCTACCAACTGGCAAGAATTAAGAGCTGATAAAAAATGAAGAATAGAATGCTCGCGTGGCGCACTAGCCGGTTTCTCTCCTCTCCACCTGTGTTCCGGTTGTGCCAGCGTCCTTTCCGGCCAGCAACAACCCGGAGATGTAACAATCTATTTATCGCAAGCGTCCTTATTAAGGGTCCATGACGTGCGTCACGCATCATTGTGACGGCCCTACATAGAAACGCCACATTAGGGGTTTGGCAAGAGACTTCGTTCTGGTGGGCTAAGCCGAGGGTTCGGTTTGAGGGGGAAGTCGGCACTGCAAACAGCAGATATTAAAGGACTGACAGAGAGTAGTCTCGCGCAAACTCTTCCCCGCTGGAATTTCCTTGCAAAGAGGGAAAGCGCGTTTAGCGGCGAGGCTTGATCAGGGTAAACAGTCGGAGAGCCTGCCAACGGCGCGTGGGATTGGCTCCGTGAAGGTCATACGGATTCCGTGCTCGGGTCGCAAAATCACCATGGGGCGTGCTTCGATGGACTGGCCCGGAACCAGACAGAAATCGTATTTTCGCAGCAGAACACTCAGAATCATGAGGATCTGCAGCATGGCATAGTTGCCGCCGATACAGCCGCGAGGTCCAGCCCCGAAGGGCAAATGAGTGAAGGGAGTGATAAGCTTCTCCCTCACTTTGGAAAAGCGCTCCGGGTCGAAACTCTCCGGGTTCTCCCAGTACTGCGGCGAATGGTGTACGCCGTAAATAAACACAACGACTGTCGACCCCTTGGGTATGTCGAAATCCCCGGCATGGTCGTCGGCGAGAGCCATGCGGTCGACCATCCAAAACGGCGGATAAAGGCGCAGCGCCTCCGATATGACCTGAGTTGTAAACTCGAACTTCGAAACGTCGGGGTAGGTGAGAGGCCTTTCGCCGAGGACAGAATCGAACTCCTGGCGCACCCGGTCGATGCAATCCGGACGCGAGCTCAGCAGATAGAAAAGCCACGATAAAGCATTCGACGATGTTTCATGGCCGGCGACCAGCAGTTGCATGCTCTCGCTGAGGACCAAATCATCACTCATGCCATGGCCGTCGCTGTAGCGGGCATCCATCAGGATCTGCAATAGATCGTGGCCGGGGGCCTCATTGCGGCGGCGCTGGATGTAGTCGAGAAGAACGCCAAAGGCGCGAGCTCTCATTTCCTCGTGCCGGCGCAACTCGCCGGAGAGGGCAAACCAGGGATTCAGGTAAGGCTGAATGGTTTGGCGAACCATAAATTCCTGGACGGTCGAGATGGCCAGGCTGATGAGGTCGATGTCTTCTTCTTTTAAGCAAGCGCCAAACAGAGATTTGCCTACCATCGCGAAAGTAATCTTCATCATGAGCGGGTAGATATCGATCGGGCCGATACGGGCTTGCCGGTCGAAATCCCGCAGCGATTCGGCGAGGGAGTCCTGCATGATGGAGGACAGAACTTCGAGTTGCTTTCGCTCAAAACCGGTTTGGATGAGGCGCCGTTGCGTGCGCCATGCTTCCCCCTCAGTGGTGAGGAGACCTTTGCCCAGGAAATGGCCCATCCGTTTTTTTTGGATCTCGGACTTGTGGTAGTTCTCGGAATTCGTCTTGAGCACGTGCTGAATGACGGCGGGATTGGTAGTGACGATGGCCTCCTTGACGCCGCCAAAATGGAACCGGAAAGTGTCGCCATGGAGTTCGATGTACTTCGAGAGAACCTGAACAGGATTGTGTGCCATCGCGCGCGAATCCAGAAAGCAGCGGGATCGAGGGACGGCGGGGAGGCTTTGCGGCACGGTCACGCCTCGCTAGCCAGGGGATTGTGGACAACAGCGGGAAATTCCGCGTGGTCTGCCTGAATGGATAGTCTGGTCATCTGGATAAGACTCAGGTGCTCGAAAATTGATCCTCGTTTCCCAATTGCTTCAAAAGTAACAGATGATGTTTGATTGCGCGGCTCATTGTGGGATGTTGCCGATAGGGCACGCCATACTCTTCCGCGGTCTGCTTCACAATACGGGTGAGCGGAGCATAGTGAGTGTGGCACACAAAAGGGCAGAGATGATGAACGATATGGTGATTGAGTCCGCCAACCAGCCAACCGACGAGCGGGTTGGTGGTGGCGTAGTCGGCGGTGGTCGCGAAGATGTGATAGATCCCGTTGTCAAACTCGCTGCGGCTGGAGGGGAAGTACGTGCTGTCGACCGAGTGCGTGGTCTGGAATACGAGAGCTACGCTCAAACCGATGATCAGATGGGCAAGCACGAAAGCCAAAGCGACGAGCAGAGGCGATTTCCCCAGCAACACGACCGGCAAGATGAGCATGTAGGTGAGGTAGAACCCCTTACCCGCAAAGAGAATGACGTATTCCCGCAACGGATGTTTCGTCTGTTTCAGATAATCGTGGGAGGGGAAGAAAAAGGACTCAAAGTCCCTGAGGAACACATAATCGAGGGAAAATAGCGCGTACAACAACAGCGCATAGATGTGCTGGAAGCGCTGCAGGCGCATCCGGGGTTCGTGAGGGGTAAAGCGTAAGATGCGGCGCCCGGTAAGGGCGTCGTCTTCGCCGTGGAGATTGATGCAGGAGTGGTGACCGCGATGATGGAGGATCCGCCACATGTAGGAGCTGATGCCACAGACATCGAACACATAGTTCAGAGCTTTGTTTACCGACCGCACCGACGAGATGGCATTGTGGTTGCTGTCGTGGGCGATGTTCAACAGAAGGAATGTCTGTGCGATGGCATTTAAGAGATAGAGGGCGACGAACCTCCACGAATCCGGCTTGAGGACGTAAATAGCAATCCAACTGCCCGCCAGCACTGCCAGCCCTGCCGCGATTTTGACCCACATTATGCGGTCGGCTTTGGGAGAAATGTTTCCGCTGGAAAAGAAATCGTCGAGGCGGCGACGCAAGACTTTCGGGAACGAAGAGGAAGACGCAGGGTCGTTCACGGAGTGCCGCAGCGAGGCCTCCGACGGTACAAGATCATCAATCTGCGTGCTCAGACTAATAACCGCCTTATCTCGGACAGGTACCGGCGCAGTGTCTGGCGCAGGCGTCAGAAATCGATGTTAGCTTGAAGACTTGAGAAAGAGCAAGGGGATTGCGGATCGCTCGCGGCATCGGGGCGCGTGTTATCAGGGAGTGACAAATGGGACACACACACCTTCCCAGCTTTAAAAATCTCTGCTAACATAGGCCGCTCAATGGTATGGTACAAAGACGGTTTGAGTCGGGCGAGCCGACGCCCGGCGGGGCTTGCCCTGTATGGGCTTCGAAGTACTGCAGCCTTTCATTTAAAATTTTCTTATACGGAATTCTCTCATTCAACACAGGAGGTTAGCGAATGGCGGTGCCACCGCCATGAGGTTAGAGCCGATCTATGATGCCTTCGATTTTGGACAAGCTGGATAGTCTTGGAGATCAGCACCCGCACCGAGTTCTCTATTCGTACATCGACGTGAACGGCGATGAGATTGAAGGCTACTCTTATGAGTCGTTTCTCCACCGGACGAAGGTGATCGCCGGACATTTACGCAAGGAGCATGGTTTCGCGTCGCAGGACCGTGTTCTGCTCGCCTACCCGCCGGGGCTGGAAATGATTTGCGCATTTTTTGGGTGCGTGCGCGCCGGATTGATTCCCGTGCCGGTCTATCCCCCAAGCTCTCGTGGCTTCCAGGGCGCGCTGTACAAGATGGTCCACATCGCCAAGGATTGCCAGGCGACCGGCATTCTAACGAGCAAAGACTACCTCGGATCGCTCAGGACAAATCTTGCGCGAAGCGGAGTCTCGGCATCGGGAGTGGATGTCGACTACATTTCCAGTCTTCGTTGGGTTGTAACGGAAGACTTCGTGGACAAGATTACGGACGAAACTTTCAACGGCACTTCGAAGATTCTGTTTCTGCAGTACACATCGGGGTCGACTCGAGATCCTAAAGGCGTGATGGTCACGCATGAAAACATACTGCATAACTGCCCGCTGGTGATCGATCATCCTTCGCCCGTAGTCGTGTCGTGGCTTCCCCAGTATCACGATATGGGACTGATTGGATGCTACCTTTATCCCGCGCTGATGGGCGGCACGACGTACGGCTTCGCTCCCACGGATTTCATTCAGCGCCCGACCTTGTGGTTCGATGCGATCAAGACTTACGGGGCCAGCGCATCAGCGGCGCCCAACTTCGCTTTCGACTATTGCTTGCGCGCCGGGCGGCTTTCCAAGGAGTGTTGGGAGAGTTGCGATCTGAGCTCGCTCCGGTTGCTGATGGTGGCGGCGGAACCGGTCAAACCCGACACTTATGCACGGTTTCTGCAGGCCTTTCAGCCCCGCGGACTTAAGTCGGAGAGCTTTTTTGTCGCCTACGGACTGGCGGAAAATACTCTGGCGGTTTCGCTCGGCGGCCGCAATATTATTTCGGTCAACAAGAACGCGGTCGCGCTGGGGAAAGCGCGCATGACCACGGAGGTTTCCGAAATCGGCTCAGCCACTCAGATTGTCAGTTGCGGAACTCCGCTGCCGGGCCTCACGGTAAAGATCGTGGATCCGGAGAAGCACGTGGCGCTGGAGCCGGGACGAATCGGCGAGATTTGGATTGCTGGAGGGAGCAAGTGCCTGGGTTGCTGGAATAATCCGGAGCTGACGCTGAAGCTGTTCCACGCGCGACTGGTGGACGACAGCCCCTATGACGATGGCTACCTTCGGACCGGCGATATGGGCTTTTTCCACGAAGGTGAACTCTTCGTCTGCGGCCGAATCAAGGACATGATTATTCTGCGCGGGCAGAACTATTACCCGCAGGATATCGAGGCGGTGGTGGAGAAAGCGTCCGGGCTGATCCGGACGAATTGCGTGGCCGCGTTCCAGATTGGCGAAGACAGCGAGCCGGGGCTGGCGATCGTCGCCGAAGTGAAAAATCCCAAAGCGCTTCCCGATGCGCTGAAGATTGCAGCGGCGGTCCGGAATTACATTAACGTGGAAGTGGCGGTGATTTCTTTTATCGCATCGCGCGCCATACCGAGAACGAGTTCGGGCAAGATCATGCGCCAGAAAACCAAGGAGATGTGGTTGGAAGGCCAATTTACGGTTCTCTCGGAATTTTCGCGGGAAAAAGACGGCGAACCCGATTCTGTGGGCCGGTCGCCGTTCGACGTGTTGAAAGCGCGTTACAACCTGACGGGCACGGAATCGTACAACCTCATCGAAGCCGGACTCGATTCCCTGGATCTGGTTGTGTTCATGCACGAGATCAAGGAACTGCTAAAGAATAAAGACGCCGATATGCTGGCGAGGCAAGTGGATATCGGTCTTATTCAGCGTGTGAGTGTAGCCGAGTTGTTTCGACTGGCCGAACAGTTGGAGCGGGCTCCCGAAGAAGCACTGGTTCCGCTGCGGCAGTATCTGGCGGCTTTCCGTGAAGAGCAGCGCGCGGCGGAACAGGTGATGATGAGGAACGACACGAAGCTCATCTTCGAGCCTCCGACGCCTGCGTTATTGCCCGAAGCGCCAGTCCTGAATCATGTTCTACTCACCGGCGGTACGGGCTTCATCGGGCCGTTCCTGATGAAAAGTCTGCTGGAACAGACGCGGGCGAAGATCCACGTTCTGGTCAGGGCGTCCGACGAGCATCAGGGCAAACAAAGGCTGAAGGCGGCGATGGAATCGATGGGGCCTTGCCCGGTGGAACTGATGCAGATGTTCGAGACTCGCGTGCTTCCGGTTTGCGGAGATCTTGGCCAGAAGGAGTTGGGATTGACGCGGGGGGTCTGGGATTTTCTCGCGAATGAAATCGATATGGTGTTCCATAACGGCGCAACCGTGAACTACCTGTTCAACTACGACCGGATGCGTGACGCGAACGTGCTGGGGACCAATGAGATCTTGAGACTGGCGTTCGAAGGACGGGCGAAGAGCTTCAATTATGTTTCGACTACGTTCATATTTGGCTGGGCGGTGAAGAAAGTGCTGTACGAGACCGACTGCAACGAGAATATGGAGCTGCTCGATTTTGGATACAGCCAATCGAAGTGGGTATCGGAGCAAGTGGTGATGGATGCGAGACGCCACGGGCTGAGTACGCGGATCTTCCGGCCCGCGCTGGTGAGTCCCTCGATTACCGGCGGCGGCAACAACTTCGATATCGCGGTTCGGTTGGTCGCGTTCATGGTGAATCACGGCATTGGAGTCGATGCCCTGAACCAGGTCAGTTTCGTTCCCGCAGATATCACGGCGAACAATATCGTGGCGATTTCCACGACTCCCGGCACAGCCAACAAGACCTATCACGTGACCAGGGACGACTACGCAAACATGCTGGATATCACTGGCCTGATTACCAAAGCGACGGGGCGGCAATTTGAAGTGTTCAGTCTTCCCGACTTCGTTCCCGAGCTGATCCGGAGATGCCGAAAAGAAGATCTACTTTTTCCGCTGCTGGATTTTCTGGTGGGCTCGGTGGACAACATCTCAGCGATGGAGTTCAAACGTTACGACAGTTCCGGCTACCAAGCGGCGCGAGATGCATCCAAGTGGGGCAAGCCGGATCCGTCTCTGGAAGATACGGTCAATGGCATCCTGCGATTCATGCAGAGAAAAGGAATCATCACGGTTGGGGCTCGTGAGTTCATGGCGGCGGGTAACTGCCAGTAGGCGGCTCACGCGGGCGGATACAGCGGACGAGGCACCGCGACGTTACTGTTTCCGAAATGCCAGTTTCTCTCGCACCTGCTGACCGCTTACCAACGTGCCGGTTGTGGTTACGGTCAGCTGTTTCCCGTCGGCGGAAACCACCCATTGATCGCTTTGAGTGATTTGATCCCCTCGCCGGTAAATCGAAGCGACGGTGTGAGCGTCCACGAGTTGGAGAGTCACGGTATCGTTGCTGGAGTTTTTCAGATCGTATTCCTTGCCGTCAAAGCGGGCGGTATAGCTGAAGTCACCGGAGAAGCGGACCCCATCGTTTCCGTCGGCCTCGATCTTGAGCGCCAAGCCTTGTCGCAATCGAGTCTTGCTCAGATCCTCGGTCCACTCGCCGGCGAATAAGTCAATGAGAGACTTTTTTCCTCCGCTCCGCGTCCAAACGGTGATCCGATCGGCGCTGCCGTTCTTGGAATGCGTGCTCGTTAACTCGTTACCATCCCTCGACAGTTGGTCATGAATCGTCTCCACTACGGCCCCGTCCTTCTTCTCTTTGACTTCGACCTGATGCTTGTCGATCCTCCGCACTTCGATTTGATTAAAGGCCGGATTGTTTGGCACGGACGCTTCATGGCCGTTCAATGGGGCGGTAAAATCGAGGTGGGTGTCGCCTGAAATTACTATGTGAGATGCACCGTGTAGAGATGTGATCGAGAGTTTGTTGGGCGGATTGAGGGAAGACTGCGCGGAGATGAGCGTCCAGGAGCCGATACGGGGGTCTGCGGCACCAATTTGAAGGGCGGCAAACAACCCGAGCAACGCGAGTTTGTGCAATGGTCCTCCTGGAAACCGTGTATCCTTACCAAACAATAAAATAATACGAACCCGTCCGGAATGCGAACCCGTTCGCGGTGGGTTAGTCGGAAGCAGAGACTTCGAATGAGGATTGGCGCGAAAGTCCGCGTCCGCGCGGGATGTGAATCTCGATTTTGCGTGAAACTATGAATCTTGCGCATCTGCGCCCCTTCTGGCTGGCCGGGGTCGTTCTGGCCGTCGTCCTGGCGCTGCTTCCATTTTCCTTTCACGCCGAGCGCCATCTGGAGACGGCAACACGCATCGAAAGCAGCGAAGCGGGAAAAGTCCCGCAGGAGTTGGCCAGTCGCTTTCGTTCGCCATTCGTGGACCGCGTGGTCCTGGTGATTCAGGGACTGCCCCCTGCCGATTCGGAACAGGGCGAGCAGGCGTTGGCAACGATTGAAGAGAGACTGAAACAGGAACCCGGCGTATCCGGAGTCGTTTCGCATCTTGATTTTCGCGATCGGATTTTCCTCGGCAAGGGAGGAGGAACTTTTGTTCTGGTGGGGCTCGCCTCGACAGACGGACCCGTGGAGTCGCTCGTCCCTAAGCTTCACGAAGTGGAGAACTCTCTTCAAAACCAACTACGGGATCGTTATCCGGCGGTGAAGCTCGAACTGACGGGAGAGACGCCACTTAATTTCGACATTCGAAAAGCTAGCGCCGACGACGTACAACACGCCGAAAGTCTCGCGATTCCCGCCACCCTCGCACTTCTGCTGCTGGCTTTCGGAAGCGTGGTGGCGGCGCTGATTCCAGTAGCCATCGGTCAGATTGCCATCGCCACCGCTCTGGCGATTGCGGGGTTCCTGGCCTTGCATTGGCACTTGTCCATCCTGGTACAGAATTTGTCCACGATGCTGGGGCTAGGCTTGGGAATTGACTACGCCCTTCTCATGGTCAGCCGCTACCGGGAAGCGATTGCTGCCGAGCGCGACGGACTGAAAGCCGCGGTCGTCGCGGCGCGTCAGGCAGGCAAGACCCTCCTGATTTCGGCCTCGACTGTGGCCATTGGATTTCTAGCCCTCTTGACCGTTCCCATCAGCGAAGTTAGCTCCATCGGCATCGCTGGATTCCTGGTGGCGGGAATGAGTGTGCTGCTGGCAAATGCGTTCGTTCCGGCACTGCTGGCAGCACTCGGTCCGCGAATTAATGCTGGTCGGTTACCGATTATTGCAAGTTTCGATGAGCACCGGGCTGCACGTACGGTAAACCGCTGGAGGCAATGGGGCCAAGTGATTGTCGCCCATCCCTGGCTGGCCATCTTTCTGGCAGGTGTCCCTTTGCTTCTGCTCGCCTCGCAGGCCGCACGGCTCGATACTAGCGTTCCCAGAGGGGATTGGCTGCCGTCACAAGCAGAATCGGTGCGCGCGCTTCACACCCTTGAACGCATGGATCGAGTTGGCATGGTGTACTCGCTGCGTGTGATTCTCGAACTTCCAACCGATTCGATCGCGCAAACCGACGCGGGCTGGAATGCACTCGATCGTTTCAGCAAGCATCTGGCGGGCGACCCTCGTGCGGAGCGCGTGATCTCCCTGACAACGATTGCGGGGAGTGACCGGTCCAGCCTCGGCAACCTCTCGCGCGAGACGTATCGAACCTTCCTGAGTCGCGACGGGCGGGCAGCGCTGGTTGAAATCTTACCCGCAACTTCCGTTTCCCTGAACGATCAGATCAACTGGGTGCGGGAGTTGCGGAAGACGGGCGCGGTCGCTTTCACGGGGGTTCCCGGCGCCACGCTACGCGTTGGAGGCATCCCGGCGCTAACCGCCGATTATCAGACAATTGTCAGGAACCGCTTTGCTTCGGTAGTAGCGCTGGTTGTAGGTGGGACGCTCCTGGCGCTTCTTGGCGGGTTCCGATCGCTATTCGCCGCGGTGAAGGCTATTGCTCTTAACTTGCTCTCGGTTGCGGCCTCCTTCGGAGCATTGGTTCTGGTGTTTCAGGACGGACACGGAAGCCGCTTTCTGGGAGTTCCTGAGGGAACGGTCAGCATATTTCCCATTGTGCCCATTGTCGCCTTTGCCATCGTCTTCGGACTGAGCATGGATTACGAAGTGTTTCTGGTGGCGCGAGTGCTCGAAGCGAGGAGGAGCGGGCTGAGTGAAATGGAGGCAATCCCCGAGGGAATGGCCAGAACCGCCGGTCTGATTACGAGCGCCGCCGCGATCATGATTGTGGTATTCGCGGCATTCACCTTTGGGAACTTCCTGGTGGTCAAGATGCTCGGATTTACGTTGGCGGTAGCCGTGCTCATAGACGCAACCCTGGTTCGCATTGTGATTGGACCGGCGCTGCTTCGGGTTGCCGGCGATTGGAACTGGTGGCCTGGAGGGCTTGCCGCTACACGCGGCGCACCAGCGAGCAGCGGTGGCGAATGATGCAAATCGATACACGCAGTTCAACGCCATTCCGAACCCGTCCGTTTTGGGCGGCCGGATTGGAAGCGCGGCGGGCGAATTCCAGGATCCAACACACTGCAGACTGTCTGGCGGAGAGGGAGGGATTCGAACCCCCGATACCCTTTCGGGTATGCCGGTTTTCAAGACCGGAGCCATCAACCACTCGGCCACCTCTCCGCTGCTACAGTTTTACTACAGTCTCAATTCTATGGCAGGGGGCCATGAATGCGAGCTACCGCTCTGGGTCCCAAAGGCCGCGAGAAATGTGAAACCCACTCATCGCAGAAAACGCAATGAGTGGGGCACTCGCTATTTCGTTCCGTTGGGGTACACGAGTATCTTGCTGGCTTCTCCAGTTTTCAGGCGGGCCATCGCCTTGGAAAAATCTTTCATCGAGATGCGGTCCGTGATCACCGGATGCAGATCCAGGCGTCCGCTTTTTAGCAGGGCGGTCATCTGGTACCAGGTCTGATACATGCGGCGGCCGTTGATGCCTTGAATAGTGATGCCTTTGAAAATGATGTCTTCGGAGAAGTTGAGCGGGATGGGTTTTGAGGTGAGACCGAGGAGCGAAATGCGGCCTCCGCGGCGCACGATATCGAACGCAATGCGGATGGAATCCGGAACGCCGGCCATTTCGAGGACCACGTCTACACCCAGGCCTCCGCTTTTTTCGGCGACGATGGCGCGCACATCTTCTTTCGAGGGATCGAGCGCATAGTCGGCGTTCATCTTCTCCGCGAGCCTGCGGCGGTGTTCGTTGACTTCGATGGCGAAGATCGTAGTTGCGCCCACGGCTCTGGCGACCGCGATCGAAAACAGTCCGATGGGGCCGCAGCCGGTGATGGCTACGGTTTTCGCGGCGATTTCCCCGGCCAGCACGGTGTGCACGGCGTTGCCCAGTGGATCGAGGATAGACGCGTACTCCTGAGGAATCGCCGGATCCAATTTCCAGATATTCGATTCCGGGATGACGACGTACTCGGCAAAGGCTCCATTGGTATCGACGCCGATAATCTTCACGTTCTGGCAGATGTGAGCTTCGCCGGTGCGGCATAGCAGACACTTGCCGCAGGCGACGTGCATTTCTGCGGAAACGAAGTCTCCTTCTTTCACGCTGGTAACTTCATCGCCGAAAGCCACTACCTCGCCGCAGAATTCGTGTCCGGGAATGAGCGGCGGATGAATGCGGCCCTGGGCCCAGCGGTCCCATTCAAAAATGTGGAGATCGGTGCCGCAAATAGACGCAACTTTGACTTTGCAGAGAACGTCGGTGCGACCGTAGCTGGGAATCTTGACTTCGCGGACTTCGGCACCGGGCGCAGCTTCCGGCTTGACCACCGCGAGCATAGTGCCGGTGGAAGTGCTGGGCATGGAGGCCCCCTTATCGGTAGGGAAGTTAGAAGAGCAAACGAGTCATTCTACACCTCGATTCGAGGGCTTGCCGACCGCGCGGGCGGTCTTCGCGCCGAAAACTTAACGCAACTTCGTGATCAGTTCACCGAACGGCTCCGAGCCGGCGTTCCACGTTCCCTCGAATGGGTTATCCAAGTCGGTCAGCACAAAGTGCGCGAAGAACAACAGCATGGTTGTGATGGCCACCGAGACGACCCCGAGCGGCGCATTACGAAACGGATAAAAGAACAGCAGAAACAGAATCGTCGATGCGGTCAGAGTCACAAAGAGGAAAAGGGTTTGCGGCATCCGTTTCGCACTGACGGCTAGTCTCTCGTCCCGGTGCGCGCTGGCCTGACTGGCGATGTCGAGAAGTTGCTCGTACAGCAGACGTTCGTTCTCGTCTTCTGGCCTGATGCTGATGACGCTCGAGACCACTTCCGAGAATAGCCGGTCGGTCTTCTCCGGTTTCTCGCCGTTGGAGAGCGTGCTCCATTCGGTTTCTACGACGGCCCGGGCGTAGATTTTTACCGCTCGCACCATCGGCTCCCGGACTGGCTCTTTGAGCCGGTTACTGAAAAGAAGCAAATCCTTCAGCGCTCCAGACTCTTTTCGGATCTCATTTTCGACCGCGGTGAACTGGCCCCAAATCACGTAGGTCGCGAATGCGTACACGACACTGTAGAGCGTGCCTATGATCTGAAGCAGCGCGGCTAAGCCCTCGGCATCGTTCAGAAAAAACTTCTGAAACCCGAGCAGCCACAATACCGCGTAGCTCGCGGCCGCGACCACTAACAGCTTTATGCACCGCAAGCGCGTCTCCGCGGGAATCACTTCGAAGACCATTGCAAACAGTCCGCGGTCACTAGAATCGTTAGCCATCTCGGGACAAATCTACAGCAAAGGCTGGGATTTACGTAAGCTAGAATGTCGACGGTCGCTGAGCGGATGGCTTTCGGAACCGAGCTCCGATTCCAGCTCAGGTGATTTTAGGTCTTGTGCATCCCGCGGGAATGCGTCTTCGGGCTCGCGGTTTTGTAGTCTTCCGATTTACCTCGCGGAATGCTGAGCGTCCGCCATTGTTCGGAACGCAGGTGCTTGGCGAGGAAGACGATTTGTCCAGTATGTTGCGCGTAGTGAGCCAGAGCGCGGTTGAGCGCCTGCATGACCGTGTGCGGCTCTGAGCGTATGGTAACCATACGCTGCGCATCGTCGGGCTGGAGCGAATCGATCGCGGAAAACACATGCTCCCACGCCTGCTCCCACCAGCGCAGAATTTCTTCGCGCGTGGTTTTCTCCGAAACTTCAAATTCCTGATCGCGAAAACGGTCGGGCTTCTCGCCATCGCTGGTGAGGAAGTCGGTGAAGCGTGAGCGAGCGTTGCCGGCGATGTGCTTGACCAGCGTGGCGACCGAATTCGATTCCGGATCGAGCGCCACGAAAAAATCCTTGTCTTCAAGCTGAGCCATGGCGGCTTCGCCCATGCGCTTGTGGCCGCGAAACTGGCGCTTCATTTCTTCGAGATAGTGGGTAGCGAGGTCGGGCATGGAAATCCTATTGCAAAAGTCAGAAGTCAGATTGTAGAAGTAAACCCCACAGGGGAAAAGGGACTCTCGAAAGTTAATGTTCTTACTTCTGCAATCTGATTTCTAACTTCTAACTTGCCTTTCTACGTAGCGGGCAACGCGGAATCCGTAGTCCGCGTATTTGAACTCCGGTGGAATGCTGGAACGAGCCGCACAACGCGACATCTTGACGTGGTGACGCCAGGATCCTCCGCGGGATGCGCGCCGCTCGCCGGCTTCAGGGCCGCGTGGATTGCGCTCGGGCGACACCGCATAATACTCCGGCGCGTACCAGTCGCTGCACCATTCGTGCACATTGTCGCACATGTTGTAGAGACCGTACGCGTTTGCTTCGGCGCGGGCGACAGGCTCGGGGCCTGTCTTCCAATAATCGGCGCTACGCTCGGCGTATCCGGCCAACGACTGCGGAGGCACATCGCCCCACGGATAGAGTGCGCCGTCGCGGCCTCCGCGCGCCGCACGTTCCCACTCTGCCTCAGTCGGCAGACGGAATTTTGTTCCTGGCGGCGATTTGCCGATGGTTTCGCTCAGCCATTCACAGTAACGGACGGCATCGTGCCATGACACTCCCACGACGGGCTGCGCGGGGTTATTAAACGCAGGATCGCTCCAGAAAGGCGGAGGCAGAGTTTCGGTATCGTGCAGGAAACCGCTGTATTCGGCGTTGGTGACCTGGCGCGCGGCTAGCAGAAATTCGTCAACCCAGACGCGATGCACGGGCTTTTCGTTGTCCTGTCCCGAGTCACAGCCCATGAGGAACCACCCCGCGGGGATGGAGACGAGATTGAATCCAGAGTCGCGGTGACAGCAAGCGTTTGCCGAGCTTGCGCTCGGCCTGGACGGGCGAGGGCGCCCGTCCCCACGCGAGTTTGCCTGGGTTCGGTCGGTCGATTCCATCATCTCAAGGTGCTCGCAGCGCGGGGACTACGTCTTCGATTTTATTCTCCTGGAACAAACGGATACCCGCAACGCCCGCCGCTCCCGTTTGTAGACATGATGCAGCGTTTTCCATGGTGACACCGCCGAGGGCAAGAACGGGTAACTTTGCCCGGCAGGCTTCCCGCAAGGCCGCAAGGCCGGTAGGTGGCGTTTCGACAGAGCCTCGCTTTCCGAATACCGGAGCGAAGACGGCGAAGTCGGCTTTCTCGGACTCGGCGCGCAGGACGTCTGCGGCGGTATGGCAGGAGGCGGCAACGAGAAAACGGACAGTGGCCCGTGCTCGGTGGGCAGAAAATTCTACAACCGCGCGCACGTCCCGGGGCAACAGATCGTCCGCCCGCAGATGGACTCCATCGGCTCCCGTAGCCAGCGCGACATCGGTGCGAGAGTTAATTAAGAGGCGAGTTCCCAGTTCTCGGCCAGTTCTTAGTTCTCGGTTCTCAGTTCTCGGTCGAGTATCGTCGCGCACGGCAGTCAGGGCGTCCCTTGCCAGCATTTCCAGCTCTTTTGCGCTGAGATCTTTTTCGCGGAGCTGGATGTAGTCGACGCCCGCGCGCACGGCTTCGGCAACTTTCGTAAGCAGGGCTCTGCGGCGCGTCTGTTCGTCGCCGCGAAACTGGCTGCGGTCGGTGATGTAGTAAAGAAGGCAGCGATCCGCCATCACCTCTCAGCGTACTACGGACGCGCACCGAAGCAACTGGTCAGGCGGATCGAACGACAGCTTCACTCGGCCGCGCGCGAGGCAGGGTGAGGAGAATGATCAGGACAATGAGGCCGAAGATGGCGAGGATAAAAATGCTGCCTTCCGGGCCGGTAGCGCCACCGCTGAGAACGGGCCTACCGACTGGATGAGTGGCGAGCAGGTGGTGCTGCACCATAATTCCGCTGTCGGCTACGCCGTAGAGGAAGGATTGAGACCAGTCCCATGCGGCGTGGAAGCCAATGGCCCACCAGAGAAAGCCAGTACGCCAGAGACTGAGGCAGAAGACAATGCCGGCCAGTCCGGCGGAGAGCATTCCAATCGGAGATTCACCCGGATTCTTGCCGTGGCCAAGGCCGAAGAGGAAGGAGATGAGGACCGCAGACGTCCAGAACCCGAGGGCTTCGCCGTGGCGTGTTTTAAAAGCCCACCGGTAGAGGCCGGCGAGGCCGCGTGTCAGTGTGTATTGGACGTAGCCACGGGTGAGGTACTCCTCGAGCAGTCCGACCACGAAGAATCCGAGCAGCCACGTTGCTCCGTAACGAACGACATCGCTGCCGAAAAGCAGCCGGCGATCGATGACTAGCAGTCCCGTTTTCCACAGGGTGAAAACAAGAAGAGAAAGACAGACAACTCCCCAGGCGAGCCCGGCGAAAAAGTGCGCAACTTTTTGGCTGCCGCCAAGGCCATAGACGGAGTGGGGACGGCGCTCGATCTTTGACATGATCCAGGTGACGACGAGAAGCGCGACGAAGGGGATGGACTCAAAGACTATGCCGGTTTTGGCGGATATCTCCGCGTTCTTCGCGGCGTTGGGATCAACAGGGTGGACTTTGTGCAAAACGAAGTTTGTCGCAACCAGAACCATGGCCATCATAGCGATGAAGACGAGCAGGCTCCAGCCGGCCCGAAGGCCGTCCTGGCCGAGGAAGATCTTGTGAAGAACCGGCGGTTGCGCGGGGGCGATGGGTGCGCCGGGATCGGTCGGGATTAGCGTCGGGCCGGGATTCGGCGTTGCTTCGAGATTCAATGCGCCTCCTCGTGCTTCGGAAATTGATTCAGCCTTTCCATTTCACCACATCGCGGCCGAAATGCAGTTGCCGCCGCCGGGGTGGCCGCTCCACGAGTGTATACGGAGTCAGAGCAGTGAGAGTTCAACTTTGAGCGGACAGGCATTCGCTCCTACGCGTACTTGCAGAGTGTGCGCGGGCGAGGGCGCCCGCGCCACACAACCTATGGCCGCAACCTAGGGCCGCGTCTTGGCAATCTCCGGCACGGCCGCTTCGCCGCTGCGCTTGGCTTGTGGCGGCGCGAGATGGTACGTGGTCAGTCCTTCTTTCAGGAACTCGAAACTTTCTTCCGGCGAATCGGACATCTTGAAAAGTTCGAGGTCGCCCGGAGCGATGGTGCCGGCGTCGACCATCGCATCGAAATTGAGAATCTTTTTCCAGTACTCGCTGCCGTAAATGACGACGACTATCTTCTTGGCCAGCTTCTCCGTCTGCGCGAGGGTGAGGATTTCAAAAAGCTCGTCGAGCGTGCCAAAGCCGCCGGGAAAGATCACCAGCGCCTTGGCCAGATACGCGAACCAGAACTTACGCATAAAAAAATAATGGAACTCGAAGTTGAGCGACGGTGTGATGTACTGATTCGGATTCTGCTCGAAGGGCAGGTTGATGTTGAGGCCGATCGTCTTTCCTCCCGCTTCGTGGGCGCCCAGATTGGCCGCTTCCATGATGCCCGGGCCGCCCCCGGTGGTGACAACGAAGCGATGACGCTTGGCAGGAATATGGGTGGACCATTCCGTCAGCAGGCGGGCCAGCCGGCGCGCGTCCTCGTAGTACCGAGCCATGTCAACCGCGGCCTCGGCGCGCTTCATATCCGCGGCTTGCTGCGCGGCGGAGAGTTGTGCGCCGTTGCTGTGGACCTCGGTCAGTTGGCTGCTGGCGCTGTCGCGGCTGTGGATGCGGGCAGAGCCGAAGAAGACAACCGTGTCCTGAATCTGCTCGCGGCGAAAGCGCGAGAGCGGCTCGCTATACTCGCTCAGCAGCCGCAGAATTCTGCCATCAGGACTGTTGAGAAAAGGTTCGTTCCTGTAGGCGAGGGGAGCGGGTTTAGTTTTTGAGTCAGTCATAGGTAAATCAGTTGTTAGTAGTTGGTCGTTCGTCGTTTTTCGCTGATCCGTGGGTACTTCAAATGCCGTTGCTCGCTAACGACTGACGACCAACGACCTGTCTCATTCCTCTTCCTGATATTGAATCGCCTCCCAGAATCCGATCCAAACGTTGAGCACGCCCAAGCCGGTTGCGACCCCGCGCGCAAAGCCGCTGGCTACCACCGCGCGAACCGTAGGATACGGCAGTAGGAGCGGGTTGTCCGACCACTCCGGGCGCCAGGGCAGGATGATGAGCATCACCCCCAGCGTCGCACACAAAAATACGAACAAAAGCACTCCGATGCGCCGGAGCCACAGACGCGCGGCCGAGGGCGCGGACTTCGCAACGGAAGCTGGCACTGAAACGCTGCGGACGGATGCTTCCGCCGGAGGTTTGAGCTCCCCGACACTGGTGGGTTCGCCGGCAAAAGGCAGCTTGGGGTCGGAAATCATCGCTCGGGAATCATTGTTCGGGCATCATGCACGCGTCGTTGTCTATAAAAGCCGTCTGCAAAGGCCGTCCGTAAGAGCCGTGGGGTGAGCGTGGGACCGGCGTCGTCCCCATCGCAATATTCCGAACCCACTTGGTGCATTCTACAGGGAATTCAGGGCAACTGCCGAGCTTCGCTCGGCTGGGCAGGTGAGGGCAACCGCCCTTAGTTGAGACGCTATGACTTCAGAGCCTGAATGCGCTCGGCAACGTCGCGATAATCGATATTCGTGCCGTATACGTTGGTGAAATGGCGGAGGGCTGCCGGCTTGTCCTGCGCACTTTCGCAAGCCGACCCAAGTTCGTAGTTGATGGCCAGGCGCGCTTCGTCATCGAGTCCGGGAATGCTAAGCGCCTTTTCGTACCAGCGGATGGCGGCCTCTGGGACTCCTTTGTCGAGGAAACACTGGGCCAACCAAGTGTAGGTCTGAACGGGCTGGGCAAAGGCATGGCCGCGATCGATCGAAGTACAAACCTTCTGCAATTCGGCAATGGCTTCGTCGAGCAAACCCATTTCACGGAAGGCAACGCCCAGGTTGTAATGGGTTTCCGGATCGTCATCGCCGGCCATAACTTCTTCTTCGAGTTCCTGCTTCAACTCGCCAAACATTTCCGAAAGATCGATGCTGCCCGAGGGATGCATGGATTGGGCTCCGGCGCCCAGGGGGCGCACGGGAGCCGGGCTGTAGCTCATGGCAGAAGCGTTCGCCGGAGCGCCTTTCGCTGCAGGAGGGTTCATCGCAGGTACACTTCTGGCGGGCGCGGCAGCGGTGGCAGCGCCTGCCGCCGATGCCGCGATGGCTGGTGCTGGCATCGCGATGGGCACGACCGGCGGAGCGGGCGGAATTTCAACTGCAGAGCTTGATTCTTCAAGCTGGGCCACGGGCTCAAGTGCCACGGGCTCAGTTTGCGGTTCGACCGTTTTGGCGGCCGCTGGCGCCTTCGCCACCGGCCAGCTCGGCAATACCGGCTTGCTAAGAGGCGGAGCTTGTGGGAAAGAATCGCCGAGCGAAGCTTCAAGATCGGCGACAAACGCGTTCAACTCGTTTGCCGGGGCGGGCGCCGGTTCCAGTTCAGGCGCGGACTCCACCGTGGCCTCATGGTGGATGTCGCCGTGAGTCTCCTGATGATAGGTCACCAGATCGGGCGAGGTGGCGAACTCGGATGCGGGCTTGGCTTCCATTTCAACTTCGAAAGCCGCGGGCTCGCCGGCACTGATTTCGTCGGCATTGATCTCGTCAGCATTAACTTCGTCGGCATTGATCTCTGCGATTTCCGGTTCGGACTCGGCCTGCGGCTGGCTGGCCGCTGCCATGGCAGCCCGTAACGGATCCAGAATGCGGCGATCGCTGGTCAGGGACTCGATCTTTTCGAAGCCGGCGTGGGCCTGGTCGGTCATGAAGTGCTCAAGATAGAAACGGATTTCCTCGACGGTCTCGGCGATCTCGGGATTGCCGGACGTAGCGGCTTCGATCGCATCCGCTTCCACCGCCGGAGCGTCTTCGTCGACCGAAAGCGAGTTTTCCCACTCCGAAGCAAGGTCGGAGTTAGCTTCAGCAGAAAGATCGGTCGCGCCGGAAGAGGCCGGAATGCCTGACCCGTGCTCGGTCAACTCATGATTCGTCAGATCATGTGTGGACACATCATGATCGGGTGAATGGTGGACGGCGAATTCCGGATGGGCGGCGTCCGCAGCTTCGTGAGCTGCACTCGTTGGCCAAGCCGGAGTCGCGGCAGCGGACCGTGCCGCAGGCTGTGAAGTGAGGGCGGGAGCCGCAACCTCTGCGGCGGCAGCCGTCACCGTTCCCATAGACAATGGACTGGCCGTCGCACTCTGTTCATAGCGCGCGGCCAACTCTCCATAACGCACCGCTTCGTCCGGGAAACCGGCATCGTGGTACACACTCTCCAGTGTGCGGCAACAGACGGCGGCTTCGGTAAATCGATGGAAGCGGGTATGAAGGGCGGCGAGACGCTGGTTCAGGCGCGCGTCGCGCGGCGCCTGGGCCAGAACGCCCAGCAACGGGACAACCGCCTTATCGGGCAAGTTGTAAGAAAGGAATAGATCCGCGTCCGTAACCGCCGAACGCACGGCGATGGCGACGTCATCGGGATACGCCTGGTCGATGACCGGTGCGATCGCTTCCAACTCCTCCACGATGACCGCCCCTTCTTCGGCGGTGATGCCGAGGGCAGGCGCTGCTCCCTCCATGCGCGACACCACCTGCTGGTAGTTCTGCATGTGGAGCTGGTTCTGGGGCTCGGTGGTCGCAAGCATCTGGTAGAGGTCGCGCGCGCGCGCCAGGTTTCCGTCCTTTACCGAGGCGTGCGCCAGTAGCTCGGTAACTTCATTGACGTGCGTGCTCTCGCCAGCCTTGTTCAGCAACAGCAGCAGCGAGTCCAGTGCGGCGGCATCATCGCGCACATGGGTGATCATGCTATGCAGGCTGCCCAGTAGCTTGGTTGCGTCCGTCGCCAGCAGGCGATCGGCATGCCGGGTATAAATCTCAAGCCCCTCACGATATTGACCGAGGCGGGCGCAACCCTCCGCCAGCAGGAACAGCCCCTCGGGATCGTTGTGCACGGTGAGCAGCTTCTCGGCAATGGGAGGGCTCTTAATCAGATCCCCAGCCTTCAGGTATGCCCGCAGCAAGTCGCGTAAACCATCGGGATGAGAATCGAGGTCGCCGGCCTTCTCCAGGTATTCGATGGCGCTCTTGGGATCGTCGGCCTCGAGGGCGGCTTTGCCGCGCAGCAGCAGAACGTAACTATTGCCGGGATCGAGCACCAGCATCCGCTTCAGCAGATCTTCTGCGGCCGCGAGCGAACCGCGGGCGCGCAGCGATTCCGCGGCCGCGCTGAAAATCTCCCAGGCTTCTTTCTTTTTTCCCAGGCGCACGTAAACTTCGGCGAGTTTGACCCGCATGGGCACATTTTCCGGGTCCATTTCGAGGACCTTCTGGAAAAGGCGCACCGCTTGGTCGAGGTCGCCAGCCTTCATGAAGTCTTCCGCCACCTGCAGATATTGGGCGCGGGCGTCGTTGAACAGGCCCTGCTGGGTATAGAGTTCCGCCAGCTTCAGCGAGGAATCCACGGTCGGCTGAAGCTTGGTGATCTTCTTGTACATGGCGATGCCCTTGACCGTGAAACCCTGGGCCGCATAGGCATCGCCAACCTTCTTGAAGCACTCGATGGCTTTTTCGCTGTCGCCGAGACGGGAGTAGAGATCGCCAATGGTGTTGTTGACGGTCAGATCCTTGTCATCGTTCTTCAGGACCTTTTCATACTCAGCAATGGCGTTCTGCAGTTTGCCCTGCTGCACAAACTTTTCCGCGGCGCTGAGAACCTTCTGCTTGTTAAAACCAAAACCAAACGCCATATAGGGAGCGGACTCCAGCCTTTTTCCTGTCCAACGCCAACCATATTCGCGGGCGCCGAACGGCTCCGAACCTCGCCGGGAGATTCCCGGACGAAACCCCGCCAACCCGCGCCATCAAACTTGCCGAGTAAGACCGCAGAGTAAGGTAATTGTAAGGCCGGGTTCTGTCAGTCCGATGGTTACCGACGATTACCGGGGTTACCGAAAGGGAGTGTACGTCCGGTTATGAAAAATGGCCGGCATCCCGCTGCCAGAATGGGAGCGAGGCGGCAACCAGCTGCCCCCGGCAACCACTTCTTGGTTTATTCTGCAACCCCTGCGTTCTGCACTGCGCGAAGGAGGAAGAACCGTGAAATCATCGAAACAGAGCCCCGCCCCGGCCAACAAAGCAGATAGCAAGGTCGATCTCTACGAGAAGCTCATCGCCACCATCCCCGACATCGAGCGCTAGGGCGACGCCAATCCTTACACTTCTCTGAACGGCAATATGTTTACGCTGCTGCAAGGTTCCCGATCCCTGGCCATTCGGCTTCCCGGGGACAAGCGCGAGGAATTCCGGTAGTGGTTCAGTTTGAATTCAAACTGAACCACTACCGGAATTCCTGAAGAAGCACAATACCGCCTTGTTTGAAGCCTATGGCGCGGTCATGAAGGAATACGTCGCTGTCCCCGACGCCTTACTGAAGAACACGAAGGAACTGCAGAAATATCTCGAATTCAGTTACCAATACGCCAAGACGTTGAAACCCAAGAAGGCGAAGAAAGAATGATCGGCGAGTCTTTGAACGCGGCGATCTACCATCGGCGAGTCCTTGCCGTTGCCATTTCTCCATCTTGCGCCACAGTATCGGCCCAGCGTTGACGCACTCCCGCTAGAAACTTCGCCTTGTCGGCCTTCATTTGTGAGACTAGCGGCTCATTGCCCGTGTCTTCGTGCGCGGCGGCCCAGAGAACCATTTCGGTGAGCACCGGGGCAAGTTCGATTCCCTTCGCGGTCAGAGAATAAATCAACTTTCGACCGTCGGCCGGATCGGGCTGCGTGGCGATGATTCCACAAGCTACCAGCTTATGCAGGCGATCGGCCAGAATGTTCGTGGCGATGCCTTCGTAGCACTCCATGAATTGCTTGTAGCTGCGGAAACCGCGCAGCATCATGTCGCGGATGATCAACAGCGACCAGCGATCGCCCAGCATCTCCACCGAAGCGTTCAAGGGACACTCCGACCGGCGCTTGGGATTGCTCTTCCCGGGCATGTTTTTATCATAATCTTTTTCACTTGCGTTTAACAAGTAATATGTTGGATAATGCGCCGCAGTGGGGAAGTCGGAAGTCAACCGATTCGATCTTTAAAAATAACGCAAGACCTTGAAGGAGGAAACACCATGCCAGAAAAACCTACGCACGAACAAGCGCAACTCCACCTACAGATCTACGACATGCGCCGCGAGGCGCGCCTGCGCCAGGCTCGCGATTGGTTCATGAAGAACTACTTTGTCGACAATCTCGAGGACTGGATGCGCATCGCCGCTCCTGGGACGGAAAATGGCACACTCGTGATGATGGTGATCAGCTATTGGGATCAAGCCTGCGCCATGCTCAACTACGGCCTGCTGCACGAAGAACTTTTCTTTGAGACCACTGGCGAGTTTTTTGGAGTCTGGGATCGCGTCCGGCCCGTTCTCCCTCAGGCTCGGGAAAAATTTATGAATAAGCAGTTCCTGGCGAACTTGGAAAAAGCTGCTCAGCGTTACGAAGCCTGGATGGAAAGCCGCAATCCCGGCAATATCGCTGCCATGCGCGAGTGGATGAAGCAAATGCGCCCGCAGTCGGCAAAAGCGGCTTGAAGCCGATTTGAAGGCAGGAGCAATAAGGCGCGAGCCTGCGACGTGAATGCGCAAACGTGCTTCCGCGGCGCAGGCTCAGATTCCCAAAGAAGGTCCGAAGGAAGATTCATGTCAGTTCCAACTCCAACAACTGCTCCAACCGCTGCCGTCTCAAAGACGAGTCTCTGGGCCGGGCGCATTCTGAGCGGCCTGGCAATTGCCGTGTTCGTCTTCACCGGATTGTTCTGGTTGCTGAAGCCGGCGGTTGCCGCCCAGGGATTCGCTCACTACGGCTACCCCGACAGCGCCGCGCTCCCCATCGCCTTGGTGGAGACTGCATGCGTCATCGTCTATGCCATCCCACGAACATCCGTTCTCGGTGCGATTCTTCTGACCGGCTATCTCGGTGGCGCGACCGCCACGCACGTGCGAGCCGGTGAGCCTTTTTTCTTGCCGATCGTTGTCGGAATCGTGATCTGGCTGGGACTTTTCCTGCGCGATGGACAGTTGCGGGCGCACATCCCATGGCGAAGGCCGAAGGCGACTTCGCAAATCCCATAAGAGCGGAGTTTCTAACAACTAGCGGTACATCTGAGGAGAACGTTATGCAAAAAATCACGCCATTCCTGTGGTACGACGGAAGAGCCGAAGAGGCGGCAAATTTCTACACCTCCATTTTTAAGAACTCGAAAGTCCTCAACGTAGTCCGTAACGGTGACGCAGGGCCGGGTCCCAAGGGAAGCGTGATGCTTGTAACCTTCGAACTCGAAGGACAACGGTTCATGGCGCTGAACGGCGGGCCGGAGTACACGTTTTCACCGGCCATATCGCTCTTTGTCGACTGCGAAACGCAGGCGGAAGTGGACGAACTGTGGGACAAGCTTTCTGCCGGCGGATCAGAGGTGCAATGCGGATGGCTAAAAGACAAGTTCGGCCTATCGTGGCAGATCATCCCGCGAGCGTTGATGGAACTGATGCAGGACAAAGATCCGGTGAAATCGCAAAGAGTCTTTAAAGCCATGCTGCAAATGACCAAGATTGACGTTGAAGGGTTGAAGCGAGCGTATCGGGGGGAATGAAAACCGAGGGGAATGAAACCGAGGCGAACGAAATCGAAGGAGGTGCGCGGTATGAGCCAAGTACGAGTGTTGGTGGGCACACGCAAAGGCGCTTTCATTCTAGAGTCGGATGGCAAGCGCGAAAATTGGAATGTCAGCGGCCCTCACTTTGCGGGCTGGGAGATTTATCACCTCAAGGGATCGCCCGCCGATCCCAATCGTATCTACGCTTCGCAGTCCAGCGGATGGTTTGGACAGATGATTCAACGCTCCGACGACGGCGGTAAAACCTGGCACCAGCCCGGAACGCCGCCCGGGGAGCCTGCTGCCCCGGGTCCTCCGAAAGCCGCAAGTAACAAGTTTGTCTATGACGCGTCGGCCGAAACCGGCAAGCCCCTCACCACGCATCAGTGGTACGACGGCACGCAGCATCCCTGGGAGTTCAAGCGCGTGTGGCATCTGGAGCCATCGCTCACCGATCCCGACGCGGTCTACGCGGGAGTCGAGGATGCCGCCCTGTTCCGCTCGACCGATGGCAGCGAGAACTGGCACGAACTCTCCGGATTACGCGGCCACGGCACCGGACCGCAGTGGCAGCCGGGGGCGGGCGGCATGTGTCTGCACACCATCATTCTCGATCCAAGCGACCCCAATCGAATATTCATTGCGATCTCGGCAGCGGGCGCCTTTCGCACCGACGACGGGGGTAAAACCTGGAAGCCGATTAACCGCGGACTCTATTCGCAATACATCCCCGACCCGCGAGCCGAGGTCGGGCACTGCGTCCATCATGTGGCAATGCACCGGTCGCGTCCGAACGTGCTCTTTATGCAAAAACACTGGGATGTTATGCGCAGCGATGACGCGGGCGACTCGTGGCGCGAAGTCAGCGGCAATTTGCCAACCGACTTCGGGTTCGTGATCGACGTGCACGCGCACGAACCGGAGACGATCTACGTTGTACCGATCAAAAGCGAGTCGGAGCACTTTGTTCCGGATGGCAAGCTGCGCGTCTTCCGCAGCCGCAGCGGTGGAAATGAGTGGGAGCCCTTGACCAAAGGCCTGCCGCAATGCAACTGCTACGTCAATGTGCTGCGCGACGCCATGGCCGTCGATGCGCTCGACCAGTGCGGCGTTTATTTCGGCACCAGCGGCGGGCAAGTCTATGCCTCGGCGGATGCTGGAGACAGCTGGACGCCGATTGTTCGCGATCTGCCTCCAGTGCTTTCGGTTGAGGTGCAGACGCTGGGATGATGACGGCTCAGCAGGCGAGTTACCGGCCACGTCGGATGAGCAGACAGGCTCCGATAAAGGAGAGAATTCCCACGACAACCGCGAATGTAAACCCCACTACGAAGGCCAGGGAGTGAACATCCTCGCCGGGCGCGTGGCCCAAATGATGGTGCAGCAGATGTGCGAAAGCTAGCGTTGTGAAAACAACCGCAACCCCGCTCAGAATGTTTAGGACTCGCATCGTTGTTCTTGCCCGCGGCCCATTTGAACATATTAGCGCTTTGGTGGAAAACACGGAGTTGATCACACAAATATGATCCGCGTGATAATCCCGCACCATCTCCGAACCCTGGCGCAAGTTCGCGGCGAGGTAGAGCTTGACGTCGAAGGCCCGGTCACGCAGCGTTCCGTTCTTGACGCGCTTGAAGCCCGCTATCCCATGCTGCGCGGCACCATCCGCGATCAGGTCACACATGAGCGGAGAGCGTTCTTGCGCTTCTTTGCCTGCGAGCAGGATTTGTCCCATGAGCCGCCGGACGCTCCGTTGCCGGAGGCGGTTGCATCGGGGAAAGAGCCCTTCGTCGTTATCGGGGCCATCGCCGGGGGTTAGCGCCATAAGCGCTAACAAGCAGATGGGTTAGGAGTCAACAAGGAGAATCCCATGTCTCAGGAGAGATCAATGAAGCGAGTGATAGTCAGGACAATCACATTGCCGGCCTTCGTGCGAGCCGTCGTGGTGCTGGTCGCGGTGTTGAGCGCCGCGCGGCCGGGGCAAGCACAGGACGCCAAAACACCGTATCCGAGCATGGCGCCGATTGAGCAATACACGATGGATCGCCAGGCCGAGATCGTGCTGGCGCGGAGCGCGGCCCCGGAATCCATCTCACGCGATGCCGAGGTCTTGGTCCTCGGAGGGCATGGTTACGAAACTGCGGTCAAAGGCAAGAATGGTTTCGTGTGCTTGGTTGAACGCTCCTGGACTGCCCCAATCGACGATCCTAACTTTTGGAATCCCAAGCTGCGCGGTCCAATCTGCCTCAACCCGCCAGCCGCACGATCTTATCTTCCGCACACTATCAAAAAGACCGAGTTCGTATTAGCTGGACAATCCAAGGCGCAGATGTTCGAGAGCATAAAGGCCGGCCTTGCCAGGAAAGAATTGCCCACGCCAGAAGTTGGCGCAATGGCTTACATGTTGTCCAAGGAACAGTACTTGGGCGATAGTGCCCGGCACTGGCATCCTCACCTGATGTTTTTCCTTCCGCCAACGGACGCTGCGACTTGGGGCGCAGATCTGAAAAGTTCCCCCATTTTTTCAGCGAACGACCCTGAGGATCGATTGACCCTGTTCTTTGTTCCGGTCGCCAACTGGTCGGATGGTACGGCGGATGCGCCGGCTGATCCCATGGCTGGGCACTGACGTTCGATCTCACCAACCTGGGCCGGTGCCGGCACTCGCCCTTACGCAACCCATACGCAAACATGGACGGGCCGAAGCCCGTCCATGTTTGCTTTGAGCTTTTACTTTACCGCTCTACCGCTTCTCGATCGGCGTGAACTCCCGCGTCTCATGTCCGATCCAAATCTGACGTGGGCGCGCGATTTTCTGCTCGGGATCGGTCAGCATTTCCTGCCATTGCGACAACCACCCGATGGTGCGAGGAATCGCAAACAGCACGGTGAACATTTCCGGCTTGAAGCCCATTGCCTGGTACATGATGCCGGAGTAGAAGTCCACGTTCGGATAGAGCTTGCGCGTCACGAAATAATCGTCTTCCAGCGCGATGCGCTCCAGTTCCAGAGCAATCTCCAGTTTGGCATTGCGTCCGGTGACTTCGAACAACTGGTCAGCGGCCCACTTGATGATTTTGGCCCGCGGATCGTAATTCTTGTAAACCCGATGCCCGAAGCCCATCAACTTGCCTTTACCTTCTTTGATCTTCTTGATGTAGGCGGGGACATTGGCCTTGGTCCCGATCTCATCGAGCATGCGCAGCACTTCTTCGTTCGCGCCCCCGTGCAGGGGTCCCGAAAGAGCGGCGGCGGCGGCGGCGGTGGTCAGGTAGGGGTCGGCCTGGGAACTGCCCACGGCGCGCATGGCGTTGGTGCTGCAGTTCTGTTCGTGATCGGCGTGCAGAATAAAGAGGATGTCGAGGGCGCGGGAAATCACCGGATTGGCTACATACTTGGGCTCGACCATCTTCCACAGCATGTTCATGAAGTTTTCGGGATAAGTGAGATCATTGTCAGGATAGACGTAGGGGAATCCGACACTATGGCGATAGGACATGGCCGCGATGGAAGGCATCTTGCCGATCAGGCGCTTGATCTGGAGTAGCCGGATGGCGGGGTCATGAATGTTTTTCGATTCAGGATACACCGACGCTAGCGCTGCCACCGTACTCACCAGCATCGCCATGGGATGCGCGTTCGAGCCGAAGCCTTCCATGAATTTTTTCGTGGTTTCATGGAGCATGGTGTGGTGAGTGATTTCATTCACCCAGCTCTTCAATTCCGCGGCCTTGGGCAGTTCGCCGTTCAGAAGCAGGTAGGCAACTTCGAGATAGGTGCAGTGCTGGGCGAGAACGTCGATGGGATAACCGCGGTAGCGCAGGATGCCACGATCCCCGTCAATAAAGGTGATCGCGCTGCGGCAGGATGCGGTATTCATAAAGGCAGGGTCGTAAGTCATCAAGCCGAAGTCCTCGGGATCGGTCTTGATCTTGCGCAGATCCATCGCACGGATGGTTCCGTTTTCCACCGGAACCGTGTAGTTCTGCCCGGTGCGGTTATCAGTAATGGTTAAAGTGTCTTGCGGCATTGAAGCCCTCCTTAAATTATCGGCGACCGGCAATGTATCCACTGGCATTTTTCAACCCTCCTTCACAATAGCAATAAAAGAATAGAGTTTCGGGACGAAACTCGAGCGCGCCAAATCGTATCTGTCCCCAACACTCTGCGCTGTAACCTGCGTCACAAAGGCCTGTTTTTTTGTACGCTGCCGTGCCGACAAGGGAAATGTTATCAGCAATCGGGGTGATTGCGCGTTCGGCGGTGTTTCCAAGTATCGGGAACGGCGAGGGTTAGCACGACAAAGCTGGAAATACGGCGGGCTCGAACCGCCGCCCGTTCAGCAACGGAAGGGGCTACCGCGATCACCTCTCTACCCGTTGGCCACGCGTCGAGGAGGTTTCACCACCAGGCAACGGGCGAAGATCGCCGACACCTGCGGAATTTCTTCTTCATTCAAACGGATCGCGCTGCCCAGTTTCTTTAAGGCCGCATTCAGCGCGGCGGGCTGCGGGCCCGTCAACTCCAGGAGTTGCTGCCACTGCTTCGCGACGGGAATGCGCTCGTCACTGTCGGCGTCTTCGCAAAACTGATCGGCCGCTTCGGGAGCCGTCCCGTACTCGTCGGCGACATCCTCATGAAAGTAGCCGCGCAGGAAGGTGTGCAGCGCGGGAAAGTTTTCAGCGGTTATTTCCGGTTTCGTAGTCATGAGCGGCACTCCGGATAAGACGTCAAAACATAATACTCGTTGGGCCCGGCGTATTTCAGCACAATCAGCGCGTGCGAGCAGGGATGAGACTGGTCCTCGCCACGATTGATGGTCCGTCCAATCGGAGTCGGGCTGTCGTAGTCGAGGACAAGGTTGGGATGTCCGCCGGAGCGGGTGAGCCAGCGCTCGATCCGGTCGTGCGATTCCCCGATGGCGGCGCCCACGGCGTGTTCCGCGGCAGAACGGTCGGTGTAGGTGGATGCGCCGGTGATGCGAGGCTCACGACGCAGACGCTCGAGCAGTTGATCGTCGGTCTGGCCTACGTGCTTGCGCAGGATGTGGCCGCCGGCGGCTTCGTCCTGGCTCAGATCGCGCACGGGACCGCTGTTCGCTTGGGACTCGACCCTTGCGGACATCGTATGCGACGGCGCCGAACTCGTGCTGCTCGTGGCGGCAGGCGGCTGACATCCCATGACAACGCACAGACCAAGCGCGAGAAGCACGCGCAAAATCGCGCTTACTCCAAGGATGCGAACTCCAAACAATCGCAGCATTCCACCCCAGATTCCGGCCTCGAGCACCGGTATCCATGTAAAGTTCAGGGAATTGTGCTACTAAACAGGGTGTGCGAGCAAGTGTTCTGGATACGCTGGACGATTTCGAGCGTTGGCGCAAGGATGACGACTGCGCCTACGTGTTTCCGCGTGGCTACCGGCACGAGCGTTGGAGCTACCGTCGCGTCGCCGCCGTGGCCTATCAGTTTGCGCGTGAGCTCGAAGCGCGACAGATCGGCAGGGGCGATGCGGTGCTGCTGTGGAGTGCGAACTGCGCCGAGTGGGTGGCGGCGTTTCTGGGATGCGCGCTTTGCGGGGTGATTGCCGTTCCCGTGGATGATGCGGCCAGCCCTGATTTTGCCCGCCGCATCAGCGCGCAGGTACGAACCAGGCTGGTGCTGTGTGCGCGGGAACGGGCTGCGATTTTTGAAACCATCGAAGCCATCGATCCGGTAGATCTAGCTGCGGCGATTGCCGCGCATCCTGCGCAGCGCTTTCGTCCGGTTTCGATTCAGGCTAACGATTCGCTCGAAATCGTTTTCACTTCTGGCACCACGGCTGAGCCCAAGGGAGTCGTGCTTACCCACGGCAACGTGGTTAGCAATCTCGCCCCGATTGAAACCGAGATCGGGAAATATTTGAAGTACGAGCGGCTGGTGCATCCCATTCGCTTTCTCAACTTGCTGCCGCTGAGCCACGTCTTTGGCCAGTTCCTGGGAATTTTTCTGCCCCCGCTGCTCGGCGGCACCGTCGTATTCGAAAATACATTCAACCCTGCCGAAGTCATGGCTACGATCCGGCGCGAACGTGTTTCAGTGCTGGTGGCTGTTCCGCGCATGATCGAGTCACTGAAGCAGAAGATTGAGCGGGATGTTGGCGAAGGTTTTGCCGCACGCTACGCTGCTGCCGAGAAGGAACACTTCCTGCGGCGCTGGTGGACTTTTCGCGACCTGCGGCGGCAGTTCGGATGGAAGTTCTGGGCCATGATCAGCGGCGGGGCGGCGCTTGATCGCGAGACCGAGGAATTCTTCCATCGCCTGGGATACGCCGTGATCCAAGGCTACGGGCTAACCGAAACTACTTCGTTGATCAGCCTGAACCATCCTTTCCATACCAGCCGCGGGTCGATTGGCAAGGTTCTGCCGGGGCGCGAAATCAAGTTGGCGGACGATGGCGAAATTCTGGTGCGCGGCAGCGGCGTCGCCAGCGGGTATTGGAACGGTCGCGAATTGCAACCGGTCACGAGCGAAGACGATGCCGGTTGGTACCGCACCGGCGATCTGGGCGCGCTCGATTCGCAGGGCAATCTTTTTTTTAAGGGACGTAAGAAAGAAGTGATCGTTACGCCTGCCGGGATGAACATCTATCCCGAGGATCTCGAAGCGGCGTTACGGGCGCAGAAAGAAGTGCGTGATTGCGTGGTCGTCGGGCTCGAACGCGGCGGGAATGCCGAGCCCTGCGCCGTGCTGATTCTGCGCGATCGAAGTGCCGATCGTGCTGCTGTTGTCGGCGAGGACTTTGACGGGGAGCTGAAAACCATAGTCGAGCGCGCCAACAAAACTTTGGCCGAATATCAGCGCATGCGCCGTTGGTTTGTTTGGCCCGACGAAGATTTTCCCCGCAGCGCCACGCAGAAACCGCGCCGCAATGTGATTCGCGATGCGGTCGAAGCCAGCCTCCGTGGACAGCCCGCCGCGGAGGCAGCTAGTCCTCTCGCGGAATTGCTGATGCGAATCACCGGCCGCAACATGCAGAACCTGGCGCCGGACGCCAACCTGGAAACGGGGCTGGGCCTCAGCTCGCTCGATCGTGTCGAACTACTGAGCGCGCTTGAAGACCGCTATCAGATCGATTTAAGTGAAACGCGGTTCGCGAATGTTGCCACCGTTGGGGATCTGGAGAAGCTTTTACAGGGTGGCAGGTCAGTCGTTGGTCGTCAGTCGTTGACGGTTGGCAGACCCTCCGAGCGACTAGCGACTAGCGACCAACGACTGTCTCAACCCTTTCACTATCCACGTTGGACCCTGCGCTGGCCCACGACCTGGCTGCGGCTGGCGGCGCACTATCTGCTGGCACGGCCTGCCGTGTTTCTTCTGGGATGGCCACGCATTACAGGACTTGAAAACCTGCGTGGTATGCGCGGGCCCCTGCTGGTCGTCTCCAACCACATCTCGGATATCGATGTCGGTTTCATTCAGACGGCGCTTCCCGCGCGCTTCCGCCACAAACTTGCGACCGCGACCGGTGGCGAGGCGCTTGAAGCGCTGCGCTCACCCGGAGCGGGCGGCGGGTGGTTCCATCGAATCTTCGTGCAAAACTATGACCGGGTGCGGTGGACGCTCGGTGTCGCCTTGCTGAACCTGTTTCCTTTGCCCCGGCAATCCGGTTTCCGCAAAAGCTTTGCCTATGCTGGCGAGGCGGTGGACCGCGGCTACAGCATACTTGTCTTTCCGGAGGGAAGACACACGGAAGACGGCAAATTGCTTCCCTTCCGCACGGGAATCGGATTGCTGGCCAACAATCTTCGTATCCCGGTCCTTCCGGCGCGGATTGATGGTTTGTTTGAGGTCAAGAAGACGGGGAAAAAAATTGCCGCGCCTGGAAAAATTCACGTGCGGATCGGCACGCCCATGCACTTTGTGCCGGAAACCGAGCCGGAGGAAATCGCGCGGGCACTGCAAAGGGCAGTTGCGGAACTGTGAGGCGCGAAGATCAACGGCAGTTGTCCATATCCCAAGCGCTGCATTATCCTCCCAAAGAGCACACATGGGGTGAGATCTCCGTTTCGCAAAGGAGTCTCCTTAGCAAGCTCAAAGTCAACCAATGGTCTTTCCGGAGTCCCATGACCCTAGCCGGCTTTGTGACCAAGAGCGCGTTTCGCAACAAGCGGCGCAGCATTCTGACCGTGCTGAGCATCACGTTCTCGCTGCTGCTGCTGACTCTGATGATGACCATCTGGCACGGCTTCTACATTGACAAGGGCAGCGCACAGGTGGCGCAGCGACTGATTACCCGCCATCGCGTTTCGTTGACCGAAAGCATGCCGGTGTATTACCGGGAGAAAATCCGCACCATTCCCGGCGTCGTCGCGGTCGCGCCCACCAACTGGTTTGGCGGCTTGTACATCGACGACAAGCCTGAGAACTTCTTCGCGCAGTTTGGCACCGATCCGGAGGAGATTTTCAAAGTCGCCACGGATTTCAAGATTCCCGACGACCAACTCGCCGCTTGGCAGCACGATCAGGCGGGATGCGTGGTCGACAGCGAACTGGCGAAAAAATATGGTTGGAAAATCGGGGATCGCGTCGTTCTCAAGGGAACCATCTTCCCGGTGGATCTCGAACTCACCATTCGCGGGATTTTCACTGCGACGCAGCCCAGCATCACGCTTTACTACAACCAGAAGTATGTCGAGGAAGCAGTCGCTTTCGCCAAGGGGCGCGCCGGTACTTTTAACATCTTGGCGGATTCTCCCGACGACGTTCCCAAAATTGCGGCGGCTGTCGATAACATGTTCCGCAATTCTCCCGAGCCCACGAAGACGGAAAGCGAGAAGGCCTTTCAGCTCAGCTTTATCAACAGCCTCGGCAATGTGAAGGCGTTTATCTTGAGTATCTGTTTTGCAGTATTATTCGCGACGCTTCTGGTTTCCGCGAATACCATGGCCATGTCGATCCGCGAACGTACGCGCGAGGTAGCGGTGCTGAAAACGCTCGGCTTTACCCGGCAAACGATTCTGCGGCTTTATGTGAGCGAAGCCGTCACCGTTGCTCTGACGGGCGGCGTTCTGGGTTGCCTGCTGGCGGTTGGACTAGTGACAGCTATGACAAAGGCGCCGGGAATGGGATTCTTCTTTCTGGGAATGAAGGTGACTTTGACCACTTTTCTGCTGGCTCTTGTGGTTGCGGGCATGGTGGGATTGCTCAGCGCCATCATTCCCGCCTATCACGCCGCCAAGGTCGACATTGTGGAGGGCTTGCGCTATATCGGGTGAGTGGCCAGCGTTGTAATTTACGATTGGTCCAGAGGGTAATGTTTTGAAAGGGAGCGGCTCAGCCGCGCCGTGAGGCTGAAAAGCTCGGCCTTTCGTCGCGCCTATTTCGGACGGCGCGTGCCCCATCCTTGCGCGTTTTTGCGCAAGGGTGGGATTCCACGGAAGCGTCCCGATAGGCTCTTGCATTTGATTTCGGTTTTGGGTGGCGCAGCGGGTTACCGCTGCGATTACGGCGTATCTTAGCAGCGGCTTTAGCCGCTGAGGGCAACTGCGGCAGACCATGGCAATTCCAATCAGCTATAACATCCGCAATCTGAAACTGCGCAAGGGTCTCACCATCATGACGGCCCTGGGCATTGCGCTAACCGTGACCACGGCGGTTTTCCTGATGGCGTTGCTGGCCGGTCTGAAGAAAGCCTTCATGTCCAGCGGCGATCCAATCAACGTGCTGGTCATGCGCAAAGGATCGACGGCCGAGCTGTCGGGAGGCTTCGACGCCAATCTTTTCCCCACCTTGAAAACGCTGCCCGGAATTGCCACGGACGCACAAGGTCAACCGATCGCCTCCGGCGAATGGGTGGTGGTAGTGGTGCTGCCGCGCAAAGATGGAACCGGCGAGGTTAACGTGTCGGTGCGCGGGTTGATGCCGGCCGGACTCACGCTGCGTCCAGGCGCAAAACTGGTCGAGGGCCGCTGGTTTACTCCGGGACAGCGCGAGGTAGTCGTCGGGAATTCCATTCATAATCGTTTTTCCGGCGCGAACGTCGGCGACACTCTCGATTTCGCCAAGGGACAGTGGAAAGTGGTCGGCGTTTTCGATTCCGGCGGCACCGCTTACGATTCGGAAATCTGGGGAGACGTCAATCAGATCGCCGCCGACTTCGACCGCCAGGGAGGCTATGCTTCAGCCTACTTGCGGGCTACCGATGCAGTCGCAGCGGATGCACTCAAACACCGCGTCAGCGACGATCAGCGACTGAAGCTCGAGGGCACGCTCGAAACCGAGTATTACGAGAAGCAAACCAGTTCGGGTGGCCCGATCAAGTTCATTGGCACCTTTGTGGCTGTCATCATGGCTATCGGTTCCAGTTTCGCCGCCATGAACACGATGTATGCCGCCGTGGCTTATCGCTCGAAAGAGATCGCAACTCTGCGCATTATCGGATTCTCGCGGCCCAGCATTCTGACTTCGTTTGTGCTCGAGGCGTTGCTGCTTTCGCTGCTGGGAGCAGCAGTTGGAATTATTTTGATCTTGCCATTCAACGGCATGAGCACGGGAATCGGCAACCAGCTCACTTTCAGCGAGACCGTCTTCAGCCTGCACTTGACTTGGGAAGTCGCCCTGGCGGCAGTTGGGTTCGCGCTTGTCATGGGACTGCTGGGAGGCTTCGCGCCCGCCTGGCATGCGGCGCGGCAGGACATTCTGACCTCGCTGCGGGCCTGATTTGCACTCTATTCAAACATAGTTCGTACAATGATAATGATTAGGATTGCGAGAGTACCTTAGGCAATGCCCACGGAAACCGGAACTGCGGATACCAAACACGACGACCTGAGCAGTCTGCGCATCGATCACTCGCTCCGCGACGGGAGCGGTGAACCGCCCACATGGTCGCGGCGCTTCATTCTCGGCGGAATTGCCGTGGTAGTTCTGCTTGGAATTGCCGCGCTGGCATACCGCGCGCTTGCTTCGGACACTCCGGAAGTAGAAGTTGTGCGGGCAACCGCTGAAGGCAACGATGTGGCGGGTAGCACCGTGCTTTCCGCCAGTGGATACATCGTCGCGCATCACAAAATCAGCGTGAATTCCAAGGTCACAGGCCGCGTCGCGTGGATTGGCGTGGAAAAAGGCGACAAGGTAAAGGAAGGCCAAGTTCTGGTGCGCCTCGAAGATGAGGAATTCCGCGCCCAGTACGAACAGGCCCGAGGAGCCGTGGAAAGCGCCAAGGCGCGGCTGCTCGAAAATGAGCACGGGTCGCGGCCGGAGGAGATTGAGCAGGCAGATCACAACCTGTCTGAGGCGCGCGCGACTGCAGTCAATGACAAGCTCAATCTCGACCGCACGCGCGATTTGTTCGCACAGGGAGTGGCCTCTAAGCAAAGCTTGGACGACGCGACCGCCAAATACGAGTCTTCGCAGCAAAGAATGAATTCGTTAGAGCGGGCCTTCAAGCTCATGCAGCTCGGCCCGCGCTCGGAAGAAATTGAGCGCGCCAAAGGCGACCTGCTGCAAGCGGAAGGTCAGATGGCGTACGCCAAGTCGCAACTCGATGCCACCGTGATTCGCGCTCCCGTGACCGGCACCATTCTGGAACGCACCGCGGAAAAAGGTGAACTGGTGACCGCGCAGTTTGCCAGTGGCGCCGAAGGCGGCCCGCGTGGATCGGTCGTGGCTCTGGCGGATCTGAATGATATTCAGGTCGAGCTCGATATCGCGCAGGACGACTTTGCCAAATTGTCTCCCAAGCAGGAAGGCATCGTCACGCTTGATGCATTCAAAGACCGTTCCTACAAAGGCGAGATCGCCGAAATGTCGCCGGAAGCGAATCGTCAGAAGGCCACGGTTCAGGTCAAGGTTCAGATTCTGCAACCGGATTCTTATCTGCGACCAGAGATGAACGCTACCGTGCAGTTCAAAGCGAAGGCCAGCGACGACAAAAATGCCGGTACGAAAAAAAATTACGTCTTCGTCCCCACCGCCGCCTTACACGACAAAGACGGAACAAAGTTCGTGCTGCTCGCTTTTAACGGCAAGGCTCTCCGCCGCGATGTTCACCTTCGGGGCCAGCGCTCGGGAGGATATCTGGTGGACTCGCTCGTCGGCGGGGAAAGCGTAATCACGACCGGGCCCGCGGATTTGCACGACGGGCAAAAGATCCGTATCAAGGGGCAATCATGAGCGCAACCATGCAGACACCCACGCAACCAACCTTGGACAGCAAAGTTGTCCACGCTCGGGGCATGAGCAAGATTTTCCAGCGCGACGCTTTTCAGGTGACGGCGCTCGATAATGTTTCCATCGACATCGCCGCCGGTGAGTTTCTGGCGTTGATGGGGCCTTCGGGATCAGGCAAGACCACTCTGCTCAACATGATAGCAGCCATCGACCGCCCCACTTCCGGCGAGTTGCTGGTGATGAACGAAAATGTTTTTCGGCTGAACGATGCGCAGTCTGCCCACTGGCGCAACACGCACGTGGGATATGTTTTTCAGACTTTCAATTTGATCCCCGTGCTGACGGCGTTTGAGAATGTCGAACTGCCGTTGCTACTGACCCGGATGACAACGCAGCAGCGCCGCGATCACGTGATGACCGCGCTCAAACTCGTGGGCCTTGAGGACCGCGTCCATCATCTTCCCAAGCAGCTTTCGGGTGGACAGGAACAGCGCGTGGCTATTGCGCGCGCCATCGTCAGCGACCCTACGCTGATTCTTGCGGATGAACCGACCGGCGACCTCGACAGTAATTCCGCGACCGACATTTTGGAGATTCTGAAGCGGCTGAATGAAAGTTTTCACAAGACGATTGTGATGGTGACCCATGATCCGCACGCGGCCCAGTATGCGCACGTGACGCGGCATCTGGAAAAGGGACGGCTCTTGCCGGCGTAAAAATGGAGCGCCGGCCGTCCCCGCTCAGGGCAGGCTCGCACGATACCCGTCCCTCCACCAACAATCAAGCCGTCCTTCGCGCGGGCACCGCTTCCGCTGTCTCCTCGGCGTCGCTGACCCACTCCCACACGCGGCGCCCGCGATCGTTGCTCAAACTGCGGGCCTCTCCGTAATCCACCAGACGATTCAAAACCGTCGTGACCGAGGCCAGCGGATCCTTGTGGCGCGTCAGGATTGCCGGAGCATGTCGTTCCAGTTCCGCGCAGACTTCGCGCGCTCCCAGCGGACGCCGCACTTCCATGAGCACCCGGCGGCACGCCTTGGTGAAGCCGGGCTGACGGCCATTGGGCTTGCGGTCAATCAATTCGAGCAACTCGTCACCGAGCAGCTGGTCGCCAAAAAGATTTGCCAGTCCCGCAATCGTCTGCTTCACCGTGCCAATGCGCTTCATGATCTCGGTGCGCTGCCGCATTAACTGAAGGAGTTCCTCATGCGCCGCCTTCACCACCTGCTGCGCCGGAATACTGTTGCCCTCTGCACCGATCCCCTGCAAACTATCCCGGCCATTTTTCCCAACTTCCACAAACGCCTCCTTCAAACCACCAATGATGACGAGCAATCCTCGCCTCTCGTTCTTAATACGGAATTGCACCGCACGAAGTTCCCGTTGAGAGTTGGACTCGTTTGCTGAAGAAAGGTTATCGGCGAAACAGTTGGCTCGTGTGGTGGAGTTCGTGTGGCGCGGACACTCCTGTCCGCGTCCGGCCAAAAGTCCTTCCGGGAACACTGGATCGAAGATATTGTCGATAGCCCGCGGCCAGGGAGTGCCCGCGTCGCACTGAAGCTCTAGCCCATCACCGTCGTGTGCTCGACGCGAATCTTGTAGAGCACGCGCACCTCTCCCGGCTTGGCATACGGATACTTATCGACTCCCAGGTACTTTTTCGCCATCTTGTCGATGTGTTGGGCAGCGCCGTCTTCGGTAATCTCCACCACCGTGCCGCGGATTTCCAGATAGCGATAGGGATTGTCAGGATCGACGATGGCCAGCGCCACCCGCGGATCGCGGCGCACGTTGCGGTCTTTCTGGCGCCCGCGCGCCGAGTTGAAAATGACATGTTGACCATCGAAATCGCACCACACAGGTGTGACCTGCAGCCCGCCGTCGGGCATGAGGGTGCCAAGGCTGGCGAAGGCTCGCTTCTGAAAAAGGTCGGCGTATTTTTCCGGAATCACGTGGGACATTGCTGGCTCTCCTGCGTTCAGCTGCCGTTGATTGCTTGGCGGCAAAATTCATGAACGACGAAATTATAGACGCTCCCGGCGCTCTTTGGGATCGGCCCTCCGAGCGGGTACAATCAAGGGCTCCACAGAAGCGGGCAGCGTTGTGCCCGGCGACTCGCAATGAGACTCGCAGGCGCGAGTTGCACTTTTCGGAATCTCTAGTAAACTAGTAGTCTTTCGGACGGTTTGACATTATGCGAATGACATTCACGACAACAAAATCAGCGCGACGATTGGGGTTGTGGATCTTTGCACTGACCGCGTTTTTCGTGCTCGCGGCAAGCCTTATTCAGGCACAGCAAGCCGCTGTTCCGCAATCTGTGGTGCAGCCTCCTCCAACCGTCGTCTTCATGACCGATTTCGGTGTGCTGGACGATTCCGTGGCGCTCTGCAAGGGTGTCATGTATGGCATCGCGCCCAATCTCCGCATTGTCGATCTTACGCATCAGGTCACTCCCTTTTCGATTCGCGATGGCGCTCGCTTCCTCTTCGGCGCCACGCCCTACTTTCCGGCGGGCGCGGTGTTCGTGGTCGTCATCGATCCCGGCGTGGGCAGTTCGCGCAAGGCGGTGGTGGTGAAGTCAAAGCGTGGGCAATTCTTCGTGCTGCCCGATAACGGCCTGATGACCATGGTCGAGGATCGCGATGGTATTGAAGCCACTCGCGAGGTTACCAACCCTGACTGGATGGTCGGCGCAAAAATTTCCTCCACCTTTCATGGGCGGGATATTTTCTCTCCCGTCGGCGCACACGTCGCGCGCGGCGATGACTGGACACAGGTCGGACCGGTGGCCACAGAGCTGGTACGGCTCGATTTAAAGCCTGCCACCGTCGACAACAAAGGTCTGAGTGGAGAAGTGATTGCGCTGGATGGTCCGTTCGGCAACCTGATTACGAATATCAGCGCCGACGATTTTTTGCAGCTCGGCTATCAGCGCGGCGATAAATTAAAGGTCACTATCGCAGGACGCGAAGTTGAGATGCCGTTTGTCAGGACGTTCAGCGACGTGCCGCTGAAACAGCCGTTACTGTTTATCGATTCGCGGGGACGGGCCAGCTTCGCGCTCAACCAGTCCAACTTCGCGGCGGCCTACGATATAAGTCCGCCGCAGCCGGTATTCATTCCGCGCAAAGGGCATTGAATAAGGATGAGCCAACGACAAGAATTGGAGACGCGATTTAAAGAAACGACTGCAAACCGGAAACACAAGGAAGCCATTATGCACAGAGTTGGGAAAAATTATCAGATGCTGGCAGTCATCCTGATCGGCATAGCACTGCTGGTCACGGCGTCCGCCTGGGCGCAGAGCTTTCGCGGATCGATTCGCGGCACCGTTACCGATCCGAGCGGCAGCGTAATTGCCGGCGCGAAAGTAGCCGCGAAGAACATCAGCACCGGCCTGCAACGCGAAACCACCACCGGTGCCGACGGTGCTTACGTACTCGCCGAACTCCCTGCCGGCGAATACACAGTAACCGCCGAAGCAGCGGGACTTTCGCCAAGCGCGCAGAATATCGAGGTCAACGTCGGGCTCGACACGTCGGCAAATTTCGATCTGACGAAGGTGCGGAAAGTATTGGAGCAACTGGTGGTCACAGCGGAAGCGCCGCTCGTGGAAGGCAGCCGCGACGTGCTCGGTGAAGTCGTGGACCGCAGGCTCGTAGCCGACCTCCCCCTGAATGGGCGCGATTTTGGCAAGCTCGTAGCTCTCGTCCCAGGGGCAACGGTCGAACCCTCGGGCGTTGCCGCCATCCAGAGCGGATTCGGGCAGTTCTCCATCAATGGCAACCGCGACCGTTCGAACAACTACACCCTCGATGGCACCGACAACAACGACCCGTTCTTCAATAATTCGGCGCTCAACCAGACCGGCATTGGCGGCGCGCCGGCCTCGCTGCTCCCGATTGAGGCCATTCAGGAATTCAATCTGCAATCGCAGTTCCCCGCCGAATACGGCCGCAACAGCGGCTCCGTCGTCAACATCATCACCAAGTCCGGCACCAACAAGCTGCACGGCTCCGCCTTCGAGTTCCTGCGCAACGACGCCATGGACGCGAGGAACTATTTCAACCGCGACCCCGCTCCGAAGTCGGCCTTTCGCAACAATCAATTTGGGGGCTCATTGGGCGGCCCGATTATCAAGGATAAGACTTTCTTTTTCGGCGCTTATGAAGGTCAGCGGGAACGCGTCGGGTCGGATTTTACCTTCCTGGTGCCGACGGACACGAGCACCGTGGGCGGACAATCTGTGCCCAACCAGGTCCAACTCGCACAGGAGATTGCCGCCGCCAATCCTCCGGCCCTAGGGTTCACGCCGAGCCAGGCCATCACCAATCTCCTAAACCTGTTTCCCCAGCCGACCGGCTTCAACGGAACGACGGGCACGGTTCCTGGAACAGTAGCCGACCAGAACGATGTAAACAGTCTGATTGCGAAGATTGACCACCAACTCAACTCCAACGAGCAACTTACCGCCCGCTACGCATTCGCGCAAAGTTACCAGGTGTTTCCACTCGGCGGGTTGGGCGGCGGAGCGGCGTCGCGATTGCCGCAATTCGCGCAGACTTCCCCAACCCGGGTGCAAGTCGTGTCGGCCAGTTTCCTGTCGACGCTGAGCCCAAGCCGGATTAACGAAATCCGTTTTGGATACAGCCGCTATCGCACCTCGTTCAGCACAGAGGACGCTCAGTTCGATCCGGAAACGCTCGGCCTCAACTTCGGAACCGGCCAACTGAGTCTGCCGGAGGTTGACTTCGGCGGGGTATACGACAATCTAGGCGCGACGGGCTACAGCATTCCACGCGGGCGGACCAGCCAAAGCTTTCAGATTCTCGACAACTTCAGCTGGCTCCGGGGCCGTCACACCGTGAAGATTGGCGGTGAATACCGCCGCATCATTGTGGACAGCTTCGACAACAACCTGTCGCGCGGACAACTCGAATTCGGATCTTCGGTCTTTGGCAGCCAGGGGAGCGGCAATTGTCCGTTCACCGGCACTGATGCCTCTTATTGCAGCGATCCGGGGATCACAACTCTCGCAAATCTCTACTTAGGAGCTCCGTACAACGCGCTGGCAAATTATGGCAACACGTAACGCACGACTTACAACAATGGCTTGAGCTTCTTCGGCCAAGATGACTTCCGAGTCGCCCCGACTTTTACCCTCAATCTTGGTTTGCGGTGGGAATATTTTGGGCCCATCAGCGAGGCGCACAATCTGCTGTCAAACCTCGGCGCGGATGGCAACCTGGCAATGGTCGGCACCGATGGCGTGAATGGAGCCTACGCGAGGGACCTGAACAACTTTGGTCCGAGGATCGGCTTTGCCTGGAATCCGCGGCCTACGATCGTCGTTCGCGGCGGATACGGCATTTACTATGACTACGTTCCGCAGGATTTGCTGATCGCCAACTTCACGACTTCCGCCGGCCTGACGCAGAATCCAATCGGCCCCTTGCCGATCTACCCCTACCAGTTCAACTCCAGTGCCCTGAATGGAACCGCACCGCCGGTCAACGGCAATCCTGCCCCCATCTTTACGCTTTCGACTCCGGCTTGCTCCTCGCCCTGCGACATTTTCGTTACGCCCCGCAACTTCGCCACTCCCTACGCGCAGAACTGGAATTTCAATCTCGAGCACGAGCTCTCGAAAGCATTCGCCATGCAGCTCGGTTATGTCGGAAGTAAAGGCACAAAGCTGGTTCGCCTGCTGGACTTGAATCAGCCCAACTACCTAGGCAACCGGGCCAACCCAAATTACGGCGCCATGGACTCACTTTCTCCCGTCAGCGCTTCCACCTATCACGCTCTGCAAGCCACGCTGCGTTCCCGCAATTGGCGCGGCCTCACCGGATTTGCCGGGTATACATGGTCCAAGTCGCTCGATGACGCGTCGGATGGCATTGACTTCAATTTTTCCACGGTCGCATTCCCGCAGAACTCCTTCGACCTGCATGCCGAGCACGGCCCGTCAAACTTCGACACGCGCCACCGCTTCACGGCCGCATTCACTTATGACGTTCCCAAACTAGTAGGCCCGAACTGGATTGCACGCGGATGGCAACTCAACACCATCGTGACCGCGCAAAGTGGACGCCCCGTTCCCATCGTGAGCGCCAACGATACCAGCGGCTGCGATCCAAACAACCCCAACTGTCCCCCTTTTGCTCTAACTCCGTCGAATTTCCACCAGCGTCCGGATCTCATTCCCGGAATCAATCCGATCAATCCGAACTGGCGATCCGCCCCCGACACCATCGGCTATTTGAATGGTGCAGCCTTCGCCAATCCTCCCTATGCGACAGCCGCCAACCCGCAGGGCAGCTTTGGCAATCTTGGGCGGAATGCGATCTTCGGACCGGACTACTGGAACGTGGATTTCTCGTTTGGCAAAAGTGAACGCATCTTCGAGAAAACGACGCTTCAGTTCCGGGCAGAATTCTTCAACATTCTCAATCACCCGAACTTCGCCTTGCCGAACTTTTTTGTGGACCCCGGAGCTACTCAACAAGGCCTGATCACGCAGACTCCCGACCAGGCCCAAACCAATCCCGGCCTAGGCGGCGGTGGTCCGCGCGTAGTTCAGCTGGCGTTGAAGATGATCTTCTAAGAAACTGGTTTGCCCTGTAGAGACGCGGTTTGCCGCGTCTCTTTCGTTGCGAGGCTAGCTTCAGCAGCGTGTCTGTAGCTCCACTGCGACCCGCGGCAACACCGCTCGCAGCAGCGCGATGAGCTGTCCCATCACTCGCCGTCCCACTTCCAGCACTTCTTCCTGGACCAACTCTTGATCGAGAATTCCGGCGGCCATATTCGTCACGCAGGAAATCGCGAGCACGTTCATTCCCATATGCCGCGCCGCGATTGCTTCCGGAACCGTAGACATACCCACCAAGTCGGCGCCAATACTGCGCAAGTACCGGATTTCCGCCGGCGTTTCGTAGTTTGGGCCGGCCAGCCCCGCGTAGACGCCCTCGCGCGGAGGAATGGCCAGCTTCTTCATTTCCTCGAGCGCGATCTCGCGATAGCGTTTCGCGTACGTGTAGGTCATGTCGGGAAAGCGCAGCCCGAAGCGCTCATCGTTCGCACCGGTCAGCGGATTCTGGCCTTGAAGATTGATGTGATCGCGCAGAATGACCAGCGCGCCCTGTCCGTATTCAAGGTTGATGCCACCGGCGGCGTTGGTGAGGATCAGGGCACGTATGCCGGCGCGCCCCAGCACACGCGCCGGAAAGGCGACTTCGCTCGCCGAATACCCCTCATACAGATGCACTCTTCCCTGCATCACGGCCACGGGAATATGGCCGCCGGGGCCAGTCGACTTGCCGATCACAAGTTGTCCGGCATGACCAATCGCCGTGGAGCGCGGAAACGTGGGTATGTGGGCATACGGAATGCGGACGGCGTCGGTGAGATCGTCGGCAAACGAGCCCAGGCCGGAGCCGAGGACGAGTCCGATCTCCGGACGGAGTTTGGTCTGCGAAAGCAGAAATGCGGCGGCGGATTCAGCGCGCGTAAACGGGTCTGGAGTCATCAGCGTTCGCAATGAACCGTCATCATACGAAATGACCCTTGCGGCGCCAAAACGCCAGTGGAGGAGGAATTAGCCAGCGGTGGGATTCTTTCCAGAAATGAAGAATAAGCAAACCGATGGTAATCAATACCAAGCCATATCCACTGCCTTGCATGGCGGACGCTGGAAGAGTCCAAATTGGAAACAACGTTATAAGCACTAGAAATTTGAGTTCTCCAATGGTCAATCCGGGCCGAGAGCCAGGGGCAAGGAAGGCCGCCACAGTCATGAACCAGGGCGCAAGCATCCAGATTCCCAGTAACTGATACAACGCTGATGACGGGCCAACTGTGTCGACCTTACGCCTCCGAAAGATCCAGCGGTAAAAGAGTAGCGCCATTGGGGGACATGCAATAGTCATCCACGGCCACCTGGAGTCCGGGCTGTTAAAAGCAACAAAGAGAGCCACATCCGCCAGCCAAAAGCTCATTGCTCCACAAAAGAAACTTATCGACGCGGCGCGAACTGATGTCATGTCAATTTCTCCCAACATCATGGTCCGATCAATGAATTGTCATTCCCGATCAAAGCGAGGGATGACAAACCTCGGGAAGCTCGACAAGCCCTCAAAACGTCTTCTCGAACTCGGCGAAAGCTCTCTCCAGTTGCCACTGCACGCGAGCGCGCTCGCTGTGTTCCAGGACCGCCCTGCACCCTGCATTGGTGGGCGTGCCCGAACCACGAACAGAAACCTCACACGGAGCAACCTTCCCTTCGATCCGCTTATCCTCCCGCAGACTCTGTCCCGGAATAAAGCTGTGTTCCAGGCTAGCGCGCGCCATGCGCTTCAATTCGCCATAGGATAGGCCGTAGGTTTCGACCGCCCGCAGGTATTCATGCGTCATATCGCTGCGCGAAACACCTTCGTCGTCGGTTGCGAGCGCCACCGGCACTCCATACTTCGTGTACACCGGCAGCGGATGCTCGTCGCCGCTCACGCCCAGAATCACGTCATTCGAAGTCAGGCAAATCTCAACCAGCACATTCTTCGCAGCCATTTCCCGCAGCAGGCCTTTCGGGTCGCTTTCGCTCATGATGTCTACGCCATGCCCGATTCGTTCGGCGCCGGCGCGCTCCATCGATTCGCGAATGTGGTAGCGCAAGCCCTCGGGTGGAACCAGGCCCATCGCCAGCTCCCCGGCGTGCAACGATACGTGCGTCCCCGGATAAAACTTGCGCAAGGCCTCGATCATCCGCATGTGCAGATCAAAGTCGTGCATCGGCACGTAATAATCTTCGGGCATCACCAGGTTAAAGCCAACAAACCGGGGATCAGCCTTGACGAGCTCGAAGCCCAGCAAAATCTGCGCGAAAACCTGTTCGCGGGGCAAGCCTCGCAGCACCTGGTACAGATAATGGATTGTAACTTCGCATCCCGGAGCGGCCTGCGCGGTTCCGCAATGCAGCACTTCTTTTTTGCGGGCTTCATCGGAGTCGAGCGCAGTGCGCACCGACGCCGTTACCTCCGGCAATCCGCCAGCCAGCAGTTTCTCGCGCAGCTTGCCGAAATCGTTGCCTGGCTCAACGTCCCATCCAATCTTCGCACCCAGAATGGCCGCCTGCGCGCCGTCGGCGGTATGCATCACCTCGACATACTGCAGATGATCGGCCGCCGCCCGCGCCGCCACTTCGGCCAGGGCGTCGCCGACGTGCTTCTCCATCGCCGGACCGAATTTTTCGAACGTGCCAAAGAAATGATCGTGGCCCGACTCCTGGTCCCGGTGCCAGTTGCGCATCGACCAGGCGTCGACGAGCTGGTCGTACAGAATGTGGTCCTGATAGGCGCAGCGCACCGAAGGCTTATTTTTGTACGGCTCGCAAGAATCGCACGCGGCGTGGATCAACTTTGACGTGCTGCGGTCGACGCACAGAGCATTCTCCGAGGCCCAGTCAATGAAACTTTCCGCATAGATTGCCCCGCCCAGGTGAACATGCAGATCGCCCCCCTTTGGCATCTGCTGCAAAAATGCCAGCAGCAATCCCGGCTGGTGGCGCACTGATTCCATATATTTCGCCGCGTTCTCCTCCGCGGTTTGCGCGCGAGACGGCTGCGCCTGGGAGACTGGCGCCAGGCAAAGGCAAAGAACAATCAGAAACCACGCCGTTGCTGCCAAATGCAGCTTTCGCATCACTTGATGAGCCTCCGGTCACCGATGCCGTTCACCTGTGGATTGTAGAGGAAGCATTGCCAGGAGGTAAGTGGCGGAGCAAGAACCGCGATCGGAGCGGAGCAAGCATAGGATTCATGCGGACAAAACGGCGATTTGCACAATCACAATCCGGTGTGAGCATGCCAGGAAGCCCCGGATCTTGCCGCCAGAAACCGCACCAAACCGCATGGATGCTGGGGATTTCGCAGCCGGATACAGGCAATTGCACAATTTTCGTGTCACCCGCCTGTGCACGGGCTGCACTCGATTGAGGAATAAGCATTTACGGATGCATGTTTTTCGTTGACGTAAAAAACAGAAGTGTTAAAACCATAATCGTTCTTTGACACGTTCTGAAGTTTTTCCGGTTGGTGCAGCGTCCGGGGCTCAAGCGAAGTCACTCAGACAACCGCGAGGTGAGTTTGGGAGGGCAAGCAAGG